>Ga0209134_10000442_pt1 | contig 10945 bp, 5 predicted proteins | sample LauGreSp1BDMLBSN_2_FD_187566 | JGI IMG/M metagenome (GOLD analysis project Ga0209134, IMG submission 187566) | Freshwater lake microbial communities from Lake Michigan, USA - Sp13.BD.MLB.SN (SPAdes) (version 2) | ecosystem: Environmental > Aquatic > Freshwater > Lake | place: Lake Michigan, USA... | reverse complement strand
CGGGCGGCACGGCTGATCGTGTCGGCGATGCCGTTCGAGAAGTCGGTCGAGGCGCCGTTGGTGTAGCCACGGTTGATCTTCGATTCGTAGGAGCCGACGAGACCGACGAGGGAGACGATCCACTGGCTACCTTCCGGACGGTAGTCGAGTTCGGCGAGGGCGTAGTCGCCTTTCGTGGAGGCTGATCCGCCGAAGGCCAGATCCTGGTTTTGTTCGCCATGGCCGGCCGCGAAGCCGAAGAGGAAGCTCTTACCTAGATTCCAGTTGAGGCCGGCCTCGCCGGTCGTCGTGTGGATATCGCGGGTGCGGGAGGACGAACCGAAGTCGCCGGTCGCCCAGGCTTGGGATTCCTTACCCATGCGATCATAGGAGAGCATCGGGCGGTGGTGGGCGCCTTCGAGCTGCAGCGTCGTCAGGCCCAAGGCAGCGTTATACAGGCGGGCCGAGCCGTTCAGGGACGACATCCATGCGGCGATATTGGGAACGCCCGCCGGGACGACCGAAGCCGGGGTGAAGGACGTGAGCTCAAGAAAGTCACCGTTCGAGAAGTCAGTCAAAAAGTTGTTGGGGGATGCGCCAACGGGGGCGGGCGATGTTGAGCCAAAGATGTTAAAATCACCGAAGGATGAGAACATCGTGCCCCCGTTCTGCGCCATGAGGTCTGTGGTGTAGTTCAGGGTGATGCCACTGGACTGGAAGATGAAGGAACCGAAGTCTGTCAGGGTGAACGTACCATTACCGGCTGAGGCCCCCGTAATTGTCATGGTGAAACTCGTAATCCAAGCTGGGGCAGGACCATTTAGGTTCGGTGCGGCAGGGATGGTCGCCAGGTCGAGGCCGATGACGCCGGTGGCCGTGGCGCTGTTGCCGAAGGTGGCACCGCTCCAGGTCAGGTTGAAGTTAGCGGCGTCGAGCTGCGTACATGCCGTGGCGGCAGCGAGGAGGAAGGAGGCCTTGAGGGTCTTGGTCATGGGGGTATAATCTTTATATGAGTGGCCGAATTCAACGCTGATTACCGAGTTTGGCGGCTCAGCGCTCATACGTCCGGTAGCGGATGGACTCGTCAAACCCCGCGCCCGGCCCCGGCTTCAGCAGGTTCCGCTCCGGATCCAAGACCAGCCTCCGGTCGTCCGCCACCGGATTGTAATAATAGCGGAACGACACCCACCCATAACCACTGGCGATTCGCCCTTGGATCTTGGCGTAGTGGGCGGAGGTGACCTTCCCATCCGACCCAAGCTTAGCGCGGACGCGAAAGTAATAACCTGTGAAATCCAGCTGCACACTCGGGTAGACCCGGGTGTCGTATTCAAGCCGTAGTCCGTCGGCGTAGCCCTCTGCGGGCGCTAGGGGCGGCATCTTGATCTGCGCATACGGCCAGAAGGCGGGTGAGCGCATGATGCCTGCGCCTGGTGACTCAAACGCCAGCTCCGTGACTCCTTTGAAGCGTCCGTAGATAGTGCTAAATTCGAAATCGGATAGAAGGCGATGAATGTCATCTCGTCTGTAGCGCTCAATCTGGGATTCGTCGTAGGCCCAGCCGATTCGCGCGCCGTCGTTCCTGATACGAATATCGGCAATCTTTCCTTTGCCCCAAGGCGCAATCGGCTCCCCTACTTGGAAGTCAAAGCCCACCCAGGTCTTGGTCGTGAACGTTCCCTTTCCTTCGCTAAGGTGGACATCTTTATAGTGGAGTGGGATTCCGCTAATGTTTTCCGGTAGGGTGATGACGTGAATCGGTTTAGGCGGAATGCCTCCGAGGTCATGTCGGTGGTCGGCATCCGCATCGCAGTACCCTTGTTTGTTCACGGTAAGTCGAACCATCTGCCGGTCCTTGCCGATTTCATAACTAAAGCGTCCTTTGCCGTCCGTTCGGCCTGCCCGGAGCTGTAGGCTGGCGTATTGCGGGTCGTTAAGGGGCGCGTAGAGGGCCTCCACGACGGCATCTGATAGCGGCCGGCCACGTTCGTCTAAGACCGTCACCGAGACATCGACCGCGCGCAGGGGCAGGGTGCCACCTAGCGCCAAGAGCAATGTGGCTACATATCTCATCGTTGAACGGAGGGCTGGCTCATTGTGCTGAAGAGCGGGTGGACGAAGGGAAGGGCGACATTTTTGAAATCACTATGCAGCCATCGGTGTAGCCTTTTTTTATCGGTATGTCCGCCCGCGGGCCAGCGCACCGCGGGATTCCTGCCGGCTTGCTCTAGGTCGAGGTTGGTCATGCCCGGCACAGGCTCGGCTCCGGCAGCGTAAGATTGAGCCGGAATCCCGCGGGCGAGAAGATCGTAGCGTAGGTCCTTGAGGTTGAGCAAAGGTGACAACTTCATCGGCCCAGGGAAGTGGATTCTTATTTCCCGGAAGTGACGAAAGAAGGGATAAATCCGGAGTTGCTGAGAACTCAGTTTTCCAGCTGTCACCGGGTCGACTAGTTCGTAATGTCCGCCGGCCGCCTTGCCCGGTCCGTGCGGCACGAAGCGACCGCGCCATCCTAGGTTAAAGCCCCATCCACCTTGCGACCTTTCCATCGCCAGCATGGCGAGCGAGCGGTTGGCCCCGACGCCTTTGAGTAGCTCCTGTGTCTTCCACACCCCATAGTCGACGCTGCGGCCAGCCCAGAGCGTCGCGAGCACGGAGGCGGATTCGGTTTCGGCGGGACAGTTGGTGACATCTTCCCCGGGTGAAAAACAATTGATTGCGATACCCGCCGAGCGTACGCGGTTGAAGCAGTTTATCCATGTATAGGTCGAGCGAGGGTCGTCGGCAGGATAGATCTTAGACCAATCCGATGCGTAAAGTTTGCGCGGATAGGGACGCCAGCGTTGCTCCGTCATGGCGGTGGCCTGCACGCTCAAGTCAGCCTCGCCGGCTAGGGCTTCGATCGGGAGGGCGGCGTTCAGCATGAAGTAGCTGGCTGGGGTGAAGCCGGCTTGCACGGCTTGGCTGGCCACGATGTTACCCAGGCTATGGGCGATGAGTGTGGTGCGCGAGGCGTCGAGGAAGCCGAGCGCCCGTGGGATCTCGTCGCCGGTCTGGAAGGCTTGGAAGACGGCTTTGTGGTAATCCAAACCCGTATCCCCATTCCAGGTCACCCCCACGAAGCGCGCGCCGTTCCCCATCGCGCGCAGGCGCTTGAAGGTCTCGGCATGCCAGCTGCGTGCGGCATCGGCTGGGACATTGTAGCCATGAATCATGACGACCCATCGGTCGGAAGATTCCCCATCGGGCAGCCCCGCCGGTTCATCAATCTGGTGCAGTCTCGGTTTTTTTGGTCTTTCGGCGGGACGACCGGAAAATTCCCGGGCTACTCCGCTCAGATCCACGTGGCGATACATCGCTTCCACCGAACACACAGCCAGCGACTGCTCGATGCTGGCAACCCGTCTACCATTTTGGAATATTTCTATCCATAAGGGTAGATTAGTCGGGCGCGTCGCTTCGAGTAGGATGACGCCATGGCCGCGATCTCTCAGTCGCTCGACAAATATCTGCGGTAGGGCAATCCGACCTTGGGTGTCGGCCGTGAGCACTTCTGCTGCGGTGACAGGTCCGTCTAGGTTGCTCCCGAAGGTCCGCAGGTCTGGATTGCGATGGATGGTCCCCGCGGCTGCCGGAGATAAGCCAGTGAGCACGACTTGAGCCGCTCTGTCTTCATTGCGTAGGAAGTAGTCGAACCCATCGGCAGGCGGCATCAGGCGGATGACTCTCGCGAGGTTCAGGTTGATTGGCATGAAATCGACCAAGTCTCGTAGGCCGTCCACGCCTTGACTTGCGTGGTCGGAAGAGAGGGTGAGTCCTGGGATGTCGGCTTGCCCCTGCCACTCCCCTTGGTCGTCATCGTCGTTAACCCAGTGGCGGAGTGGTCGGCCCCCTTTCGGTCTCTCATCCCGGGCGATATGGCCATCGCGGTCGACGTCGGCTTCAATCCCTGCTGAGACAACGGCGAAGTCGGCTACGGCATATTGCATGCCGCCGCTTTCAGGCGTCACGGAGAGGGTGAGGACTTTTCCTTCCTCCGAAGGCTTCACCACGAAGGGTAGGCCGACGTGACTCCACGTAGTTCCGACGGGCTCAGGCGTCTGCCAAGTCAAGATGGTGTGACCGTCATCCGTCCGGACGCTTACGGTATAGCGCTGTTCATTGCCCAGTGGATTCCAGTGCAGTAGATGCCGCCAGAGGATAAGGTATGACCCTGACTTCAAGTCCGACCTTTGTGATTTGACCGCGAGGTCGGGTAGGTTGCCCTTTAGATAATAGTAGTCGAGGGATAGGAAGCCGTAAGGATTTTGATTCGGGGATATCCCGTTGCGAACGCGGTGAGCCATCAGGAGTTCTTTGATCCTCAGGCGCAGCCCGGGATCTCCTGTCGCGGCACCGTCAGTAGCGATGATGCTCGTGCGCGGTAGGTCGTTTGGGTCGTTGGGATCCGTCTGGTTTATAAACTCCACGAAGTCGTCCCAGCCGTCGCCATCTGTATCAGGTTCAAAAGGGTCTGTGCCAATCTCCTCTTCGATAGCATCTTCAAGTCCGTCCTCATCGGAGTCATCCGCGGACGCGTAGATGGCTGTGTTGGTTGCGCCGAAGCCGCCGCTACAGGGTGAAGTTAGTCCGAGGCTCAGGAATATTGTTAGGCAAAGGCAGCAAAGGCGTCTCATGGCCCAGTTCAGTCTATTCCGGTTCATTCAAAAACAACCCGACAAGTGTAGGTATTTTAAGTTGGGAGTAAGCCTAGTGTCGGGCTTGGGTGGAACCCGGGCTGGCTTTATGTCCGCGACCTGTCGTTTAAAGTCCGGGGAAAGTGATAGGGTCGGTTGACCCGGTAACCTAGGGGGTTATCTAGTGTCTTATGCGCATGCCCCGCCGCACCCTGATTCTGTCCGTCCTTTGCTTGGCGGCCGCCGCGTGTGCGCAGGTCGGCGACAAGGCCGGCGAAGCCCAGGTACCAATCGTGCCGGCGAACCTGATCCCGCCTTCGCCCCCGCTCACGGCCGAAGAAGCGCTCCGTAGTTTCAAGGTCGCCGCGGGCTACCGCATCGAGCTCGTCGCCGAGGCTCCGCTGGTCCGCCACCCGACGGTGCTGCAGTTCGCACCCGACGGTCGCCTCTGGGTCGTCGAGATGACGGGCTACATGGAGAACTACGATGGTACGACGGAAGACCAGGCGAAGGGCCGCGTGGTGGTGCTCGAAGATACCGATGGCGATGGCCGCATGGATAAGCGGACGGTCTTCCTGGATAACATCATTCTGCCCCGCGCGCTCATCCTCCATCGCGACGGCGCCCTAATCGGCGCCCCGCCGCATCTCTGGTTCTGCCGCGATACGAACGGCGACGGAAAGGCCGACGAAAAGATCGAGGTCGCGACGGACTTCGGCGTGCGCGTCGACCCGGCCCGCCCGCAGCTCGCCAATCCCGAACGCGCTCCGAACGCGCTGCTCTGGGGTCACGACGGCTGGCTCTACGTCGGCGCCTACACGGCGCGCTTTAAGTTCGACGATGGTAAGTGGATCCGCGCCACCAGCAACTTCCGTGGGCAGTGGGGCTTGGCGCAGGACGATTACGGTCGCCTGTATTCCAATAACAACAGCGACCTCCTGCGCGTCGACGTTGTCAACTCCGGCTACTTGCTCCGCAATCCTGCCCTCGGCCGTAATACCGGCCTCAATACCAAGGCCGCGGTCGACCAAATCGTGTGGCCCATCCGCGTCAACCCGGGCATCAATCGTGGCTACCGGCCGGAGATGCTCCGCGACTACAAGCTCAAGGAGTGCACCGCGGCTTGTGGCCCGTGGATCTATCGCTCGGACCTCTTCCCGGCTGATGCCTATGGTAACGCGTTCATCTGCGAGCCGTCGGGCAATCTCGTGAAGCGACTGGTACTCAATCCCGACAAGGGCTTGGTCAAGGGCACGCCGTTCTACGACCAGCAGGAGTTTGTCGCCTCGACCGACGAGCGCTTCCGCCCGGTCAATGCGCTCACCGGCCCCGAAGGCGCCCTCTACCTCGTGGACATGCATCACGGCGTGATCCAGCACCGCATCTCGCTCACGACCTACCTGCGCAAGCAGGGTGAAGATCGCGGCCTCATCGCTCCCCTCCACCTCGGCCGCATCTGGCGCGTCGTCCCCGAAGGCCACAAGACCACGGCCCAGAAGGGCCTCGCTGGTCTGAAGTCCGTCGACCTCATCGCTGAACTCGGTAACGGCAACGAATGGCGTCGCGAGACTGCTCAGCGCCTGCTCGTCGAGAGTGGCGACAAATCTCTTGCCCCCGCGCTGACCGCCTTCGGCCTTAAGGCCACTTCGGTCATGGGCCGCGTGCATGCGCTTTGGACTCAGCACGGACTTAAGGTCGCCGACTGGGCGCTCGTCTCGGCTGGTCTAGCCGACGCCGATCCGCGCGTCCGCTCCGCCGCGCTCCGCGTCTCCGAAGGTCTCGTCGCCGGCCCGCATCGCGCCGAAGTCATCGCCCGCTGGACTGAACTCGCCGCGAGTGAAGCCGTCCCCGAGGTGCAGTTGCAGCTCGTCCTGACCATGGGTGAAGCCAAGGACCTCGCCGTCGACCTCGTCGCCGCCGCGCTGGCGAACCGCGCCGCGGACCACATCGCCATCCAAGATGGTTTAATCAGCGGCCTCGCTGGTCGTGAGCTTGAGAACTTTGACGCGGTGCTCAAGCAGCCCGCCGCTTATTCGAAGACCTTGCCCGCGGCGTTGCTGCGCTGCGTCTTCTCCGAGCGTAAGCCGGAGCGTATCGAGAAGGCCCTCGCCATCATCGCCGCGTTGCCGCTGCGGTCCCAGCAGGTGACTTTGCTTGGTTCGCTCACCGCCCACCCGACCGTCAACGCTAAGCACCCGATCAAGCTCGTTGGCGAGCCCACGGCTCTGGCCAAGCTCGGCAAGAGCAAGGACGCCGCGATGGTGAAGGCCCTCGCCTGGTTCAAGAGTACCGTCGTCTGGCCGGGTAAGCCAGGCGTAGTCGTGCCCACTGTGAAGGCGCTCACCAATGAGCAGCAGCTCCTCTTTGATTCCGGTAAGCAGACCTTCGCTGGCCTCTGTGCCGCGTGCCACCAGCCGACCGGCAAAGGACTAGAAGGTCTCGCGCCACCCCTCGCTGATTCCGAATGGGTGCTCGGCGACCCGGACCGCATTGTGAAGGTCATCATGCACGGCCTGCGTGGTCCTATTAAGGTGAAGGGCGTGGCGTATAACTACGACATGCCCGCCGCCGGGTTCCTGACCGACGAGCAGATCGCCGGCGTGCTGACCTACATCCGTCGCGAGTGGGACCACGCGGCCCCGCCCGTGCCGGTTGACCTCGTGCAGAAGATCCGCGCCGACACCAAGGGCCGGACCGATGCGTGGACCGAGCCGGAGTTGTTGAAGATCAAATAAGAGGACTGAATCGAGGACTGAATGGATGAGACGCAGAGACATTCGTTTCAGGTGGCGGGTGGCAGCCCCGGGTGGCGGGTGGCGGGACTGATAAGCTAAATAGCTGGGCGCATTGGGTAGGGCGGTGATTGCTATCACCGCCGTTCGAAGCTGTCGGGTCTTAGCTGAGATCTGCGAGGTACGACGTCCGTCCGCGAACGGACGTGATGGTAATCACGTCCCTACCTCGGGCAGCTAGGGCACTAATGCTCCGAAGTGGTCATATCAGTAAAGGGAACGCGGTTGCCACGCAGGGTAGGGGGAAACAGAAATAGGTAACCCCTTACCCCGCTATGCATATTACCTGGATTGATTGGGTCATCGTCGTTGCTTCGATCCTAATCTGCTTCGTTCCCGCGCTGTTCCTCGCCAAGCGCTCGAGCGGCAGCACCGCCGAGTTCTTTGCCTCCGGGCGATCGGTGCCGTGGTGGCTGGCTGGTCTCTCGATGGTCGCGACAACCTTCTCGTCTGACACTCCGAACTGGGTGACTGAGCAGGTCCGCAAATACGGCGTCGCGGGCAACTGGCAGTGGTGGGCCTTCGTGCTCACCGGCGTCGCCACCGTCTTCTTCTTCGCCCGCCTGTGGCGACGCTCAGGCGTGATGACCGACCTCGAGTTCTACGAGCACCGCTATTCCGGCGCCGCCGCCTCGGTCGTGCGCGGCTTCCGCGCCGTCTACCTTGGCCTCTTCTTCAACTGCTTCATCATGGGCATGGTCACGCTGGCCGCGTGTAAGATCGCCAACATCCTCTTCGGTATGCCTGCCTGGCAGACCATCGTCGTCTGTGGCATCCTGAACGTCGTCTTCGCCGCGCACTCCGGTCTCTGGGGCGTGCTCGTCATCGATATGATTCAGTTCTTTATCAAGATGACCGCCGTCTTCGCCGCCGCGTGGTTCTCGCTCGTCGAGGTCGGTCGCCGTCTGGCCGGCGATGCCAGTGGCTGGACCGGCCTGAAGTTGCTCGTCGAAAAACTTTCCACCCAACAGGTCGTGACGACTCAAGGCGTGCCGGTGATGTCGGTGTCGGATGGAACGGGCCAGCCAATCCTGGACATGCTGCCGAACTTCACGATGTCGGAACTGGCGTTGATGATCTTCATCCTGCCAATCGCCATCAGCTGGTGGGCCAACTGGTATCCTGGGGCCGAGCCTGGCGGCGGTTCGTACATCGCCCAGCGCATGCTGGCCTCGAAGTCGGAGAAGGATTCCCTCGGTGGCACACTCTTCTTCAACATCGCCCACTACGTTCTGCGTCCTTGGCCGTGGATCATCACCGCCCTTTGCTCCATCATCGTCTACCCTGACCTCGCGGCGATCAAGTCGGCCTTCCCGAACGCGGACCCCGCGCTCATCGGCCATGACTCCGCGTTCCCGGCGATGCTCATGTTCCTGCCGGTCGGCTTCGTCGGCCTGATGATTGGTGGCCTCATCGCCGCCAATTCCTCGACGATCCTGACGCACCTCAACTGGGGGTCCTCGTACCTCGTGCACGACTTCTACCGTCGCTTCATTAAGAAGGACGCCACTGAGACCCACTACGTGAATGTCGGCCGCCTCTCGACCGTGTTCCTCTACGTCATCGCCGCGCTACTCAGTCTGACCATGTCCTCGGCCCAGCAGGCCTTCCAGGTCCTGCTCTCCATCGGCGCCGGTACCGGCCTACTGTATGTCGCGCGCTGGTTCTGGTGGCGCGTTTCCGCTTGGTGCGAAGTTGTCGCCATGGTGATGTCGCTCGTGACGTCGGTGGCCGTGCCGTTCTTCATGCCGCAGGCTGATTTCGCGACCACGACCATCATCCAGGTCGGCCTCACCACGCTGTCGTGGCTCATCACCGCCTATGTCGGCCCGCAGACGGACCGCGCGACGCTCATCAGTTTCTGCCAGAAGGTGAAGCCCGCTGGTCCAGGTTGGACGGATATCCGCGCTGCGGCCGGTATCAGCGACAACGAGATTGCTCAGGAGAATCGTATCGGTTCCGCCTTCGTCGGCTGGATCGCTGGCTGCGCGCTTATCTGGAGTTCGCTCTTCGCCATCGGTAACTTCCTCTACTCGTCGGGCGATCCTAAGCGCCTCACCATGGCTTGGGTGCTCACCGCCGTCACGGCCGTCAGCGGGTACGTGCTGCTCAAGGTCACCCAGCAGCTCTGGGCCGACAGCACGGCTTCGCAGGAACGAGAAGACGCGAAGGAGGCGTGACGTGCCGGCGCGACGCCGGCGCGCGGGGACATGCTCTCCCTATCTCATGACCCCGAAACGGAAGACGAGTTTTTGCGCGTAGGTTTCGCCAGGACGCAGGATGCCGCTGGGGTAACCGAGGCGATGGAACGCAGGCTGGTTCGGTGAGTCCGGGAAAAGGCCTGGCTCGAGGCAGAAGCCTTGGCGGAAGGCGAAGGGCTTGGCCCAGCGGCCTTGCACGGTGCCGGTGAGGAAGTTGCCGGTGTAGAACTGTAGGCCCGGGGCATCAGTGAGGACCTCGAGCGTGCGGCCAGAGGATTCTTCGGTGACGAAGGCAGCAGACTTCAGGGAATTATCGGTGCCGAGGTCGTAGCAGTGATCGTAGCCACGTCCGCGGCGCAGCTGGTCATGCGGGGCGCCGATGCGTTCGCCGATCGCATGCGCACGCCGGAAATCAAACGGCGTGTTCGTCACGTCCATAAACTCGCCCGTTGGGATGAGTGCGGCCGTAACGGGCACGAGGCGATCGGAGCGGAGTGTCACGCGGTGGTCGAGGATACTGCCCTGGCCGGCGAGATTGAAGAAGACGTGGTTGGTGAGATTGCAAGCCGTCGGGGCGTCAGTCGTCGCCGCGAAGTCGATGGTCAGTTCGTCGGCGTCGTCGGGCAGGGTGTAGGTAACCGTCACGCTGAGCGTGCCGGGGTAGCCTTCTTCGCCGTCGGGGCTAACGTAGGTGAGGCGGATTGCTGAGGCGTCAGCGGTGCGGATCGCTTCCGACTTCCAGACGCGCTTATCGAGGCCGCGGAGGCCGCCGTGGAGATGGTTGCCGTTATTATTCTGCGCGAGCGCGATGGCGCGGCCGTCGATGGTCAGCTGGCCGTCCGCTAAGCGGTTGGCGTACCGGCCGACGGTGCTGCCGAGGAAGGGGTTGCCGGCGACGTAGTCCTCGAGTGAGCGGAGGCCGAGGGTAACTTCACCGAGTCGGCCTTGGATGTCGGGCACGCGGATCGAGGTGAGTGTGGCGCCGAATTCACTGACGGATACTTCCGTGCCACGGGCGTTCGTGAGCGTGTGGAGTTGGACCGGCTGGCCGTCGATGAGGCCATGCTGGCGGCGAAGGGCGAGGCCAGCGCGACGCGAGCGACGGAGGATCAGGAAGCCCGTCACCAGGAGGGTGCCGTAGACCAGTGCTTCGGGGGAGAGCATGGGGTCAAGTTGTCGGCAGCGGGGAGGGTCGGCAAATCTCAATAGGGATAGGGGTGGGGGTAGGGGTAGGGATGGCGCTGCCCATCCTTGGCCGGCCGCGGCCGAGCAGGAATGCTCGGCCCTACCTTGAAAT
>Ga0209134_10000440_pt1 | contig 10987 bp, 8 predicted proteins | sample LauGreSp1BDMLBSN_2_FD_187566 | JGI IMG/M metagenome (GOLD analysis project Ga0209134, IMG submission 187566) | Freshwater lake microbial communities from Lake Michigan, USA - Sp13.BD.MLB.SN (SPAdes) (version 2) | ecosystem: Environmental > Aquatic > Freshwater > Lake | place: Lake Michigan, USA... | reverse complement strand
CCGATTTTGCCTCACCTTCTTCCGGACACTGGTATTTGACGCTGAAAGACGAAAGCGGCCAGATCCGCTGCGCTATGTTTCGCAATCGCAACATGTTCGTGCGCATGCGTCCGAGGGATGGAATGCGGGTGCTCGTAAAGGGCAAGCTGAGCCTTTATGAGGGGCGTGGTGATTACCAGTTGATCCTCGAGCAGATGGAAGAAACCGGAGCTGGCGCTCTGCGGCGGGCGTTTGAACAGCTGCAAGCCCGCTTGCAGGCAGAGGGACTGTTCAGCAGTGAACACAAGAAGCCCTTGCCTGCATTACCGCGCCATATAGCCGTCATTACCTCACCCACCGGCGCCGCGATTCACGATGTCCTCAGCGTACTCAAACGCCGCTTTCCTGCCCTGCCGGTCACGATCGTTCCGGTTGCAGTCCAAGGCCAGGGCGCAGCGGCGGAAATCATTGCAGCAGTGGAGCTGGTAAACCAGCGTCGAGGTTGTTTCGCCGATGTCGATGTCATCCTGCTGACCCGTGGTGGCGGCTCCCTGGAGGATTTGTGGTCCTTTAACGATGAAGCCCTGGCCCGTACCATCTTCGCTTCGACACTTCCGGTGCTGGCCGCAGTGGGTCATGAAGTGGATTTCACCATTGCGGAATTCGTCGCCGATGTGCGCGCCCCTACTCCGTCAGCAGCCGCTGAACTGCTAAGTCCGCACCAGGATGCCTTGCGCCAGGCGTTTCAGCGGCACGGGGCAAAACTGGCGTATTTACTGCGTCACAAACTGGTCGCACTGCAGCAACAGGTCACACGCCTGGGCAAACGTTTGCAGCATCCAGGTCGCCGCCTGCAGGAACAGTCGCAGCGGCTGGATGAACTCGAAACCCGCCTGCGTCGCAGCATCGCCCATGCACTCTTGCACAAACGCAGAAAATTGCAGCTTTTGCAGCAGGGCCTGGCGGCCCATGCACCCGACCGGCAACTGCTCTTGTTCCGGGAACGCGTGCAGAATTCCCGATCCCGTTTGACTCGCGGCATGCGCTCGCTGTTGCACGGCCTGCGACAGCAATTGAAGGAACAGAGTCATGCCCTCAATAATGTCAGTCCGTTGGCAACCCTGGGGCGGGGTTATTCCATTACCAGCAGCGAGGATGGCAGCATCCTCACCAGTTACGAGCAGATCAACACTGGTGCTACAATCCAGACAAGATTGGCACAAGGAAGCATCATCAGTGTCGTTCTGGAAAAACAAAAGTCCGGCTCGGGTGAAATCGAGTAAAGAAGCAAGGCTCTCCTCCCTTGTTTGTTTCTTAACCCGGTATTTTTAATTCGCTAATTCAAAGGCAGTAATATTCCGTGGCTAAGAGCAAAGAGACTAAGGGCGCCAAGACCGAAATGGTCAAATCCAAAGTGGTCAAAACTAAAGCAGCCAAAACGAAAGTAGCCAAGAACAAAGGCACCAGCAATTTCCAGACGGTTCGTGGCCTGACGATTTACCCGAAAACGCACAAGAAAGTACTGAAGCTGCAGAAAGAATCCGGAGCCCCGGAAATCCATGGCGACAAGGTCTGGTTTTCCAGTTACTTCATCATGGATTGGCTTGATGCCAATCCACCGGCGCCGCGCAGCCGCATTCTGGAGATCGGTTGTGGTTGGGGTTTATTGGGAATGTACTGTGCGAAAACCTTCAAGGCCAAAGTCACTGGTACTGACGCAGACAAAAACGTATTTCCCTTGTTGGAACTGCATGCCGACAAGAATGACATCAAGATCAAAACCAAAGTCAGCCGCTATGAGGATCTTAAACCCGAGCTGCTGGCCAAACAGGATCTGATCCTGGGCGGAGACATCTGTTTCTGGGATGAACTTGTCGACCCGCTGCATCAGTTGATCAAAAATGCCCTTGCTGCAGGAGTGCCCAGAATTGTTATTGCAGACCCGGGCCGTCCGCCATTCATGAAACTTGCTCAACGCTGTCGCCGACTTTACAAGGGGAGTATCCGTTCTGTCTCAATCAGCAGCCCCAGAGCCCATACCGGGTATCTGCTCATCATCAACAACCCCGCCCTCAAGCAAAATGAGTGATCCTGGCCACATCAACCTGCGCAATCCCGAGTTCTACCTGAACCGGGAATTGAGCTGGATCGAATTCAACCGCAGAGTGCAGGCGCAGTCCCTTGACGCCACCAACCCTCTGCTGGAGCGTCTGTTCTACCTGAGTATTGCCAGTTCCAATCTCGATGAGTTCTTCGAAGTTCGGGTGGCAGGCCTCAAGCAACAGGCGATTTTCGGCGGCACTGCTGCCGGTCCGGACAACCTCACGCCAGTAGAGCAGCTGCAGAAGATCAGTACTGCTGCCCATGAGCTTGTGAAGGAACAGTACAAAATACTCAATGACGTGTTGTTGCCCGAGATGAAGAAAAACGGCATCCATATTCTGCTGAGCAAAGACTGGAACAACAAGCAAGCCGCATGGATCAAAAGCTATTTCAACAGGGAATTGTTGCCGGTCCTGAGTCCGGTAGGCCTTGATCCCGCGCATCCTTTTCCGCAAGTTCTTAACAAGAGTTTGAATTTTATCATCCAGCTGGAAGGCAAGGATGCATTCGGGCGCAATTCGGGCATTGCCATCGTACAAGCTCCGCGTGCGCTGCCCCGTATCATCCGCTTGCCGGATTCCAGTACTGCTACCAGCCACGAATACGATTTCGTGTTCCTGTCTTCCATTATCTACAAGCATGCCGGCGACCTCTTCCCGGGGATGAAAGTGAAAGGCTGCTACCAATTCCGGGTTACCCGCAATGCCGACCTGATGGTGCAGGAAGATGAAGCAAATGACCTGTTGCAGGCCATTGAAGGCAAACTGACTACCCGCCGTTTTGCCCGTGCCGTGCGTATTGAGGTACAGGATGATTGTCCGCAGGACATGATCGATTTCCTGTTGCAGAAATTCGAACTGCACAGTTCTGACGTTTATCAGGTCAACGGTCCGGTGAACCTGCACCGGCTGATGGCCATCAGATCGGAAATCGATTTGCCCGCACTTTCATTCCCGCCCTTCTCCCCAGTAATGCCGAATCGTGTGCTGCGCTCTACCGATCTATTCGAAGTTATCAAGAAAGGCGATATCCTTCTGTATCATCCCTTCCAGTCCTTCAATGTTGTTGTAGAGCTGCTGAATCAGGCGGCGCTTGATCCTGATGTATTGGTCATCAAGCAAACTCTCTACCGCACCGGCAACGATTCCAGTGTAGTGAATGCACTGATCAAAGCTGCGCATGAGGGGAAGGAAGTCACTGTGGTAATCGAGTTGCGTGCGCGTTTCGACGAAGAAGAGAATATCGATATTGCCACTGAATTGCAGGAAGCCGGCGCCCACGTCTCCTACGGAGTAGTGGGGCACAAGACCCACGCCAAGATGTTGTTGATCGTGCGCAGGGAGGGCAAGCAACTCAAACGGTATGTTCACATGGGTACCGGCAACTACCATGCTGCGACCGCGCGCCAATATACCGATTACAGCCTCATCAGCAGCGATACTGCGCTGACAGAAGATGTACAGAAGGTTTTTCAGCAACTGACTGCAATGGGCAAGCCCGGCAAACTGAAAAAGGTGCTGCAGGCACCTTTTACGCTGCATAAGGCGATGCTGGAAATGATCAACCGCGAGATCAGTTTTGCCAATAAAGGCAAAGCGGCACGCATTATCATCAAGGTGAATGCGCTGGTGGAACCCTCCGTAATCGAGGCACTTTACCGGGCATCACAAGCCGGTGTCCGCGTGGATCTAATCGTGCGCGGTATATGTTGCTTGCGCCCTGGCATCAAGGGAGTATCAGAGAATATCCACGTCCGCTCCATCATCGGCCGCTTCCTGGAACACAGTCGTATCTACTATTTCCACAACAACGGCGATTACGATTTGTACTGCGCGAGCGCAGACTGGATGGATCGCAACTTCTTCCGGCGCGTAGAGACCTGTTTCCCTATCGAAGAAGCGCGGGCCAAGGAAAAGGTTTTAAAGGAAGGCCTGCTGAATTATCTGACTGACAATACCCAGAGCTGGATACTGCAGAACGATGGCAGCTACAAACGCAGTACGCCAGGCAATAACAAACCCCGCTCGGCACAGGCCTGGCTGCTGGAACAGTACAGCAGCTGATCAACTGATTCTGCTTCAGATGAATACAGTGCTGAATTCACCCTTGGCTGTATTCACATCTGGGTGTAGAGCATCCTGCCAAAATTGGCGAGCACCCTGGTTGCTTCCGGAGTACTTTCAACCTGGCTGCGTATGGATGCGACATCCAGTCCTTCCCTCACCAGGTCTGCTTCGCGTTCTGCAAGATAGTGCAGCATCACATCCGCAGAAAACTCTGGATGAAACTGCACGCCCCACATGCTGTCATTGAAGCGTACCGCATGGTGAGGTTCAAACTCATTGCTGGCGAGAACCTCGGCTCCCGGGGGCAATTGCATGACTGATTGGCGATGACTGGCCTGTGCCTTGAAGCCGGGCGGCAAGTCGCCGCACAACGGGTCGTCGAGTGCTGCTGCAGTCTTGCTGATCCGGATCGTCCCCATCTCCCTGCCTTGCGGATGGAAATCAACGCGGCCACCCAGTGCGTGCGCCAATAGCTGGTGCCCATAACAGATACCAAGAACCGGCAGGCGGCCTTGACGGGCCGCAGCGCGCAGCCACCCAGCCACATATTCACTCCAGGCAAGCCTCTCGCTCACCATCGCGGCTGAGCCTGTGATGACTACACCACCAAGCGAATCAGGATGTGGCAGTTCTTCACCGCTGTATACGGAACGAGTCAGAGCCTGGTGGCCGCTATCCAGTTGCAATCCAGCCGTTATCCAATGTTCGAAATCTCCGGCTTCCGGGGGAACCCGTTTTACGGTTTTCCCGGTTTTGATGATCAGCAATGGCTTCATTTGTTCGCGCGCAGGTAATCGCGGTTTTTCAGGATACGGCGACGACGGGCAACCTGGCGATAATCAAGATCCGCCTCATCTTTAGTGAACGGATTTTCATCGCTGCGCAGCTGGATGCGGATCGGAGTCCCTTCCATCCGCAACATCTTGCGGAAGTTCTTTTCCAGAAAACGCACGTAACTGTCGGGAATATGCTCTGTCGATTTGCCGTGGACCACGATGATGGGAGGATTGTGTCCGCCGGCATGGGCATAACGCAGTTTGGGGCGCCTGCCATTGGCCAGTGGCGGCGCATGACTCGCAACAATGCGTTCCAGCGTTTGGGTAAGTTTGGAAGTCGGTATTTTCCTGAAAGCCGAGTCATAGGCTTTCTCTATGGATTCATAGAGATGGCCGACACCCGTGCCGTGCAGGGCGGAAATGAAATGGATTTTGGCAAAATCCACGAAGGTGAAGCGACGCAAGATCCCCTGCTTCACCAGTGATTTTGCGTATTCATCCATGCCATCCCATTTGTTGAGCGCGATCACCAGCGCACGGCCGGTTTCCAGTACATAGCCAAGCAGATGCAAATCCTGGTCCACGATGCCTTCGCGTGCATCCAGCAGCAATACCACCACATGTGCATCCTGAATGGCCTGCAGTGATTTGACCACGGAGAATTTCTCGACCGTTTCCAGGGTTTTGCCGCGCCGGCGGATACCAGCAGTATCAATCAGCGTGTATCTGCGGCCATGCCTTTCGAACGGAATGTAAATTGCATCTCGCGTGGTACCGGCCTGATCGTAGACCACTACCCGCTCTTCGCCCAGCATGCGATTGACCAAAGTCGATTTGCCGACATTTGGTCTGCCGGCGATTGCAATACGAATACCAGCTTCTGCAATTGATTCCGCGCTTTCTTCCGGCACTGGCGGGAAGTGCTCAAAAGCCTCATCAAGCAATTTATGGATACCCCTGCCCTGGCTGGCAGCAATGGCGTGCACTGGATTGAAACCCAGCGCATAGAAATCCACGAGAGCCTGGTCCTCATCAAGACCATCGACCTTGTTCACAACCAGCATGACCGGTTTCTGCTGACGCCTCAGGTGGTTGACAATGTAATGGTCACCGGGAGTCAGTCCTGCCCTGGCATCCACCAGCAGCATTACCAGATCTGCTTCTTCAATGGCCAACATGGACTGTCCGACCATTATCGAATCAATACCTTCTTCGCCACCATTGATGCCGCCGGTATCAATGACAATGAAACGGCGGTCTTCGTATTTGCCGTCACCGTACTGACGGTCCCGGGTTAGTCCGGGAATGTCGGCCACCAGCGCATCCCGGCTGTTGGTCAGCCGGTTGAAGAGAGTGGATTTGCCAACATTAGGTCGCCCGACAAGGGCAATTACAGGAACCATTTTCTGGTTACCTCAGAGAAAAAAGGCGATACGGGTGGTTATTCCACCCGCAAGGCAACCAGCTTACCGCTGTTACCGTAAACATACAGGGTGTTGCCCTGGTTCAACATGCGTGCGCGCACGCCATCACCGTCAACCTTGGTGCGACCGACAAAACGGCCATCTACCTGGGACAACAGATGTACATATCCTTCCTCGTCGCCTACTGCCACATAGTTGCTGAAGCTGAGCGGAGTCGATACTTGACGGCGTAACAATTTGTCATTGATCCAGGCAGTTGTTTCCTGGCCGGTACGATAGGCCTTGACCCGGTCTTCATCGTCCACGCTATAGATATTCCCAAAACCGAAACCAGCGCCCACATAGGAAGACTCTTCTACACGCCAGCGCGTCTGTCCGGTGACCACATCAATCCCGGCCAAATAACCCTGGTAACTGGGAGCAAGAACAAGACCCGCATCATTGATGACGACATCTCCATCAATGTCCACGAGACGATCAATTTCAGAACGCCCGGTAGGAATGGCTACCCGCTCTTCCCAGCGCAGTGTACCGTTGTCGATCGCTATGGAAATCACTGTGCCATTGGCAAGTGCTGATATCGCAAAATTGTCGATGATCAACGGAGAGCTGGTGCCGCGCAGGCTTAGAGCCGGCACATTGGTTTCGTAGATCCAGAGTTGCTCACCAGACTTGGCATCCAGCCCGATAAGGTTGCCGTCGACTGTCTGCACCACAACGACCCTGCCGTTGGTAGCAGGAGCTGCCAACACTTCACTGCTTACCTTGATATTCCAAAGTTCAGTTCCATCCTCTTCAGAGAAGGCAATAACACGGGCGCTTTCGGTTCCAACCAGTACCAGGCCATTGCTTGCACCCACACCACCGGTTATCACACGGCCGGTCTTCAACTTCCATTGGGTACGACCACTTTCAATATCAACAGCAACGACGACTCCGTTGTTGGACGCTGCATAAATCCTGTCACCGGAAATAGCCGGTTTCAGCCGATTGAATTTTTCACCCTGACCATCACCTACATTGACACTCCACTCCTTGCGCAAGCGGACTTCCTGCTCAATACGATCGAGTTCGAGGGGTTTTTCATTGTCTTCCTTGCTCAGGGAATCGAGCCAGCTGCAACCAGCCAGCAGCAGCACCGGCACGAGTACCAACATGCGGAACACTACATGCAAACCTTTCATTACCTGCAAACCTTTCATCACAGTGCTTCCGCCGGATTCACGCCGAGTTCCTGGAGTTTAAGGCGCAGCAACAATGGATTGCCGGCACCGCTGTTGTTAAGAGCAACCAGGGCTTTTTCATAAGCGGCACGAGCAGCGTCCTGATTACCCAGCGTCAGCTGGATGTCGCCTTCCACTTCAGCAAATCCTGCGACGAATTCATCCTGGACCGGTTCTGCGTTCAGCAGCGCCAAAGCCTTTTCTGCCTCACCCTGTGCCAGCAAAACGCGGACCAGGCGCAATCGGGTTACCGTGAAAAGTTCAGTGTCGGCCTTGCGCATAAAACCCAGCTCAGGATTGTCGAGAATCCACTGGAGTTCGGCGGCAGCCTGGTCGAGCTGGTTCAGGTCCACATGAAAACGCGCCATCATCAGGGCGGCGTAGCGCGTGTAGATACTGTTGCCGTGATCAGTCTTGAGCTGGCTATACAGTGTTTGTGCTGCCAGAAGATCATCTTCGACAACACTCTCGGTTAGCTTGGCCAGGGACAGGTCGGAAAGCTGTTGATACAGATCCGATGCCTCGCCAGCTTCAGCATTCCGTGAATCCTGGAATTGTCCAACCCCAAAATACACGGCAAGCACGATCACCACGCCAGCCAACAGCGAGTTGCCATTGTCTTTCCACCAGCGCTTGAGGGCGTCTAACTGTTCTTCATCACTCGCGTAACTTGCCAAGGGAACTACTCCGTCTTCGGTGTGAAATAAGTACCAAGCCAGCCTGCCAGCTCGGTGAGGTTCAACTGTAACGATTCACTGCTGTCATCCATGATCCTGATTTTGACCTGATCCTGCTCCGTGTCACCTTCAAGGATCACGGCACAGCGGGCACCAGAGGCATAAGCCTTTTTCAACTGGCTATTGTATTTGCCGCCGCCACAGTGGGTCAAAATCCGCAGGCCCGGCAGTGCTTCCCGCAGCGCGTTGGCGAGTAACAAGGACTGGGTTTTTACCCCCTCGCCCACTACTGCCAGGTAAACATCGACCTGGCTGGCCAGTGTCGGTGGAAAGCGCCCGGCAGCTTCTATCAATAACAACAATCTTTCCAGTCCCATCGCAAAACCGACCGCAGGAGTATCGGTTCCACCCAGCTGCCTGGACAGGCCGTCGTAACGCCCTCCTGCACACACCGTCGCCTGGGAGCCCAACTGGTCTGTAGTCCATTCGAACACCATACCATTGTAATAGTCGAGACCACGTACCAGGGCAGGATTTACCCGATAAGCAATGCCTGCCTGTTCCAGCGTTTGCAGCAACAGGGCAAATTTGTGCCTGGGTTCCTCGCTGACGTACTGGTCCAGACGCGGGGCATCCTGCAACAAGGCCTGTGTCTCCGGAGCCTTGCTGTCGAGGATGCGCAGTACATTGCTATCCAGACGACGCTGGCTGTCGGCATCAAGTTGTTCACGTTTGGGCAACAGCCACTCGCGCAGATCCCGGCCATAACGGGCACGGTCTTCGGAAGCACCCAGGTTATTCAATTCCAGCTGCAGATGTCCGGCGATGCCCAGCTGCTTCCAGAAGGCATGGCACAGCAACAACAACTCTGCTTCGATCTCCGCTCCCTCCATGCCAAAGGTTTCGACACCCAGCTGGTAGAACTGGCGATAGCGTCCTTTCTGCGGACGTTCGTGGCGGTACATGGGTCCCATGTACCAGAGTTTCTGGGTCTGGTTATACAGCAGGCCGTGTTGCTCTGCCGCGCGCACACAGCAGGCGGTGCCCTCGGGACGCAGTGTCAGGCTGTCACCGTTACGGTCGACGAAGGTATACATTTCCTTCTCGACGATATCGGTCACTTCACCGATGGAACGCTTGAACAATTGGGTTTGTTCCAGCACAGGGAAACGGATTTCGCGGTAGGCATGGGCAGCCAGCAGTTCGCGGGCGACCGTTTCCACGTATTGCCACTGGGCGGATTGCTCCGGCAATACATCATTCATGCCGCGGATGGCCTGGATTTTATTCACGTGCTGGTCCGTCTTCCTACTGCTGCGTCTGGGAGCTGTTGTGTGCCTGGGCTGTGGGTGCCGCAGCCTGTTTTTCCGCAGCCTGCTTTTCTGCAACCTTGCGGCGCACCATGGCCTCCAGTTCATCCACAAGATTTTCATTGGCAATTTTGTGGCTGGTCACACCATTGATATACGACATGTTGACGGGAGTGGCACCTGTGAGTCCGATATCAGACACCATGGCTTCACCAGGACCATTGACGATGCAACCAACCACTGAAACATCAATTGGTGTCGTAATGTCTTCGAGGCGGGCTTCAAGTGCATTCACGGTCGCGATCACATCAAAATTCTGCCTCGAACAACTGGGGCACGCGATGAGGTTTACACCTTTCGAGCGCAGCCCCAGGCTCTTGAGGATATCAAAGCCGACCTTGATTTCTTCCACCGGGTCTGCCGCAAGCGATATCCGGATGGTGTCACCTATACCGTCCATCAACAACAGTCCCAACCCTACCGAGGATTTGACGGTGCCGGAGCGCAGACCACCCGCTTCAGTAATACCCAAATGCAGGGGCTGGTCTATCTGGGTAGCGAGTTTGCGGTAAGCCGCTACCGTCATGAACACTTCTGAGGCCTTGAGACTGACTTTGTAATTCTGGAAATCATAGGAATCGAGAATGTCGATATGGCGCATGGCGGATTCCACCATGGCATCGGCATTGGGTTCGCCGTATTTGCGCAACAGTTCTTTGCCCAGCGAACCGGCGTTGACACCGATGCGCAGGGGCACATTGTGGTCGCGTGCAGATTCGATCACTGCCCTCACCCTGTCTTCACGCCCGATATTGCCGGGATTGATGCGCAGGCAATCGACGCCGTACTCAAGCACCTTGAGCGCGATGAGATAATCGAAATGGATGTCGGCTACCAGCGGTACCGTGGTTCCCTGGCGAATAAGGCGAAAGGCTTCGGCAGCTTCCATCGTTGGCACTGAAACCCGCACGATATCCGCACCGACCGCTTCCAGTTTGGCAATCTGTGCGAGTGTTGCCTGCACGTCACAGGTTTCCGTGTTCGTCATGCTCTGCACTGCAATGGGGGCATCGCCACCCACGGGCACCTTGCCAACCATGATCTGGCGTGACTTGCGTCGTACGATGGGAGATTGCATCCGCATTAGCGCACCACCCACTGGGCCATGCCGGCATCATCAATGACCAAACGTGCGGTATTGTCAGTCCTGATACCGGGATTGAGGTCCACGAGCCTCGAGTTGTACTCTATTCGCACCTGGGTAGCATCGCCCAGCAGGATGTGGAATGGTGCTCCTCCCTGGATGACCAACTCATCGCCATTGCGCATGAGGTCGCTGTAGAGTCGCTTGCGTGCCGGGTCATCCACTTCCACCCAGCTGCTACCGCTGAAAATCATGCGCAGCGAGTCATCGCCCGCTCCAGCCAGT
>Ga0209134_10000437_pt1 | contig 11033 bp, 7 predicted proteins | sample LauGreSp1BDMLBSN_2_FD_187566 | JGI IMG/M metagenome (GOLD analysis project Ga0209134, IMG submission 187566) | Freshwater lake microbial communities from Lake Michigan, USA - Sp13.BD.MLB.SN (SPAdes) (version 2) | ecosystem: Environmental > Aquatic > Freshwater > Lake | place: Lake Michigan, USA... | reverse complement strand
GGAAAACTAAATCCTTAAATGAATCTGTTAGATCGGGGGTGTACCAAATTGTGCGTTCTGGGTGCATTGCTGCCCACTGCGCAGCCAGAATTGATTTCCCAAAACCACTTGGCGCTATTGCAATAAAGGCTTGTGGCGCTGGCTTGTCTAATTTCTCTAAAATCGATTTACGCAGGATGAATTGCGGCGGAACCGTCGGTGGGGTGATTCGAGAAAGCGAAACCCCTGGCAATAATGTGTATATACAATCACCCCCTATTAGGGTGAAATAGTTTCATGGGGTGATGAGTTTGCATAGCCGATGTGGGCCTAAAACCTAGATATCACCCTTTAGTTCACCTACGGCACCTTTTGGCACGACCGGGTTATGCGGAAACTCGGAAGACACTTTTTTATAAGGCTGACCCTGAACCGGTCTTGAATCTAACTCGCCTTTATTTGGCCACATCGAAAGTGCGCGCTCGGCTTGCGCGGTAATTGTTAGAGAGGGATTAACACCAAGGTTCGCGGTAACACTTGCCCCATCTACAACATGCAAGGTTGGGTAGTTCCAAACTCGATGATACGGATCGATAACTCCCGAATTTTCAGAATCCCCAATTACGCAACCACCGACGAAATGAGCAGTAAATGGCGCGCCAATTAAATCTCCGACATGCCCGCCGGCTAATCCACCATTCTTTTCTGCAATTCTGCGCACAACTTCGTTAGCAGCCGGAATGTATGTTGCATTAGGAGTTTCACTGCTGTTCTTCGAAGTTAATCGCTTTCCAAAAATAGAATTCTTAATCGAGACCGTTACCGCTGAATCAACATTCTGCATTACAAGCGCAATCACGGTTCGCTGGCTCCAGCGTCGCACATTTAATACTCGAGCCAACATTGATGGATGTCGCAAAACCGTAGTTAGCCATTGTTTGCGCCGTGCTGAAGCACTGTGTCCATCGGTCATAATTGTTTGAAGCAAGCCCATCGCATTACTTCCTACGCCATAACGCACTGGCTCGACATGTGTATGTTCGTCAGGAAAGAATGAAGATGTGATTGCAGAACCTTGGCTGTAATCAACCTTGTCATCCTGCATAAGTGCGCCAGTTAGCGCTTCGCTATTTGTCCGCGATAACTTGCCAAGAGTGGCTGAAAGTTTTGGCAACAAACCTTCGCTCCTCATTCGATGTAGCAATTTCTGAGTGTTATAGGTTCCAGCAGCGACTATTACTTGGTTCGCAGTAAATACTCGCTTTTTACCTAGCCAGGAAGAGCTCTTACGAGCATAAATTTTCCAACTTCCATTTGGTTGTTCTTCAATTTTTGTAACAGTATGTTCGGCGAAGACTTGTGCACCAGCACCTTCGGCCAAGCCAAGATAATTTTTTGGCAACGTATTCTTTGCATTGAAGCGACATCCAGTCATACAAGCACCGCATTGCATACATCCATTTCGCGCCGGCCCTTTGCCGCCAAAGAATGGATCAGCACTTGGCGCACCGGGACCACTTCCAAAATAAACACCAAGTGGTGCCATCCGAAAAGTGTGACCAACACCCATTTCAATTGCTACTTCTTTCATTGCAGCATCTGATGGTGAAAAGTATGGATTATCAATTACACCAAGCATTCGCGAAGCCTGGTCGTACCAAGGAAGAAGTTCAGATTTCCAATCGGTTATGTGCTTCCACTGTTTGTCATTGAAATATGTATCAGGCGGAATATATAGAGTATTTGCATAAACAAGTGAGCCGCCGCCAACACCAGCGCCAGCAAGAACCAATACATCTGGCAAAGCATGAATTCGTTGGATGCCTCGCAAACCTAAGCGTGGTGCATATAAAAACTTAGTTAATCGCCAAGAAGTTTTTGGGAAATCTTTATCGCTAAATCGTCGACCAGCTTCTAACACCGCGGTTCGATAATTTTTCTCGGTTAATCGCAGCGCACTTACGGATCCACCAAAACCAGATCCAATAATTACAACATCGAAATCGCGATCCATGGGTTATTCATACCAAAATTATTGCTTTAGGGCTAGCACTCAAAAAATGAATAAAGCCTATGTGTTTACGCTCAAAACAACTTCAAGTGCGAAATTGCACATCAAAAGAATTGGAATTGTGTATTGCAGTTAGAGGAAAATTGAAAGTAAGAGACAGGAGAGTGCCAATGAACGCACTTGATTTAGCCAGATGGCAATTCGCTATTACAACCGTGTATCACTTTATTTTTGTACCAATCACAATTGGATCAGGATTCCTTGTGGCTGGCTTACAAACCGCTTGGTATCGCACAAATAAAGAGAAGTATTTGCGGGCTACTAAGTTCTTTGGAAAATTATTTTTAATTAACTTCGCTATCGGAGTCGTAACTGGCATCGTTCAGGAGTTCCAATTCGGAATGAACTGGTCCTCTTACAGTCGCTTCGTTGGCGATATTTTTGGTGCGCCCCTTGCAATGGAGGGCTTACTTGCATTCTTCCTTGAGAGCACATTCTTAGGACTTTGGATCTTTGGTTGGGATCGCCTTTCAAAGCGAGCACACCTTGCAACTATTTGGATTGCTGCAATTGGAACACTTCTTTCCGCATATTTTATTCTCGCTGCAAATGCATTTATGCAGCATCCAGTTGGATATGAATACAACCCAGAAACTGGGCGTGCAGAATTGAAATCTATAGTCGCTCTTCTAACTCAAAACACTGCGGTATCGGCCTTCTTCCACACAATTCCTTCTGCGTTCTTGACTGCAGGAGCGCTCTTTGCCGGAGTTGCCGGCTGGATGATTCTTAAGGGCCGCGATGTTGAAGTTGCGCGCCCCGTTATGAAGACCGGAATGATTGTTGTTGTAATTTCATTCTTATTGGTTGGGGTTACCGGAGACTGGTCAGCTCGGATCATGACAGAACAGCAACCGATGAAAATGGCTGCAGCAGAAGCTCTTTATGACACCAAAGCAAGTGCACCATTCTCACTATTTACTGTTGGAACACTTGATGGAAGCAAAGCGGTTTACCAAATTGCTATCCCATCAGTTCTTTCATTCATGTCAACCGGTGATTTCAATGGAACTGTAGAAGGAATTAACGATCTACAGAAAGCATATGAAGAAAAATATGGGGCTGGCGATTACACACCAAATATTCCAATTGCTTACTGGTCATTTAGATTAATGATTGGTTTTGGTGGCCTAGCCGCACTATTCGCACTTATGACACTTTGGTATATGCGCAAAGGTGGAATACCGCAGAATAAGTTCTACCTGCGCTCCATGATCGCGCTTCCATTCCTACCAATTCTCGCAAACTCATTTGGTTGGATATTTACCGAAAGCGCACGCCAACCTTGGGTGGTCTTTGGATTGTTTAAGACTGCTGATGGCGTGAGCCCTGGCGTCAGTGCCGGAAGTGTTTTATTCACAATGATTACTTTCACTCTTCTTTACGGAGTTTTAGCTGTCATTGAATTCGGTCTAATGGTTCGCACTATAAAAGTCGGAACCGATATGTCACCAGTACAAACTGGCGAATCCAAAACATTAACCATGGCTTATTAAGTTCTAATTAGAGAGGAATAGAAAATGTCATTTAATTCAGTCTGGTTCATACTTATTGCCATTCTCTGGATCGGTTATTTCATTCTTGAAGGCTTCGACTTTGGTGTCGGAATTCTGCTTAAAGTTGTTGCAAAAAATCAGGCCGAGCGTCGCGCAGTTCTAACGACACTTGGACCGTTGTGGGATGGGAACGAAGTCTGGTTACTCGTTGCGGGTGGCGCAACATTCGCAGCGTTTCCAGAGTGGTACGCCACACTATTTAGTGGTTTTTATCTACCGCTATTTTTGATTCTGATTTCTCTAATTGTTCGCGGTGTCGCATTTGAATATCGCAGCAAATATGGAAAAGCAGAGTGGCGTTCTCGGTGGGACAACGCGATAGTTATTGCAAGTTTTATACCAGCACTTCTGTGGGGCGTGGCATTTGCAAATATCGTTCGCGGTGTTCCTCTCGAAAAGAGTGCAACCGGTGCAATTGAATATGCAGGCGGTTTCTTCAATTTGCTAAATCCATATGCACTCCTAGGTGGTCTAACAACCCTTTCGCTCTTCGTAACTCACGGCGCTTTCTTCTTGGCGCTAAAAACCGAAGGTGATATTCGGGTTAGATCAAATGCAATCGGAATTAAAATGGGATTAGTTACTGCGGTACTTGCAGTTTCCTTCCTAGGTTGGACCTTGGCATCACTGACTTCTAAGGCCAGCGTTGTAACTGGTTCGCTAGTCGTTGTTATTTCATGGCTTGCAGCTCTCGCGGCTAATTACAAAGGTCGAGAAGGCTGGGCTTTCCTATTCTCTGCAATAACAACAGCGCTCGTAGTTATCACTCTCTTCTTAGCGCTATATCCAAATGTGATGCCAAACATCACTGCGGGCGGACCAGGGTTAGATATCTTCAATGCATCTAGCACTCAATACACACTTAAAGTTATGACGGTTGTTGCTGTCGTAATGACACCATTGGTTTTGATTTACCAAGGATGGACTTACTGGGTATTTCGCAAGCGCATAAATCCAAACCAGATTGCTAAGCCAGAATCAGGTGTATTGGATTCTATTAACTCGTGAGACCTATAGATCCACGACTGCTGCGTTACTCTCGTAGCAGTCGTGGCTTTCTATTTTCGAATATCATGCTTGCTATCGCAAGTGCGGTAGCAACAATTATTCAGGCTTACCTACTTGCGCTACTGATTTCTCGGTTTTTCCAATCTCGGGAAACATTTCTTGATAATGAAGTTGCCATCATTTGCCTGGCTTTTGTCTTTATCTTTCGGGCTTTGCTTGCTTTTACCCTCGAGCAAAGCGCAGCAATTGCTAGTTCAAAGATGCGTGGCGAACTTCGTAATCAAGTAATGGCAAAAGTTCTAGATTCTGGCACTCGAGATGTTCAAGAGTTAGGTAGTGCTGGATTAACAGTTCTAATAACTAAGGGCATCAATGATTTAGATGCTTATTTCTCTAAGTTTCTGCCGCAATTATTTATCGCCACTATTGTGCCAATTGCAGTTGGAATAACTATTGCAACTCAAGATTGGCAATCCGGGGCCATAGTGCTACTTACAATTCCTTTGATTCCTATTTTCGGTATTTTGATTGGAAAATTTACCGCAGTTGCTACATCTAAAAAATGGCAGACGCTTGAACTACTTAGTACATACTTTTTAGATCTCTTAAATGGACTTGCCACTTTAAAAGTCTATGGGCGCCACAAAATGCAGAGTGAAAAACTAAAGAAAGTTGGCGATGATTATCGTCGCGAGACAATGGGCGTTCTTAGAATTTCATTTCTATCCTCCCTTGCATTAGAACTCGTAGCAACGCTCTCTGTTGCCCTACTAGCAGTTTCAATTGGCCTGCGATTAGTAAGTGGCTCAATTGACCTGCAAACCGGGCTCTTTATTCTGGTAATCGCGCCCGAGGTTTATTGGCCGATACGTCAGGTTGCTGGCTACTTTCATGCTGCTGCAGATGGTGTCGCTGCTTTCGAAAAATTATTCAAGATTTTGGATCGACCAAAGATCGCGAGTGGTGAAAGCTTTAAGAAAATAACTGCAATTACCTGGAGCGATTTAAGCGTTGAATATCCAGACCGGACAAATGTTCATATTCCTTCTGGGCAAATAATTCCTGGAAAAATGCATTTACTAGTTGGGCCATCTGGCACTGGGAAATCGACGCTGGCCAACATTCTTCTCGGTTTCATTGAACCCACTAGCGGTGAAGTAATCATTAGTACTGAAGTTGGAGATATTCCTATTTCACAGATTTCTATTCAACAACTGCAAGAGAAGATCTCGTGGTTACCTCAAGAGCCAAGATTCCCGATAGGAAGCGTGGCACAAATCTTGCGTCATGCAAAGGTTGATGCAACTGATTTCGAACTAGTTCAAGTTTTGCAGAAAGTAGATCTAGATATTCTCGATTTAGCGCAAGGATTGAGCACGCGACTCGGTACTTTGAAGCAACCGCTATCGATTGGGCAACTTCGAAAAATTGCACTTGCGCGAGCTCTTCTAAAGCCAAACCAATTTTTAATTCTCGACGAACCAACAGCTTCGGTGGACGATGTTAGTGAAAAACTCATTTCAGAAATTCTTGAAGAGCGAGCAACGCAAGGTGCTTTGATTTTGCTAATAACTCACAGGGTTTCAATGATTACTGGTGCTACGAATATCACAGACTTGGTCCACCATAAATGAAAAATCTATTACGGATAATTCGACCAGATTGGCGACAACTAGCACTGGGTGGCGTGCTTGGTGGTCTTTCACTGGGCGCAGCAGTTGGTTTACTTGCCGCAAGTGCTTGGTTAATTTCGATGGCATCTACCCGCCCACCAATTTTGGTTCTTCAAGTTTCGATAGTTATGGTGCGATTCTTTGGTCTTTCACGAGGCACTCTTAAGTATGCCGCACGAATTGTTGAACATGAGGCGGCACTAAAAATTCAAACCTCGCTCCGAATCCGAGTTTATGAAAACATCTCTAAATTCTTGCCAAGTAAATACTCAAAACTGACTAGAGGCCATTTACTGTCACAGATAATCAACGATGTTGAATTGGTTCAGGATCTTTGGCTTCGAGTTTTTATGCCCTGGATCAATGTTCTCATCGCTGGCGTAAGCGGCCTTGGCATAATCTTCTTTCTCTATCCAGCAGCAGGTAGCGCACTATCTCTAATCTTTCTTGCCGCAATCTTCTTGGTTCCACTTCTTGCGGCGATTATTTCTGTTCCACAAGACGAACGTGAACAAGAAGCCGAGCTTTTCTCTCAAGTAATGCAGGTAGCTGAAAGTTCTAATGAATCGCTTATTTTTAATTTCAAAGATAATTTGTTATCGGAACTCGAAATTGCTCAAGACTCAATTGCGGTATCGCAACATAGAAGTGCCAAGCGGGCGGGTTATGCAAGTGCAATTCATCTGATTTTTCTTGGTATTGGCACTATAGCTGCGCTCTATTTTGCTGCTAAAGGCTATATTTCTAAAGAATTGGCAGGAGTAAATGTTGCAGTTATATCTCTACTGCCACTGGTAATTTTCGAAGGTATTGGAACGCTGCCTGCGGCTTTCTCTCAACTTTCAAAAATTCTTGAAGCAGTTCGGAATCTCTCACCATATTTATCCGAAGCAACTTCAGCCGATGAAGTAATTGTTTCAAAGTCGTTGGCGCGCAATGTAACTATTGACTTCCAAGGGGTCAATCCAATAATTGGTGATGCAAAATGTGCGCCACTTACAGCCAAAGTGTGCGCTGGTGAAATATTGATTGTCATGGGAAAGTCAGGTTCGGGAAAGTCTTCGATTATTAATTCGCTACTGGGCTTTATTCCCTTTACTGGTCAAATTGAAATTAATGGTGAAGAACTAGGGCCGAAACATAATTCGCTTTTCTCGGTGTTGCTGCAAGATGATTATTTATTTGCAACCTCAATTCGAGAAAATATAAAGATAGGAAAGCCAGAAGCATGCGACCGAGAAATTGAACAAATTCTTGAAGTTGTAGAACTTGCCGACTTGATCCATAAATTACCGCAAGGATTAGATACTCATGTTGGGCCTCTTGGCTATAACTTTTCTGGTGGCGAAAAACAGCGGATAAAGCTCGCCAGATTGTTGCTGCGAAATACTCCGGTATTTATCCTTGACGAACCATTTGAGTTCTTGGATGCAAATCAAGTTGCACGTATTGCAAATAAAGTTTCTCGGATATTAGCTACCAAGACAGTAATAATTGTTTCTCACCTTGAGTTGAATATTCCTGCGAAAGTTATGACTTTAGTTAATTAATTCTGGAGCCCCCCGTCAGGATTGAACTGACGACCTACGCATTACAAGTGCGTTGCTCTACCACTGAGCTAGGGAGGCGTATTGCAGAGGCAATTATGACACGCAAAAACCAATGCTAAGAACCTGGCAAATGCCGCGGCAAATAGCGAGTATCTTCGGCAAATGCGCCTCGGAGTCTTAGATGTGGGATCAAATACGATCCATCTCCAGGTGGTCGATACACATCCCGGCGCTCGGCCAAATCCAACTTTTAACCACAAAGAAGAACTCCGGCTCACTGAGTATTTAACTGAAGAAAATAACATTTCTGACGAAGGTATAACTGCGCTTCGGCTAGCTATAAAAAATGCGATTGCTCATTCTAAGAGTGTGAAAACTGAGGAACTCTTGCCTTTCGCGACATCAGCACTTCGCGAGGCAAATAATGGCTCAGAAATTATCGCCGCGATAAATAAGGATTTCGAAATAGATTTGCAGGTATTAACTGGAGAAGAAGAGGCGAAGCTAACTTTTCTCGCCGCACGTCGCTGGTTCGGCTGGTCAAGTGGTCGGCTACTTGTTATTGATATTGGTGGCGGTTCTTTGGAAATTGCATCAGGTATTGATGAATCACCTGAAGTTGCCGTAACTCTGCCACTCGGAGCTTCACGATTAACTAAGAGCCATTTACAAGGTGATCCATTTACGGCAAAAAGTGTGCGTGCTTTGCGCGATTACATTGAAACCCAATTGGAATCAGTTCTTCCTACGTTAGTTCGTCACGAAGATTCAGATCGTGCAATTGCAACAAGCAAAACGTTGCGCACCCTGGCCAGACTTTGTGGTGATTGGTATGGCGGAAATGGTAAAAATATAACCATTGATGCAATTCGAAAAATTTCAACTCGGTTAGCCGAGATGGATTCTGAGGAACGAACTAAATTGCCGGGAGTATCGGCGAACCGCGCACGTCAGATTGTTGCGGGAGCGTTTGTGACTGAAAGTGTTATGCGAAATTTAGATTTAGACAACCTGGAAATTTGCCCATGGGCGCTGCGTGAAGGAATAGTACTTAAATATATGGACTGGACCGAGCACTAGGATTTCTTAAACTGTAGGAGCTGGAACAACGTCTATCTGTAGGCACTTCTTCTTACCTAGAAATACCACCCAAGAATCTCCAGGTTTTAATTTATTTTCTGGCAAATCAACTGAAGATTTTTTAGTAATTCGCTCTAGCATCCGAGGCAACACGGGATTATGACTGCAGAGAAGAATCGTTGCACCTGTTGTGCGAGAATTTTCTGCAAGTTCTACGGCGTAATCCAATGACTTATCTTTATTCTTTTCAAAGGTGTATTCACTCAATTTGCTTGTGATAACTGGTTCAATTTTTAGGGTATTTGTTAATCCAATTACTGTGTCATAACAACGAACCGCGTCAGATGTATGAATCTGTGAAATTCCAAAAACTTGATAAACCGCATGCATTCGCTTTGCTTGAAGTTGGCCTAAATTATCAAGTGGTCGATCTTCATCCCCACTTTGCCATTCGCTACGTGCTAAAGCTTTTGCGTGGCGCAAAAAAATTAACTTAGCAGCTTGAAATGGCGATTCAATGAAAATTTCTAGAATTTCTTTATCGGTATCACGAGTTAACTTCGTGCGAGCAGATTCAAAGTCATGCCATTCCAGTAAATCGGCTTCATTATTAGCATGGAAATCTTTTGAACTACTTAACGCTTTTGCTGCCCAATATGAAACTCGTTTCTCGCCATCTATTGCGATGTACTCAACTTCACCAAGAAATGGTCCAAGTTCAATATCAAGTCCAGTCTCTTCCATAATCTCGCGATAAGCACAGGAGATAAGTTCTTCACCGGTATCTAATTTTCCCTTTGGAAAAGTCCAGTCGTCATATTTTGGTCTATGGATTATTGCTAATTCGATTTTTGAATCTTCAGTTTCGCGCCAAACAACTCCGCCGGCTGCAATTATCAATTCACTCATCCTCTGGCTCGATACCAATTAATAACTTGCTGATGCAAGTCAGTTAAATCCTCACCATTTGAACCCTTAGTTATTCGATCCCAAGTACCCGCGGGGTTCATAGTCCAGTGCGCGGTTGTTGGTGCTAAATAACTATCGAGTGCGCGCAGCAACATCCGTTTATGGTCAGTCTGCGTAATCATGACCATGCTCTCGACGCGACGATCAAGATTTCGGTGCATCAAATCGGCACTGCCAATCCAGAGTTCATTCTCACCACCATTTGCAAAGTGAAAAATTCTTGAATGTTCTAGAAAGCGACCAAGGATAGAAATAACGCGGATGTTCTCGGATAAACCTGGAACGCCACCTCTGATGGAACAAATACCACGCACAACAAGTTCGATTTCCACTCCGGCGGCAGATGCTTTGTAAAGTAAATCAACAAACTCTTCATCCAGAATCGAATTTAATTTCATCCGTATCTGGGCTGGTTTTCCAGCTTTCTTATTATCTATCTCGCGTTGAATTCTTTCAAGTAATCCAGAACGCAAAGTTCTTGGTGCTACTAACAATCTTTCAAAGGAAGTTTGTGGGGCGAAGCCTGAAAGTTGGTTGAACAATTTATTTACATCATCGCCCAGAATTGGGTCAGAACTTAGGATTCCAAAATCCTCATACATGCGAGCAGTCTTTGGATTGTAATTTCCAGTTCCCATGTGAACGTAACGTTTGATTCCACCGGCTTCTTGTCTGACGACTAGAGATAACTTGGCATGTGTCTTAAATCCAACCAACCCGTAAACAACGTGTACACCTGCATCTTCAAGTTTTCTGGCCCAACGTACGTTTGCCTGTTCGTCAAAGCGGGCACGGATTTCAATCACGGCAAGTACTTGTTTACCAGCCTCTGCCGCTTCAATAAGCGCTTCTACGATTGGAGAGTCGCCAGAAGTTCGATACAAAGTCTGTTTAATTGCGAGAACGCTCGGATCGGTTGCGGCAGATTCAATAAATCGCACAACTGATGAGTTAAATGATTCATAGGGATGATGCAAGATGATTTCTCGGCGTTTTAGCGCTTCAAAGAAGGCTTCGGTTGAATCTGGATCCACGTCGCGCAAATCCCAAGCAACTTGATTTCTAAATGCTTCAAACTTTAAATCTGGGCGATCGATATCTGCAATTTGATTTAGCCCAGTTAAATCCAAGGGTTCTGGATATTTAC
>Ga0209134_10000436_pt1 | contig 11047 bp, 7 predicted proteins | sample LauGreSp1BDMLBSN_2_FD_187566 | JGI IMG/M metagenome (GOLD analysis project Ga0209134, IMG submission 187566) | Freshwater lake microbial communities from Lake Michigan, USA - Sp13.BD.MLB.SN (SPAdes) (version 2) | ecosystem: Environmental > Aquatic > Freshwater > Lake | place: Lake Michigan, USA... | reverse complement strand
CGTCTCCGGCGTCAACAACGGCATCACCCTCCGCGGCGACGTCGTCGGTGCCACCACGCTCACCGGCCGCGGCGCCGGCGGCGACGCCACCGCTTCCGCTGTGATTGGCGACATCGTCGACGCGATCGCCGCCCTCACCGGTCCGATCCCGCAAGCCCTTTCACCCGAAGCGCTCGCCGCCCGTGAGAAAGCCGGCCGCGCCCTGCGCATGGCCTCGATTGACGAGATTGTCTCGCCCTTCTACCTGCGCCTCTCGCTGCTCGACAAGGCCGGCGTGTCCGAAGGCATCTACCGCATCTTCTCGAAGCACAAGGTATCCATCGCTCGCGTCATCCAATACGAGCACCCGAACCAGGGCCGCGGCACCGTCACCCTTTCGACCTACCCGGTCAGCGAACGCAAGATGTCCGCGGTCTTGACAGAATTGCGCCGCCTCAAGACGGTGCTCGAGGAGCCGGTCGTGCTCCGCATCTTCTCACCCGAATCCTGATCCTCCGGTGGCCCTCATCGTCCAGAAATACGGCGGCACTTCCGTCGGCAGTGTCGACCGCATCCAGAATGTCGCGGCCAAAATCAAGGAACAGTGGTCCAAGGGCAACCGCATCGTCGTTGTCGTCTCCGCTCGAAGCGGCGTCACCAACGACCTCATCGCCCGCGCCAAGGCCCTGTCCAAGCTTCCGGACGAACGCGAGATGGACGTCCTCATGGCCGTCGGCGAACAGGAGACCATCGCCCTGACGGTCATGGCCCTCCACGCCATCGGCGTGCCCGCCGTCTCCCGCACGGGAGCTCAGGCCGGCATCTTCACGGACGACATCCACACCCGAGCCCGCATCACCCGCATCACCGGCGGAGACCTGCTCGCCCGACTCGACGAAGGTAAAGTCGTCGTCGTCGCCGGCTTCCAGGGCTGCACGGACCAGGGCGAAGTCACCACCCTCGGCCGGGGCGGCTCGGACCTCACCGCCATCGCGGTCGCCGCCTCCATCAAGGCAGATCTCTGCCAGATCTACACCGACGTCGACGGCGTCTACACCGCCGACCCCCGCATCGTGCTCAACGCGAGCAAGTTGCCGGAAATCTCCTACGAGGAGATGCTCGAGCTCGCTTCCAGCGGCTCCAAGGTCATGCAGTCGCGCTCGGTAGAGTTCGCCCAGAAATATAACGTGCCCTTCGAGGTCCGTTCCTCCTTTAACGACCAACCCGGTACCATCGTGAAAGCCATCGACAAAACCCTCGAAGACGCGGCTATCGCCGGCGTCGCCCTCGACCGCCTGCAGACCCGTGTCACGGTGAACGACCTGCCCGACAGCCCACAGGCCCTGTCCGCCCTCTTCGACGACCTCGGCGAAGCCGGCCTCAGCGTCGACATGATCATCAAGAACCTGGGCAAGGACGGGAAAGCCAACCTGACCTTCTCGGTGACCACCGCCGAATTCTCCCGCGTCGAAGCCGTCGTAGGCCAGACCCTTAAGAAACTCGGTTCCGGCTCCGTCCGCTCCGCCGGCGAGATCTCCAAACTCTCCATCGTGGGCGTCGGCATGATTTCCCACCCTGGCGTGGCGGGCACCCTGTTCAAGGCCCTGGCTTCCGTCGGTATCAACAGCGAGCTCATCACGACGTCCGAGATCAAGATTTCCGTCGCACTGGACCCCGCCAAGGCCGACGCCGCCATCCGTGCCGTGCATACGGCCTTCGGTCTCGACAAGGCCTGAGCCGGCACTCGCCTCTTGCCCGCCGGCCCGCTCCGACCATAGTCGGGGCGATGCTGCGGTTCACCCTGGCCACCTTCCTCGCCCTCGGCACCTTATGGCCGAGTCAGGTCGTTTCGCAGGACCTTCCGCCGAACCTGATCACAGCCAATGCAGCGGTCAGCCCGGGCGACCAGCCGGACCGTCGGACATTGCTGGCGTTGGCCGATCAAGCGCTGGCCGCCGGCCTCTCCTCAACGGCCTCCGGCTTCTACGCTCAGCTGCTCGCCGACCCTAAACTTAGCGAGCGAGATCGCGAACATGCCGGACTGGGCCTTTCGGCAGCCTACATTGAACGCACCCGCACGGCCGAAGCCAAGGCGACGGTGAAGTTCCTGCCTAAGTCGCCCCGTAAGTCGCTCCGCGAAGGGCTCATCGCGCTGCTGGAAAATAATCTCGATGGCGCCCGCGCCTTTACGGCCGAACTGAACATCGCCAGCCTTCCCGCGCACGAGACCGCCTGGGGCCACGCGCTCCGCTGGATGGTCGCCGGCGCCCAAAGCGATAACTTCAATATCAACCTCTCGCAGGAAGCCATCGCCCGCACGGCGGTCTCCGAAGAACAACGTCAACGCATCGAAGTCCTCGGTTACCGTGCGATGATCCTCGCAGGTAAGGTCGAGGAGCGCACCGTGTCGGCGCTCCGGGAACTCGCCGCCGATGCCAAAGGCACGCCACTCGCCTTCGACTACGCGCGCAATCTCGCACTCGCGCTCGCCCACCTCAACCGCCCGCAGGAGGCGGCGAAGGCGCTCGCCAACGCCGGCACCTTACCCCCTTCACGCCAAGCGGAGGCCGACCTGCTCGCGGGCCTGATCCTTGGGGCGGACAATGCCGAAGGGCGCGACCGCCTCAAGGAAGCCGCCCGTAATCCCGCCAACGTCGCCCTACGCCTCACCGCCCTGCGCGCCCTAGTCAGCGCCGCAGCCCCCGATAACATCCAGACGACGAATACCGCGACGACGCCCACGAACTCCGTCGATCGGAAATCGATCGCCAACGAGGTGAACGACTTCTTGCTCCGTCGCAATCCAGGGCAGCTGTCGTATTACTGCCCACGCGACCTCAAGGTCCTCGACTCCATCCATCTCGCGCGGGCCCAGTTGATGCTGTTCGCCGGGAGTCGCGAGAAAGCCCGCCAAGCGGCCGAAGACCTGCTCAAGGACGTCCCCGCCAGCCCACTCGTCGGCGAAGCCATCCGCACGCTCGCCATCGCGGCGTGGGGTGACGGCTCCTACCGTCTCGCCGCCACCCACCTCACGACGTTGGCCGAAAGCAGCGTCGAACCTGAACGCACCCAACTACGCATCGCGGCCGCAGACTGCCTCTTCCTCGCCAAGGATTTCGTCCTCGCGGAGAAAGCCTACGCGACGATCCAGAAGGACGCCGCCGACACCAAACTAGTCGAGGATGCCTTCCACCAACGTGTGCTCTGTCTCATCGAGACCAGTGACGAAATCGGCTCCTGGAACCGCACGACGGAAGTCATCGAAGAGGCCGCGCGCTCGAATCGCACACGCACGCGCCTACCCGTCTGGTCGGCGATCTGGAGCCTGGTCGAGGATATGCGCAAAGCGCATCGGCCGGCCGACGCCGAACGCCTGCTGGCCCGACTCGCCCCGCTCACCCAAGGTGCCCAGGTCGATTACGAACTGCGTTTCACCTGGCAGCGTGCGCTTCTGGCCATCGCGAATAATACCCCCGCCGAAGCGAGTCGGCTGGCCGGCGTGATCGATCGCAGGCTCTCCAACCTGCCCGCCGGGGAAACCCCGGCGGAACTGAGTAAAGCCGTCCCCGAACTGCGCGGACACGCCGCGCTCCTGAAGGCACGCACCTCACTCAACGCGGGCGCCGCCAAGGGACTCGACGAACTCGTCGAGCTCCGCCGACAGTTCGGCAAGGTCCCCGCCGCCGCGGCGTCCTACCTCGTCGAAGGCCGCCATCTGGCCTCCATCGGTCGTAACGCCGAAGCCCAAGCGCGCTTTGAAACCCTCGCCAAAGAATTCGCCGGCCAGGCCGCCCTCGCCGAATTCGCGGCACTCGGCCTCTACGAAGCCGCTGAACAGGCCGCCCTCCAGGCGCCGACCGATGGCGAGAACAAGCTGAAGGATGCCGTCGAACTCCTGGAACGTTTCACCGAGACGTACCCCCAGAACCCCCTGATCTTCCGTGTGTCGCTTCGTCGCGCTGAGATCCTCCGCTCGCTTGGTCAGTTCGACAAATCCCTGCTCGTGCTCGAAGGACTGATCCGCGACAAGCCGCTGGACCCTTCCCGCCCCCAGGCCGAGATGGCCCGGGCCGACTCCCTCTTCGGGCTCGCCCAGTTGCGCCGCGACCGCAACGGACAGCTCGACCGCCAACGCGTCTCACGCGCCGCCGCCGCCTACGAACGTATCGCCGAGGCTTGGTCGAAGGATTCGAACGACGTGCAGATCGAAGCCTGGTATAAGTGGGCGCTCACGCTGGTCGAACGATCCCGCACCGAGACCGGCCTTGAAGCCATCGCGACGCGCGGCGAAGCTCGCAAGGTCCTCCTCCGCTCGCTGGGCGCGCTACGCGAAGCGACCGCCCGGGCCGCCGCTGACACCGCGGGCAAGCTCTCCTCCGAAGGTCGCCTGTGGCTTTCGCGCTCGGTACTACTGATGGCCGAGACCTGCGAGCTGGATGGTGACCGTGCCGAGGCCATCGCCGCCTACAGCATCATCGTGAACGTCAACCGGGGACAGCCCGCCGCACAGTCGCGCCTCCCAGGACAGTCCACCGCCGAAAGCAAACTTGCGACCCTCCGCAATTCATCGTCCAATCCTTCCAAGCCCCAATGAGCAGCCGCTTCTCCTTCCCCTTCGATGCCGGCCCCTTCGTCTGGCTGCTCCTGCTGCTTGCCTTCCTCGCCCTGGTCTTCGTCGTCGAACGCGCGATGTTCCTTCACCGCGGCCTAGTGCTTTCCTCTGACTTCATTGAAGGCGTCCGCAATAACTTGCGTGCCGGCCGCCCACTCGAAGCCCTGGCCGCCTGCGAAGAGTCCCCTGGTCCGGTGCCCCGCGTGGTGAAAGCCGCCCTGCTCCGCTCGGCCAGCGGTGAAGAAGCCATGCGCGCCGCCGCCACCGAAGCCGCCTTGCTCGAGTTGCCCGTCCTCGAACGTCGCCTCGGCTCCATCGCTTCGATCGGACGCGTCGCCCCATTGCTTGGCCTGGCCGGCGCCATCTTCTCGGGCTTCAACCTTACTTCCGCCCTACGCGACGGGAGCGTCTACGCCTCCGCCGCCGGCCTCCTGACCGAAGTTCAGGCGGCCCTCGCCACCGCAGGCTTCGCGATGATCATCGCCGCGGCCTGCGCGATGGCCCACCACTTCCTCGTCGGCCGCGTGCGCTCGATCGTCACCGAGATGGAAATCGCGGCCCACTCCATCATCACCTTCGTGCGCCACGAGCTGCCCGAGGAGAAACCTCGCCAGAGCTGAGATGAGGACGCCCCTGGGAGTCCTGGAAAAAGTCCGTCCTGCCGAACAAGGGATGGATTTCATCCCGTTGGCCCTCGCCCTCGTCTGCGCGGCGCTCACCTACGTCCTTTCCGCCGAATTCGTCTTCGCCCCCGGCATGTATGTGGGCTTCGACGACCGCGCGGGTGCGGTCGCACCCACGATGAAGACGCCCAAGCTGGTCGCGGGCGATATGGCTCGGACCTCCTTGACGGTAACGCTGGTCTCCGCCCGAGGAGCCGGCGTATTCGTCGTCGCCGGCCGCGTGGTCGACCGCGAAGGACTGGAACTGGAACTCCGCCGCGTCGCCGCCAAAGGCGGCTCTTCGCGCCCCGTGCTGATCAAGGCCGATGCTTCCCTGACCATGCAGAGCTTCCTCGAAGTCTGCGAACTTGCCCGCAAGGCCGGATTTCCCGGCGTCCTGGTCGCGGCCGACGAACGTTGATTCGCGGTTGCCACGGGCAAGCCGGGTAGAACATTCTCCGGCCAAGTGTCGTCCCCTGCGCCCATCGCCTCCGCCAATCCCGTGCCGCCGCGTCACATCGGCATCATCATGGACGGAAACGGACGTTGGGCCGCCGCTAAGAGCCTCCCCCGGCTCGAGGGCCATCGCCGAGGCGCCGAAAGGCTCATCGAAATCATCGACGCCTGCATCGACGGCGGAATCGGCACACTCACGGTCTTCGCCTTCTCGGCCGAAAACTGGAAACGCCCGCTCGAGGAAGTCAGCGGGCTCTTCAAACTCGGCGAGTGGATCCTCCGCGCGCACCTCGCCCGGCTCGAGAAGCGCAACGTCCGTCTCCGCGTGATCGGCGACATCACCGCGCTTCCCGACTTCGTCCGCGTCCCGCTCGAGGACGTGATCAAGTCCACCAAGGACAATACGGCTTTCACCCTGGTGGTCGCGCTCAACTACGGCGCCCGTCAGGAGATCGTCGCCGCCGCGCAATCCCTCGCCGCCGACGTCGCAGCGGGCAAGCTTACGCCCGCCGAAGTGGATTGGTCCGCGGTCGAGACCCGCCTGCAGACCGCCGGCATGCCCGACCCCGACCTTATCATCCGCACTTCCGGCGAGTTCCGCCTCAGCAACTTCCTGCTGCTCCAGTCCGCCTACGCTGAAATCGTCTTCGCCTCCGTCTTCTGGCCCGACTTCGACAAGGCGCAGCTCCAGCTCGCCCTCGCCGAATACGCCAAGCGTGAACGCCGCTTCGGCCAGACCAGCGAACAGATTCAGACCTCCGCCCAAGCATGAAAGACCGCGCCCTCAGCACGATCGGCCTCTGGGTCGTCGTCGGACTCGTCATCTGGGTCGGCGGTTTCTTTTCCGTCGCCGAACAAGCCTCCTTCGGCCTGCTGGCTTTGATCATCTGCGCCGCGCAGTATGAATTCTACCAGCTGGTGCGTGCGATCCCCGGCGTCGGCCGCCCCCACCTTTCCGGCATCGTCGCCGGCTTCGCGCTGCACTTCGGTCTCTTCTTCCTCGCGGCCGAAGAAGCCCGCTCAAACTACCTGTTGACCGGCGGCGCGCTGCTCGTCGGCCTGCATCTCCTCTCCCTACTGCGCCACCCCGGCGAAGTCCCGACGCTGCTCCGCCGCTTCCCGACCCTCTACGGCTTCGCCTATCTTCCCTTCATGCTGGCCTCGCTCATCGCCATCGCGCGCATGAAGGATGGCCACCTGCTCACCGCTCAGTCCGTCGGACTCTATTACGTCGTCTGGGTCTTCGTCGCGACGAAGTTCACCGACGTCGGCGGACTCCTCTTCGGCGTGCCCTTCGGCAAGCACAAGATCGCCCCGACCATCAGCCCGGCCAAGAGCTGGGAAGGTTGTATCGGCGGCCTCGCCGCTTCCGCCGCCGCCTCGGCGCTGTTCGCCTGGCTGCTGCGCGATATCGTCGGCATCAGTTTCATGGTGCCATGGAAGGCCGCCGTGCTGGCCCTGCCGATCGCGGTGCTCAGCATTCCGTCCGACCTGATCGAATCCGTCTTCAAGCGGCTCGCCGGAGCCAAGGATTCCGGCGCGACGATCCCAGGCATCGGCGGCGCGCTCGACCTGATCGACAGCATGGTACTCACCTCGCCCGTCGCCTTGATCCTGCTGTCCTACTTCCTCGAGTGGGCCAAGCGCGGCTGATGACCGCGCCCGCGCCAGCGATCCACGTGCTGACGGGGCCGACCGCCGTCGGTAAGACGGAGACGGCGTTGCGCTGGGCCGAACAGAACGACGCAGAGATCATCTCTTGCGATTCTGTCTGCGTGTATCGCGGGATGGATATTGGCTCGGCCAAACCGACGCCGGAAGAACAGCGTCGCGTCCGCCATCACGGCCTCGACTTGGTCGACCCGAGCGAGCGTTACTCCGTCTCGCAATACGTCGACCTGGCCCGCTCGGCGATCGCCGCCGCGCACACCCGCGGCAAACGCGTCTTGGTCACGGGCGGGAGTGGCTTCTATCTGGCAGCCTTCTTCGGGCCGGTCACCGATGAGCTGGAAATCCCCCAAGCCATCACCGACCAAGTCCGGACGCTCCAACGCCAAGGATTGGGCACCATGCTCCTCCGCCTGCGTGAACTGGAAGGCGAAAACCTTCCCGGCTGGCTCGACGTCCAGAACCCGATCCGCATCGCCAAGGCCCTCGAACGACGCCTAGCCTCCGGCCGGACCTTGGACTCCCTGCGCGACGAATTTCTGACCCGCCGCGGACCTTTCGCCGATCACCCGGTCACCTTCGAACTTCTCGAACGACCCGACGAAGAGCTGAAGGCGCGGATTGCCACCCGCACGGCCGCCATGCTGCACGATGGCATCATCGAGGAGTCCGAACGCCTCTTAGCGCTGAATCTGGACCCGGAACTGACATCGTCCCGCGCCGTGGGCTATCGGGCCGTCATGGACTGGCTGGAGGGCGGTAAACGCGTAGCAGCGAGCGGCTTGGCTGAACGCATCAATCTCGATACCTGGGCCCTGGTCCGGAAACAGCGTAAGTGGTTCCGCAGGTTAGGTTTAGCCAAAGAAGCCGAATAAGCGCTTTTTAGCCCGTTTTTTGGGCTAGCAGCTTAACTCTCTGTTAAAAAAGGGTCATTTATGGCATTTTGCTGCCTCCATCCTTGCAAGCCCCTGTTTTTTGACCAATTTCAGCGTCGCACCCCCTACCCACCTAAACCATGCCCCTGAAACTCGGCCAGCCTCTCCCTGAAATCTCGCTCAAGCAGAAGACCGATGCCGGTCTGGTCGACGTCAACCTCCGCCGTAACGTCGGCAAGGGCAAGACCGTCATCCTGTTCGTCCCCCTCGCCTTCACGGGCGTCTGCACCGACGAGCTCTGCAAGGTGACCGGCCTCCTCGACGAGTATAAGAAGCTCGGCGCCGACGTGATCGCCATCTCGGTCGACTCCCCCTTCGCGCAGGAAGCCTGGGCCAAGCAGGCCGGCATCAACCTCACCCTCGTCTCCGACTTCAACCGCGTCGCCCTCAAGGCCTTCAAGGTCAAGGATACCCGCGTGATCCCTGAGAAGACCGGCCTCCTCAACGTGGCCAAGCGCTCCGTCTTCGTGGCCGATAAGGCTGGTATGGTGATCCACTCCGAAGTGAAGCGCGACCCGGCCTCCATGCCGAACTTCGCCAAGATCAAGAAGGCCGTTGAAGCCTAATCCTTAACCAAGGCTTATTTGAAGGCGGTCGGGCTTGCCCCGACCGCCTTCTTTGCTTTTGGCTACTCGTCTGCCCCTCTGCGGCAGGACACCCCTTTCATCCCACACCACATCATGGCCCTCAAAGACCCCTTCAAAGCCCTCCGCCCCTTCTCCGCCGGCGGCCAGTCCGGGCAGATCTACTCTGTGCCCGCCCTCGAGCAGGCCGGCCTCGGCAAGGTCTCGCGCCTGCCGGTGTCTATCCGCCTCGTCCTCGAATCCGTGCTGCGTAATTGCGACGGCATCGCCGTCACCGAGAACGACGTGAAGACGCTCGCCACCTGGAATGCCGCGAAGCCGGTCGATACGGAGATCCCCTTCGTCGTCGCCCGCATCGTGCTGCAGGACTTCACCGGTGTGCCGCTCCTCGTCGACCTCGCCGCCATGCGCGAAGCCGTCGCCAAGCTTGGCAAAGATTCCGCCGTCATCGAACCGCTCGTCCCCGTCGACCTCGTCGTCGACCACTCGGTACAGGTCGACCGTGCTGGCACCGCTTCTTCTTTCCTCGAGAACCTGCGCCAGGAATTCGGCCGCAACACTGAGCGCTATGAATTCCTCAAGTGGGGCATGCAGGCCTTCAAGACTTTCGGCGTCGTGCCGCCGGCGATCGGCATCGTCCACCAGGTCAATCTCGAGTTCCTCGCCAAGCTGGTCTTCCAGAAGGACGGCGTGTTCTACCCGGACACCCTCGTCGGCACCGACTCCCACACCACGATGATCAACGGCATCGGCGTCGTGGGCTGGGGCGTAGGTGGCATCGAAGCCGAAGCGGGCATGCTCGGCCAGCCGGTCTACTTCCAGACGCCTGAAGTCATCGGCGTCAACCTCACCGGTCGCCTCCGCGAAGGCGTCACCGCCACCGACCTCACCCTCCGCCTCACGGAAATCCTCCGCAAGGCCAAGGTCGTCGGCAAGTTCGTCGAATTCTACGGCGAAGGCACCGAGGCCCTCTCGCTCGCCGACCGCGCCACGATCGCCAACATGGCCCCGGAGTACGGCGCCACGATGGGCTTCTTCCCGGTCGACGACAAGTCCCTCGACTACCTGCGCCAGACGGGTCGCGACGAGTCCCACATCGAACTGGTGAAGGAATACTACAAGGCCCAGGGGCTCTACGGCATTCCGAAGGCCGGCAGCATCGACTACACGCAGACCATCGACCTCGACATCAGCACGGTCGTCCCCTGCGTCTCCGGCCCGAAGCGTCCGCAGGACCGCATCGACCTCCCGAAGATCAAGGAGTCCTTCAACACGCTCTTCACCGCGCCGAAGGACAAGAATGGTTTCGGCATGGCCGCGACCGCGCGCGACGCCTCCGCCGCCGTCGGCGCCACGGGCCGCTCGCTCAACCACGCCTCGGTCGTGATCGCTGCGATCACTTCCTGCACCAACACCTCGAATCCTTCCGTGATGGTGGCCGCCGGCCTCGTCGCCAAGAAGGCCGTCGAGAAGGGCCTGACGGTGAACCCGAACGTGAAGTGCTCGCTCGCCCCTGGTTCTCGCGTGGTCACCGATTACCTCAACGAGATCCAGCTCTCAGGCTACCTCGACCAGCTCGGCTTCAACCTCGTCGGCTACGGCTGCACGACCTGCATCGGTAATTCCGGCCCGCTCGACGCCGACATCGAAGGCGCGATCAAGCAGGGCGACCTCGTCACGGCTTCCGTGCTCTCGGGTAACCGTAACTTCGAAGCCCGCGTCCACGGCGCGGTCCGCTCGAACTACCTGATGTCCCCGCCCCTCGTCGTCGCCTTCGCCCTCGCCGGCCGCGTCGACATCGACCTCGACAACGAACCTCTCGGCACGGGCAAGGACGGCAAGCCGGTCTTCCTCAAAGACGTCTGGCCCACCCAAGCCGAAGTCGCCGACCACGTCGCCCGCGGCCTCAAGCCCGCGATGTTCAAGTCGAAGTACGCCGCGGAGTCCCTCGCCAACGCCACCGCGGAGTGGAAGGGTGTCCAAGGCGGCACGGGCGCTCGTTTCAGCTGGAAGGAATCGTCCACGTACATCCAGGAGCCTCCTTTCTTCAAGGGCTTTTCGATGACGCCTCCCGCGGTGCCGACGCTCGCGAAGCTCCGTCCGCTGGCCATCCTCGGCGACTCCGTCACGACCGACCACATCTCCCCGGCA
>Ga0209134_10000435_pt1 | contig 11096 bp, 16 predicted proteins | sample LauGreSp1BDMLBSN_2_FD_187566 | JGI IMG/M metagenome (GOLD analysis project Ga0209134, IMG submission 187566) | Freshwater lake microbial communities from Lake Michigan, USA - Sp13.BD.MLB.SN (SPAdes) (version 2) | ecosystem: Environmental > Aquatic > Freshwater > Lake | place: Lake Michigan, USA... | reverse complement strand
AGCAGCAGTAGATATTGGTAAAGTATTTGAGCTAGATGGTAGCTCTATTGATCTTTCCGCAGAACTTGCTTGCTCCGGTGGCGCTTGCGAAATTACTTTTTAAACTATTATGAACGAAAATCCAACCTTAACTTTTGAACTTACCCTTATCGAAGCTAATTCAGTATTAGCTGGACTACAAGAGCTACCCGCTAAAGTATGTAATCCTCTTAGCCAGAAGATTACACAACAGGCTAAAGCACAGCTTCAGCCTATGAGAGAAGAAGAAGCAGCCGCTGAAACTTTTGAATAAAAGTTAAGCAAGAAAAAAGCCCCATAGTCTTACGATTATGGGGCTTTTTTCATTTATCAATAATACTAGTAGGGTTGCCACTATTTACGTAATTTACAAACTCATTGGCAAGGTTATGTACAGCATCCTTACCGGATTCAGTTTTGAAAAACGTATTAAGTTTATTTAAATTATTAGATACACAGACCTGCTGTTGAACCGTCATAGCCTGACCTAGGCTTGCGTAAGATTCAAATTTTTGTAAGGCTGATTGTACGACTTTTGGATTGTCTCTTAAAGCAGTTGCTAAAGCATCCGGGGTTATAATTCTAAGCAGATCTGTCAACATTTATTTACTCTATTTTTATATTATACTCTAGTTATTACATTTAGTTTAAAAATTAAACTACGTTCCAATTTGTGCCACGGAATATTAAAGTAGCACTTGCATTAGCTGCAAAAGCTAATACAAAACCAGCCGGAGATACTAGACCCTCAACTGTCTCGCCTACAACGTTACCAACTATGGTTACGTTACCTAAGTTTCCAAACTCAGATTTAACTACATATTGATCTCCATCAACGCCTGCTGGTAGTGTTAAAGTAACGGGAGCTACCGCAACTACACCAACATAATAATCTGTAGCTAAAATAGGCCCACTAACTGCTACTAACGCTGTAGGAACTATAGGAGTTCCAGTTGCATTAATTGTTAGACTAGGTGCTACACCTGTAATCGTTATATTCGTACCAGCTGTTAAAGTAGTAAGTACACGATTTCCGGTATCAGTTACTGCTCCAGTACTAGTTAACGTTGCAAACGTCGGGTTTGCTGTTATTGCTACACTTTGGGGTAGATCAACTACTCCTGCTACTACGTCAATATTTGTTCCAACCTCTACAACACCGAAACCGGTCTTGGAGGCTAAGGGGGTATTATATGCCATTTTATTTCCTAAATTTTTAAGCGACTAAGCAATAGTCATCCAGTTTGTTCCATCATATACTACCTGTATATGACTATATCCGCCATTAAGCATTGCAAAAGGCACGCCATTAATGGTTTTACCTCCTGCTGATGTAATAGTAATTGGGTTTTTTAATGACGTACCTGAGTAGTCTTTGATATAAAAACTACGTTTTTTTGACCCATCCGAACCAGTCGCCGGCAATACAATGCTAGCGGGTCCACTAGTAACATTAACAAAAATTACATCGTCATTATTTACAACGTTATACGGAGTTGTAGTGACAATTTTTGTTGATAGGTTGACTGACATTATGAGATCCTTGTTAGTGTGACTTTTGCGCTAGAACCTGAAGGTCTAATGGGCGCAACTCTTGGTGGCAATGCTAGTAATTGCATGGTAATATCTGCACTACTCCAGCATAATTCTATATTGCCGCCTGCTGGAATATCCAATGTAAAGTTGCCTGTTACAAAGATTGTATCTAGTGCGCCAGTCAAGATTAAATCTTGGGTTGAACCCACAATGTCTGCTCCATTTAATCGCATCCAAATTGTAATGGTACTGGCGCCACCAGAAGTTTTGTTTACATTCATTGTAAACACAGTATTATATGTGCCAGCATTGGCAACAGTAAGTTGAGTACCCGCAACTATGCTAATTCCATTCGCTGGACCAGTGGTGTTGAATGTTACTAAGTTAACTGCACTTGCTACTGGATTGGTTTGTGTACCGTCTGTAAAGAAGCCGTAATTTAATAGCCCTGTACTTCCGGATACTACGCCATTAGTAGCTGTTAAGCCAGTACCAACTTTCATTACACCGAATTCTGTTGTTGAGGCTAAGGGTGCTGCATAACTCATACTACATTCCATTCTATACCATTATATACTAAAGTAACGCTAGACCAATCTATATTAAGTACATAGCTAGCTAACCCATCAATAGTTGAACCTGTAGTTACCACAGTAATTGGATTCGTTTCAGCATCACCCACAGAGTCCTTGACAATATAAACTTTGCCCAAAGTACCCGCAGGTAGAGTAATCGTAACCGATCCATCATAAATAACGCCTAAAAAGTACTCATCTAAAGTTGGGGCATAAGTTGCTGCATCAACTAAGGTAACAGGTACATCTGCTAGTGTGCCTGGGGGTCCTTGTGGTCCTTCTGGGCCTATAGGACCTGGTGGGCCAGGTGGACCGGGTGGACCGGGAAGGCTTGTTCCAGAATAAGAGATAAATAAATCTTTATCAGGTGCAAAAGGTACTGGAAATGGTGGTAGGGGTGGCAATAACAGGTCCAACGGGAACCCCATATTTTGATATTGATTTTGTATCATAGATTCTCCTTATAAATGCCCCCAGCTTGTGGCTAGAGGCATACGCTAAAAATTATCTAATGCTAGTATTAGTATTAGATGGATTAGCGGTTTGTGTTCCGCTTCCAACGTTAATAGCACCGTTTGTGATATTTTGACCTAGTCCGTAGATCAGGTGTGCAAGTTGTTGGTACTGAGCTTGTTGCTGTGACTGTTGTTGCATCTGGTTGATGTTATTGGTATTAGTTAGAGTAATACCAGCAGCAGCGCTTTGTAAACCATTATTACCACGTAGTTCAATAATCTGTGCATTTGCATCAGCTAGTTGACGTTGTAGGTTGATCTCGTATTGGCTAGTAATTAAGGCGCGGGTCTTTTCTCCGTCATTAGAAATATCGCGTGATAGTTCATAACGGTTTTCCATGATGTTCTGGTTAATAGCTGCTTGACCCTGCATTAGGGCTACAGAATTTTGATTAACTACGTCTTTTAGGTTGTCAACACGCCCAGCAATTGAACTAGCCACGTTGTTTAATTGACTAGTAATACCAAGTGTTTGGGTAGCTTGTGAAGCTTCCATAGTTGCAGTGGAAACAGCAACTGATTTATCTACAGCGCCAATTGCCGCCATTAAGCTCATGTTTGCCATGTCTTGCTCTGGTGGGTTACGTAGGGTTGCCGCTAGTGCGCCTGCACCAACATCTCCACCTAGTCCACCGCCAAGGCCATTACGCCCGAATAGTGCTGTACCTAGTAGTCCACCTACTATACCAGCACCTAAGCCAGCACCAGCTCCGCCCATTGCTCCTCCGCCCATACCTGAACCAAATAAATTGATTGTATCTTGTGGTGTCATATCTTCTTCCTTTGTTGTTTCGCCTGAATCGGCAGTTTCGCTAATAATAGCTAATGGTTCGCCGTCTACGGCGAGTACTTTACTCATTGTTTCAGGCATTTCTTTACCAGGTAACATAATTACACTGGTATTGCCTCCGTACTCAAAACCGATAGGTGTTTGAGATTTTTTATAGTTAGTTAGTTTAAAATAAACTGTATCGCCTGCTTTGACGTTAACCTGTTGGGTTGCGTCGACGGCATCGTTAACATAAGCATTAACTCTAGCGGTATCAGGCTTAGATATTGTAATGGTACCATCTTGTGGCACAACTACTTTATTAGTTGTATTTTGAACAGTATCTTCAATTGTCCACATTCCTGTCCTTTCTTTTAGTTAAATAAGTTTGCATATATAGGTAACCCTTTAGATGCTCAGTTTAGGGTATAACTAATAACTTATTTAAGGTTTCATAAACTGAACACATATATAATTATAGTATATTTAACAGTTATTTTCAAGTTAAAAAGTTACTCAACAGCTCTATTTTATTGGCTTAAAATTTTTCGCCAAGGAGGTACAAAAGTACTGAATTTATGTGGGTTTAATACGCCAGTTTTAAAGAAAAGAGCAATTTTAAACCTTTTGTTAAAAAGTATAGACGTAAAAAAGCCCCTAGGTATCTGTTACATAGGGGCTTTTTATTTTGGCTTATTTTTCGGCAACTACAGGCATCATCACTGGTTCTGGACTATATGGTTTTACTGGTGACCCTGTTTCCGTTACTTCTAGCTGAGTACCTAGAAGTTCATCTAAACACTCAACTCTAGTAGGAGATTCAAATCCATCAGTAGTAATATTGTAAGATTCAGTTGCTACTGTAAAGCTACCCATTGGCATATATAAATACATAATAATTCCTCTATAAAGGTACTATTATACTACTAATGGGATACAGTAGCAAGCTGAGTTTAATAACATGCAGCTTGCTAGGTATACTTAATTTCGGTAAGCTTGAATGATTTTCTTGCACATTGCACTGCGTACAATGTCTTCATCTAAAAATTCAATAATTTCAATACCCGAAATGCCTTCTAGACGATTAACTGCATCTTGTAAGCCTGAATCAGGGATATCCGCTTGCTCAGTATCTCCGCTAAAGATCATCTTACAATCTTTACCGATACGAGATAGTAGCATCTTCATTTCTTCCTTAGTACAGTTCTGAGCCTCATCCACTAGGACAATGCAATTATCAAAAGTAGTACCGCGTAGAAAGCCTAGTGGCGTAGGTTCGATATCCTTATTCTTAAGTGCATATTCGTAAAAACCTTTACCTAGTGCTTTATTGAAGATAGAGTCAAAGGGTAGTAAATAGGGAGCATATTTTTCTTCAAGCGTACCAGGCAGAAAGCCTAGTCCTCTACCTGTCTCCACATTAGGGCGTGTAAGAATTATCTTACTTACCTTTCTATGAAATAGCTGAGAGGCTGCGTAATTAGCTGCAATAAAAGTCTTTCCTGTACCAGCAGAACCAATGCCGAAAATAATATCATTATGTTTAATCGCATCTAGATAATCACCTTGTATAAAGTTTAGAGGCTGAACCTCTTTGAAAGTATAGTTTGGCTTATATACTTCTTCTGTACGTCTTGCTTGTGATTTCTCTTCTTGACTTACTGTTTTATGCGCAGCCTTAGTTGGGTAACTACGTGCTTTTTTACTACTACCGGAACTTCTTGCCATTTAGAATCCTTGATTATTAAAGAAATGAGATTACTTCTTTTTAGCTTGCTGAGGAACTTTCTTACCATCGAACTTCTTGTGTATTTTAGCTACTTTGCATTTCTGCTTTTGCTCACATACTGCTTTAGTTCTAGATGCTTCTTTTGCTTCTACTGGCATGTACACTAATGGCAGTGCAATGCATAATATACCTAATAGCTTTTTCATAAGGCTTTATCCTCTTGAGTGGGTACTACTTTACTAACAATAGGCGGTGTAGGTACTACCCCACCTAACTTCTCTTGTGTACGACCAAAGGCTGCGATACCTAATACTGCTCCCATTGCTAAATGGAAAAGCCCTGCCCCTTGTAGGGTTAGTGGCTGCCATGCAGTAATAGGTTGTTTATACATGGCTAGTAATATACTCCACAGTACTGGAAATACGATAAAGTCAGTAATACAAGTCAGCATATACATCCAACCCATCATAGGTCGCCAATGCGCATTTGTCCAATTTTCTTTTTCCATACATCTACCTTTTAATAATAATTTGAAACATTACGCCTATTATACCTGCTAATAAGGCAAAAGTGCCTATAAATATAGATATATTTAATATAAGATTAGCTATATCTTCTTTCTTTTTATGAGCTGCGTCTTCTAATGCTTTCTTGTGCGCGGCACGTTGTTTTAATAACCTAACGCGCTCTTTCATCATTTCTTCCCATACAGGGGCGTTACCAGACCATACTAACATATCTTTTAACTGCTTTTCACTGTCACGTAATGCCTTAGAAGCTAGTGCAATCTGCAAAGCTTGATTACTAATTTGTGCATCAGTCTTATTTGCACTTTCCATGCGCAGCTTAACGCTGGCCATATGAACTTCGTCACTAGCCGTGAAAAAGGTGCTAAACTCTTTGTACAAACCTGTAGCATCTTTACCTAATTGTAAGGCAGCTTTAATACCTTTAATTGCTCCCTGTGCTAAGGCAAAGGCTGTTAGTGGATCCATTCTAGGTTAATCATTTCTGACTATCCTCGAATATTTTCTTTTGATCCGTATACCAAGTCTGCCAGCCTTTTAGTTTCTCTGCTATTTCGTAATAGGTTCCGTAGTTTTCTGTAACTGTACTGAGTAGCGTACTTGCTTTAACAGTGGAGGCGGCTCCATTAATACTGCTGGGGCCGCTGGAAACTTCATTTTGACTGGCACTGTTGTGCACGCTGATAGCAGACACAGGGATAATACACTGAACGTCAAGCTGTTTTGCCACAACTTCTTTAATAATTTCTTTATTAACATATACTACTTCTTTTACCTTTTGAATCTTAGTTACAACTTTAGTTACAATAGCTGTATTTGTTTCTGCGCTTTTTACTTCAGCAACAGCAACTTTCTTTTCCATTTCAGCTACACGCATCTTCCAGTCGGCATCATTGCTAATACCGCCTTCAAACCAAACTCCGGTTAACGTTAATAGTAGCGCTCCGACTTGTACAGGTAACTTATAGGTTGAGATAAAAGGGATAAAGCTTAAAACAAAGCTAGCTATTAACCCTAAAATTCCTGTTAGTAGTATTAAGTGGAATATCCAGTTAGGTAGAAAGGTTAAGAGCCACATAGAATTTCCTTAGCATGTTCAAAATGCTTAATTCTATCCTCTAGTCCAATTTTACCACCGTTGATACGTTTTGTCAAACCTAAAATATCCTCTGCATCAGCAAGAGCATTAAGATTATTAGTCTCCCAGAACCATGCAGCACTTTGTACAGCACCTTCAAATGTAGCTAAATAATCGGCTACATCAGTGATCGGCATCTCTAATGAGTCAGCAAAAGCTTGGTAGTTATCTTTACCGGTGAGTTGAATAAGTCCTCTACCGCAGTATCTGAACCCATCACCTGAAGCTTCGTCACCATTACCCATACGATTAGCGTACACGTGATTAGCGATCTTTGGCTGGTTGTGAGCATACTCTTCAGCCATTTCATCTGAGGTAAAGTACTTTGGAAAAGTAGCTCTCAGACTAGTAGCTCTATAGTTTAGGTTCTCTTTTAGAGCCTTAAATCCGCTTGACTCGTGCGCACACTGTGCTAAAAAGGCTGCAATTCTTACATCAGTATCAATGCTATAATCAGGTAAAACTTTAGATAAAGCTTCATGCCAGTCTTCAACATTTGGGTTACTTGGTAAGAACTCTTTTAATTGTGATATTGTAATCATTTATTTCCTTAAAAACACCCTAGGTAGTCTAGGGTGTTGTTTGATAGTTTAGCTGCCTGTCCAAATAGGATTACGTACGAGTCTTGAAGTAGCGATTTCTGTACTTCCAAATGTATAAATAGGTGCATTACTAAAAATTACACGTACGACTCCAGCTCCCCCACTATTTCCGTATCCAAGTGGGGTATACCCTGATCCAGCGCCTCCGTATCCATATGCAGTAGTTGGAAGGCCTCTATCTACGCTACCATTTTGACCTACCTGAGTGGAATAGCCCGAATTAAGTGTACCACTTACCCCCGCACCTCCTACACCATATATTCCAACGCCGCCGCCATCATTGCCTTGAGAACCATTAGTGCCACCACACCCACCACCACCACCACCACTATTACCAGCAGTAGCATTTAAAGTCGCACTACTACTTTGCCCGTTTCCGCCAGCACCTCCATATCCGCCAGCACCTCCACCGGCACCACCAACAGTAGTAGCGCTATTAGCTGTGCCGCCATTGCCGCCTTGGCCTGTTACAACACTATAGTATGATGGGGTTGATGGTAGCGTAGGTACCGTGGCAATTCCACCAGCACCACCAGCCGAAACTCCGTTTACCTGTCCACCTTGTGCAGTCCAAGTTATTAAACCATAAGTTAAATAAGAGTCAGCACCTGCAGTACCGGCTACACGTACGGCACCACCGCCCACACCTGTTCCACCACTTCCTACACCATTGTAAACTTGACCAAACATAATTACATTAATGCCTGGTACTACTGGATAGTTAGAAAAAGCTAAAAGGCTTCCACCACCTCCACCTCCACCTGCAGTAGTAGCAGTACTATCTCCAGCACCCCCTCCACCTTGACCTACAAGTACTGCACTCATATACGTACATCTAGGTGGTACTGGTATAGTATAAACAGTATTACTGGAAATAACTACAGTTTTAGTTACAGAATCTGCAACACCTGCAACTAATTTATACCTATGTACAACACCTGAGTTTAAAATTCCACCCCAAGTTATACCACTTGCTCCTAAAAATGCATCGCCAGTTAAATCATCTATACAAAACCTAGGTAACATAGTGGTAGTAGTATTTGAAGGATTAAGTATTTCTGAAGCAGGTGCCCAGTAATACGAACTAGTAAGATTATTACTGTTTGAAGTAGTAGTCCAAGCAGTAATTGTTTTATTATTTGAGGGCAGTATATTTAAATCAGCTGCTACAAACTTAATTATTTTTATAAATAAAGGCACAGTAGTTTGAGCTGATTCAACAGATAATAGTACAAAAGATACTGAATTATCAGGACCCGCTAGTGCAGTCATTCCGCTGTATGAGTTACTGTTATACATACCAGTAGTTTGTGCAGTATTTTTTATGAGTTTTTGAGTTTGCGCATAATCGTAATCGTTTTTAGCCCAAGTACTACCAGAAATATACGTAAGACAAGTAAGAAATCCTTCTACTGCCCCGGCTCCTTGCCAATAAAGATAAAAAATATCTTCATATTTAGTTGTAGTCATAACTGTTTGGTATGTACAAGCATAGCTCCTTCCAGTATTTAAGGAGTATGTTGAAGCCCAAATCGTTCCACCACTACTATAAGTAGTATTAGTAAATATAACTAATTTACCACCATCTACTATAACAGGAGTAATACCGTCTGCAACTGACCCACTTAGACATATATGTTTACCGTTAGCACTAATATCAATCTTACCAGGGAAATAATCATTATCCGCAGTTGTAGAAGGTATATCAGCATTAACTAATGTTTGTGTAAGAGTCCATGTAGGTGTAGCAACTGTAGCTCTAGTATATATTAATGTTTTACCACTAATAGCTGAGTCGTTGCTACTAGGAGTAGCACATACGAATACTAATCCTGTACTCGACATACCCATAGGCATTACACTAGCTGTAGCGAAAGCTACATCTCCTACTATAGTCTGTGTTAAACTCCATACCCCTGCAGTTCTATAATAAACTAACCAGCTAAGAAATGTAGTAGTTGCGTCCCTTCCTACTACAATTAACATATCTCCAACAAGACACATTTTACAAGAGGACATATAGACAGGGCCAACCGGTAAATCTATTCTAGCTTGGTATACTGGATCCACTACTGACAAAGTAGTAAAAATATAGACAGATGTTTTTGCAGTATCTACAAGAGTGCCAGTAACACCATACCCCATAATTGCTAATGTTCCGCCATTAGCCGCTACATTTTTTCCTAATGCTAAATTAGTAGTATTACTAAGCGAGGCACCGGGAGTAATTAAAGAAGATACGTAATTTAGTCCATAAATAGGCTCTTCTACCGTAAAACGTAATCTAATGTAAGTACGGGCATTAGCTAAATTTACTCCATCCGACGCAGTAATAGTAAGTTCGAAAGCTCCGCCATTTGCAGTATTAGTTGAAGGTGTTATAGTAAATACGTTAGTACTTTGCGTTATGGTAGCTACGCTACCTAGCGTGCCTGCAGTTATGGCATAGCTCCAGGTAATAGGCGTGCTTTCTGGATCTTGTGCTACCATAGTAATTACTAGAGGAGTGCCGCTAGTACTTAGTAGATAACCTGCATTAGGACCTGTAGTAATAGCGGGGGCTAAGTTAGGAGTAGTTGCAGTAAATACTAGAATCCACACGGATCCGTTGTACAGATACATCTTATTGGTTCCAGTAACATAACCCATCATTCCGTTAGTAGCATTTACTCCTGAAGGTAGCTCTGCTTCTAAAGCGTAGGCAGTTATACCCCCTCCACCACCAGTTGCCGCGGTTACCCAACTTAAGGTTCCGCTACCATTAGTACTTAGTACTTGGTCAGTTGTACCTCCACCAATATTTAAGTTTGCAGGGCTACTTAAAGTTGTTACTCCAGTAGCTGTTAAATTATTAACAGTGTAATTACCTGTTTGATCTAGGCCCCTAGGGTCTATTACGGTTAGTGCCATTTGTTATCCTTATTGTGGTATTACTAATTCTACCCAAGATGTGCTAGGCTCATCCCATTGATATTTTTTATCGTCGCTAGGCTGTGCGACTGGAGCCTCCCACTGGCAGGTATCGTCGTTCAATAACCATGAATTAAACGGTTTAGGGGAAATGAAAGCATTTTTGGTGCTATCATAAGTAAAACCAGCACCTGCGTAATTTTTTCTAAAACTTGCATTGTAGCTAGTCTGTACCCAATTACCCCCTAGTAATTGGGTACAGAAAGCCTGTCCTAAGGCTTCCTGTTCTACGTTATTCTCATTTAATAACTCATTATTATGTACTACTATAACACGTTGTACTACGTTATTTTGATCTAATTCTGCGAAATGTGCCATATTTATTCTTTTAAAAAGTTATTGAACCAGAAGCTGTAAATTTATATACCCTATATCCACCAGCTACTGTTATTGTTGGGTTGCCTGTTGTAGCTGCAGCTGCATCGTATGTGCTAGCATATCTAATAATTACGACGCCAGATCCGCCTGCTCCACCATTACCACCTACACTTGTATGCCCAAAATCGCCACCAGAACCGCCTCCACCACCGCCTAGATTGTTAGCGGCTGCATAGCCGTTTCCCTTCAAGATGCCTGCACCACCACCACCAGTAGCAGTGCCGGAAGGCCAAGTACCGCTAATGGCGTCTGAGCCACCACCACCACCACCACCTGCATAGGTAATTGAAGTTCCAGAAATACTACTTGATTTACCGGCACCCCCGTTTGCACCGGATG
>Ga0209134_10000434_pt1 | contig 11102 bp, 6 predicted proteins | sample LauGreSp1BDMLBSN_2_FD_187566 | JGI IMG/M metagenome (GOLD analysis project Ga0209134, IMG submission 187566) | Freshwater lake microbial communities from Lake Michigan, USA - Sp13.BD.MLB.SN (SPAdes) (version 2) | ecosystem: Environmental > Aquatic > Freshwater > Lake | place: Lake Michigan, USA... | reverse complement strand
CTGGCCGATCGACTTCAGCACTTCCTGCATCGGCTCGGAGCTGCCGACGATACCTTCCTTGTAGTCGGCGGGATTGACGAGCGTGCGCGTGGACTTCGTCGCGGCGGCGAGGTCGCGGCGTGCCGAGAGGGCTTTGTCGACGAGCGTGATGAGTTTAGCCTGGTCGAAAGGCTTCATCACGTAGTCGTATGCGCCGAACTTCATCGCTTCGATCGCGGTCTGCGTGGTCCCGAAGGCGGTCATCAGGATCACCATCGCCTGCGGCTGTGCGCCGCGGAGCATCTGCAAGGTTTCGATGCCGGTCATGCCGCCCATGCGGTTATCGAGCAAGATGACGTCAGGCTGCTCACGTTTCGCGGCGACGACGCCGGTTTCGCCGCTATCAGCTTCGATGACCGCATGTCCGAGACCAGCCAGCGCGCGACGGAGCGAGTAGCGGAGGTCCTTGTCATCATCGATGACCAGGACTTTGGCGGACGCGGTGGAAGGTGTGGCGCTCATGTTGAGTAAAAGTAGGCAGAATCCGTGCCAGCGGTCTCCGTAGTCTCAATATGACCTAATAACATCTTTCAGCAACCCATAGGTGCCTAAATTTAAGCAAAATCCGATAAATCGCCCACCTTGCCAAAGGGTTTTGGGCCGTAATTGTCATTTCATGTCTCGTTGGATCAAGCGCGGGGTAGGCCTTTCTTTTGCTCTCTTGGGTGTGTTTTTCCTTGGGTCGAACCTTTGGGTCTGGTCCGCCGGGTGGGGTCGATTGGCCGAGACTCCTTCAGGCGTTCCGTCCGGATCCGTGATGGTGCTGCTGGGGACGGATGAGTTCGTGAAAGCTTCCGGGGAGCGAACGGGCACCTTTCGTCCGCGCATCGAAGCGGCCGTCGCGTTGGCGCGCTCGGGCCGCGTGAAGCTCATCGTGGCCTCCGGCACGGCCACCCACGCGCGGACGATGGCTGCGCAGTTGCGTGCCGCCGGCGTGACCTGCCCGCTCGTCGAAGATCCCTATGGATGGCGGACGCTCGATTCGGTGCTGAGGGCGAAGGCGTCCTATCCGCGCGAGCATGTGGTTTTCGTTTCCCAAGGGTGGCATTGCGTCCGGGCGCTGTGGATCGCCGACCGGGAAGGAATGCGAGCATCAGCCTATCCGGCGGCCTTCGGCGATGGCTGGAGTCCGTTGCTCAGCGTCGGACGCGATTGTTTTGCCAAGCCGAAGGCGCTACTGGACCTTTACCTCCTCGGCAATCCGCTCGCGGCTCCGGTGCCGGCGGACGAGGGCAACGTCCCGCACCTTTAAGTCAGGCGCGTTCATGGCGTCCGTCCGGCCTGCGCGCGAGCACGCCGCGGATCTCCATCAGTGTGAGGCTCACCGCCGCGTCCGCCACCGAGCAGTCCGCCAGCCCAGCAAGGCTTTCCGCGTCCTGTGCGGCACCGCCACCGAAGTGCGGCAACCAGCGGGCGAACTCAGGCGGAGTTTCGACCAGCGCGAGCGCGGGGCTGCCTCGGCTTTCACCGAGTTCGGTGAGGATATCATCCACCGAGGAGACGAGCGTCGCGCCATCGCGGATGAGCGCATGACAGCCTCGGCTTGAAGGGCTATCAGCCCGGCCGGGTACCGCGCAGAGCGTCTTGCCGAGGTCGCCGGCGAAGCGGGCCGTAATCATGCTGCCGCCATCGACGTCGGTCTCCACGACGACCATCACGCGGACGAGTCCGGCCACGATCCGGTTACGCTGGGGGAAAGTCTGGCGATCCGCCGGCCGGCCGAGCGGGAACTCCGCAAGTACACACCCGTCGGCCTTCATGCGCTCCCGCAGGCGGACCGCCTCGGGCGGGAAGGTCAGGTCGAGCCCGTGGCCAACCACGGCCGCCGTGCGTCCGGCGGCGTCGAGCGCACCCTCGTGTGCCGCGGTATCGATGCCGCGGGCGAGGCCGCTGACGATCCACCAGCCCTCCTGGGCGAGGTCGCGCGCGAAGCTGCGGGCGAGCGAAGCGCCATACGTTGTGCAGTGGCGCGAGCCGATAATTCCGACGGAACGCTCCGCTGGGAAGTGCGCACCTTCCGCGTAAAGCACCAGCGGCGGATCCCAGAGCTTGGCGAGGGACGCGGGCCACTCGGCATCATCCTCGCTGAGCAACCGGAACCCTAGGTCACGGACGCGCCCCATCTCCGCCGCCCAATCGAAGGCGCGGGCGGCGATCGCAGCCGCGACGGGTCGACTGACGCCTTCGATCTTCGCGAGTTGTTCGGCCGGTGCGCCGAGCGCGACCGAGAGCTCGCCGCCGAACGCATCGCGCAGCCGTCGCACCGTGACCGGTCCGACGCCTTTGAGTCCGTTGAGGAGGACGCGTTGCGCGAGCGGGTCGGTCGGGATCGGAAGCATCCCGCCAGCCAGCGGGCCCGCTTCAGCCGCGCAAGACAGGGGACAGCCCAGTGAGGAGGCCGGTAGTTCTCACCGCTTCTTCCCCTTGGGTTTCCCTCAGCCAGTCAGCCGCGCGCGCGTGCCACGTGGTCGCTAGGACGACGGCATCGAAGGGCGTGAGGCCAAGTTCGTTGCCCCGCGCCAGCACGGAGGCCACGATACCCGCGAGCAAATCGCCAGAGCCGCCGCGGGCGAGCACGGGACCACCGAACGGAATATGGATGACACGAATTCCGTTGGTGACGCAGGTGAGCGGGCCTTTGAGCACGACAATGGTCTTCGTCTTGCGCGCGTAGGCGCGGGCCGCGGCCACGGAGGCGGTCCGGCCACTGAGACGTTTGAACTCGCCCGCGTGGGGAAGCAGGACGCGAATCTTACTTTGCTTTGATGCGGCGATCACCGGCGGGCGGAGTGCGTCGGCGTCGAGGACGAGCTTAGCGGGGCAACGGGTGGCGATAGCGCCGATCAGCTTGGCGGATTTTTCGCCCATGCCAGAGCCGATGAGCAGCACGTCCTTGTCGGTGTGCAAAGTGCGGATCTCCTTGAGGTTAGTTGCGGCAATCAACCCGTCGCGTCCGGTATGCAGGCCGCGCCACATCGCTTCAGGATAGGCGACCGCCGCTTTAGCACGGACGGATTCGGGCAGGCAGGTGGTGACGAGGGCCACGCCGGCCCGTAAAGCCGCGGCGGTGTTCATGAGAACCGCGCCCGGCATGCGGTCGGAGCCGCCGACGATGAGCAGCCGGCCCTGATGGCGCTTATCGCTTCGCGCGCGGCGCGGACGGCGGAGCGGAGCCAGATTGGCCGCAGTCACGCAGGCTTCTTCGGTCTCGCCGAGGGGCAGGCCGATATCGAGGACGCGGAGGCGGCCGACGAAGTGGGCAGATTTCGGCACGAGCAGCGGGCGTTTCAGGCAGCCGATTGAGACCGTGAGGTCAGCACGGAACGCCGGACCGGTGGCGTCGTCGCCGAGTCCGCTCGGCAGATCGACCGCGACGCGCAGCCCGCGGAGGGCCTCAGTCGCACGGATGAACGCACGGAGTTCGGTCGAGAGCGGTGCGCGGAACCCTTGGCCGAGGATGCCGTCGAAGATCAGGTCGAACTCATGATCGGCGAGGCGTTCGAGGCTCGCTGCGGCGGCGATGCCGATACGGACGCCGGTCTTGCGGGCCGACCATGCGCGCTGGGCCTGGGCGCGGGCCGGACCGCCCTCGGCGAAGACCGCGACGATTTCTGTGCCGCGTCTCGCGCAATGTAGTGCGGCCAGGAAGGCATCGGCGCCATTGTTGCCTTTACCGGCCAACACGAGGATGCGTTCCGGCTTACGGCCGAGTAGCGCGACGGCTTCGTCGGCGACCCCGCGCGCGGCGAGGTTCATCAGCTTCCAGGAGAGCGCGGCGTCTCCAGCGATGAATGCCGACTCGGCGGCCGTGGCTTCCGCGCAGGAGAGGACTGGTAGGCGTGCGGAGCCGTTCATGCTCTCAACGCACCAGTACCACAAAGGCCTGGGCTAGCGTGTCGGTGTGCGTGAGCGAGAGCAGGAGGCGGGAGGCGCCGCGGGCGGCGAGAAGGGCGCGGGCCTTGTCATCGAGTTCGACGATGGGTTCGCCCTCGGGGCCGTTGAGCACGCCGACGCTGGTCAGCGAGAGTTCCGCGCCGATGCCGGTACCGAACGCCTTGCTCGCGGCTTCCTTGGCGGCGAAGCGGGCGGCCAGGGAAGGATACGGGTCAGCCTTGGCGAGGCAGAGCTTCTGTTCGGCGGGCGTAAAAATCTTGTCGAGGAAGGCCGCGCCATGCTTCGCATGCGCGGAGCGGATGCGGTCAACCTCCGTGAGATCCACGCCGACACCGAGCACATTGCCGCCTTCGAGGTTCATGCCTTCTTCGTCAGATGGGCCTTCATCTCGGCGACGGCGCCGCGGATACCGGTGAAGAGCGCACGGGCGACGATTGAATGCCCGATATTCAGTTCGTGCAGGTGCGGCAGCGTCAGGATCGCCCGGATGTTGTCGTAGTTGATACCATGACCGGCGTTCACGATGAGTCCTAGGCGATGGGCTTGCTCGCAGGCGCCGTGCAGGCGAACGAGCTCGGTTTCGGCGGCCGGGGATTTCCAAGCGTTGGCGAAGGCCCCCGTATGGAGTTCGATGACCGGCGCACCGACGGCAACCGCGGCTTCGATTTGCGGCGCATCGGGTCCGATGAAAAGCGAAACCTCGATGCCGGCTGCCTTTAGCGCTTGGGTTGTCTCGCGGACGCGGGCGAGCTGGCCGGCGACGTCGAGGCCGCCTTCCGTTGTCACTTCTTCACGTGATTCGGGGACGAGGCAGACCGCAGCGGGTCGAAGCTTGAGGGCGAAGGCGGTCATCGCTGGGGTGCAGGCCATCTCGAGATTGAGCCTGATGCCGGGGATGGCGGCGATGGCATGGACGTCGGCGTCCTGGATATGGCGGCGGTCTTCGCGCAGGTGGAGCGTAATCCCGTCGGCGCCGCCGGCGAGGGCTTCGCGCGTGAAGGCCAAGACGTCCGGCTCGGCGTGCGGGGATTGGTGCGCACCGCGGTAACGCGCCTGGCGGAGCGTCGCGGCGTGGTCGATGTTGACGCCAAGGAGGAGGGGACGGGAGGACATCGGGCTTCGGCCTGAAGGAATACTCCTCCGCGGGCCTGGGTCAAAGGGAACCGCAAACCGGCGTACCTTAAACCGACAACTTTTTGACAAGACCGCGTTGGAGCGTGAGCCTTAGTGACGGAGCGGTCGGTGACTTCTTCTGCTTCGCCAGCGATTCCGGGTCGCCGGCATGCACGAGTTCGCCGCCGGCGTTGCCGCCTTCGGGGCCGATCTCAAGGACCCAGTCCGCTTCGGCGATCACATCGGGATGATGTTCGATGACAATGACCGTATGGCCTTGGTCGACGAGCGCATGGAGGAGCTCGATGAGGCGGCGGCAGTCCGCCTGATGTAGGCCGATAGTTGGCTCTTCCAGGATGTAGAGGTTCGGACGGATCTCGCCACGAGAGCGTTCACGGAAGGTCGGGAGGCCTTGGGCGAGCTCGCTGACGAGCTTGAGTCGTTGCGCTTCGCCACCGGAGAGAGTCGGGCTGCTTTGTCCGAGCGTGAGGTAGCCCAGCCCGGTCTTCACCATCAGGCCGCAGAGATCGCCCAACTTGGCGTCAAAGGAAAGGAATGCCGCGGCTTCCTCGAACGTCATCGCCAGTAGGTCGGCCGCGGACTTGCCGTTCCAACGAATGGCCTTGGCGGCGGAACCGTAGCGGCTGCCAGCGCACTCTTCGCAAGGTACGTAGGTGTCAGGCAGGAAGCTCATCTCGAGCTTGATGCGACCGGCACCGGAGCAGGCCTCGCAACGACCGCCCGAAGTATTGAAAGAGAAGAAGCCCGCAGCGTGGCCACGGATGGCGGCTTCGGGCAGCGAGGCGAGGCGTTCACGGATGAGGTCCCAGGCGCCGATATAAGTCGCCGGCGTGGAGCGGGGCGTCTTGCCGATGGGTTCTTGGTCGACGACTACCAATTGGCGGAAACCTTTCAGGCCCGAGAGCGTGGTGAAGGCGGGCTTACCCTGATAGGAGACGACGGCGAGGGCTTCTTTGCCCGTCAAACCATCCCTCTTCTTGGTAACAGCCGCGCGGATTGCTGGGGCGAGGAGGTCGGTGACGAGCGTGGATTTACCAGCGCCGGAGACGCCGCAGACGACGGTGAGTCGTCCGACGGGAATCTGGACGTCGAAGCCCTTGAGGTTGCGGAGTGAGGCGTTCTTCAGGCGGACCCATTCGGCGGGCGCTCCTTTGCCGGCGACCGGGCGGCGGGCGCCGCGGAGCGGATGCGGGATGGCTTCCTTGAGGAAGCGACCCGTGACAGAGTCGGCGCGCTTCTCAAGTGCGGCCGCCGTGCCTTGCGCGACGATGGTGCCACCATGGACGCCAGCGCCCGGGCCCATGTCGACCACCAGGTCGGCGGCCCGCATGGTATCTTCGTCGTGTTCGACGACGAGGACCGTGTTGCCGCGGTCGCGGAGATCTTTCAGCGAGCCGATGAGGCGGTCGTTGTCGCGCGGGTGCAGACCGATGCTCGGTTCGTCGAGCACGTAGAGTGCGCCCGAAAGTGTCGAGCCCAGCTGCGCAGCGAGGCGGATACGCTGCGCTTCGCCGCCGGAGAGCGTGTCGGCGCCACGGTCGAGCGCGAGGTAGCCGAGGCCGACGGAATCGAGGAACCGGAGGCGGGCGGCAATCTCGGGCAGCAAGGCGCCGACGATGGCTTTCTCGCGGGCCTCGAGCTTGAGTCCGGAAAGGAAGGCGAGGGACTCGTCGGGCTGTAGTCGGAGTAATCCGGGTAACGAGAGCGAGCGGCCTTTCGGTCCAGCGAGCTTCACTGAGCGGCCGATGGGGCCGAGGCGTTCGCCGTGGCAGGTCGGGCAGATTTCTTCGCCGACGCGATCGGCGATGGCGTTCTCGTTGATGGATTCTTCTTCGTCGGACGAGAAGGTCTTCACTTCCAGCCCGTGTCCGCGGCAATCGGGACACCATCCACGCGGGGAGTTCCAGGAGAGATGCTTCGGGTCCACCTCAGGGAATGACTCGCCCGTGGCAGGATCGCTGCGCGAGGTCGAGAGGTAGGCGATTTGGTGGCCGTCGGGACCGAGAAGCACGCACGCATTCTTACCAGAGGCTAGCGCTTGGCGGACGAGTGCGCGCAAGGCTTTCTCGCCAGACTCCTCGGTCTCGTCGGGCAGGCGGATCAGGCCGTCGGCGCGAATCTCGCCGAAGACCGCATCGACGTCGTGTTCGGAGTAGCGGTCGAGCCCTTCGAAGCCATCGACCTTGAGCATCTTGCCGTCGCAACGGAGGAGCCGCAGGCCCTTGGTCTCGGCCCATTCAGCGAGCGGGCGGTGATGGCCCTTGCGGGAGCGGACGAGCGGAGCTGCGACGAGGAGCGAACCTTTCTTTAGTGACTTCGCCTGCTTGGCGACGAGGCGGACGACCGCATCTTCCGTCATTTCCTCGAGCGGTTCGCCGGTCGTCGGGCTGTGCAGCACGCCGGCTCGGGCGAAGAGCACGCGGAGGTACTGGGCGACTTCTGTGACCGTCGCGACGGTCGACTTCGCCGAGCCGCGCGTCACGCGTTGTTCGATGGCGACCGTGGGTGGCAGGCCCGTGAGCGAGTCGATATCGGGCTTCGGCAGCTGTTCGACGAATTGGCGAGCATAAGCCGAAACGCATTCCAGGAAGCGGCGCTGGCCTTCGGCGAAAAGGATATCGAAAGCCAAGGAAGACTTCCCCGAGCCCGAGACGCCAGTCATCACCGTGAGCGAGCCGTGCGGGATCTCGAGAGAGACGTCCTTCAGGTTATGTTCGCGGGCGCCGCGCAGGGAGATGGAGGTGGGGCGCGGCTTGCTCGCCGTGGCTGAAGCGGAGGCGAAGGCATCGTCACCTTGCGCGAGGAAGCGTCCCGTGACCGTACCGGCTTGGGCGACTTCAGCGGGCGTGCCTTCGGCGACGAGGTGCCCGCCGTCGGGGCCGGCTTCGGGACCCATTTCCAGAATCCAGTCGCAGGACTTCAGTACGTCGAGGTGGTGTTCCACGACGATGAGCGAGTGGCCGGCTTCCGTGAGGCGATGGAGTAGCCCGATTAGGCGCGCGACGTCTTCGCGGTGCAGACCCGTGGTCGGCTCATCGAGCAGCAGGAGGGCGCCAGGTTTGCGCGTGTCGATCTTGGAAAGATAGCGGACCAGTTTGAGACGCTGGGCTTCGCCCCCTGAGAGCGTCGTGAGCGGCTGTCCCATCGAGAGGTAGCCAAGACCGACTTCCTCCAAGCAGGCGAGCTGGGCGGAGGCCGGGGTGCGTTCGCCGAGGAACTTACGCGCGTCGGTCACCGACATCGCGAGCAGGTCACCGACGGACTTGCCGTCGTAGTGGAAGCTCAGCACCTCGTCGCGGAAGCGCTTGCCGTTACAGGACGGGCAGGGGAGAGCGACGTCGGAGACGAACTGCATCTCCACCGTCTCCCAGCCCGCACCACCGCAGCGTTCGCAGCGGCCTTCGCCAGCATTAAAAGAGAAATGTGAGGGCGTGAGGCCGGCGGCCTTAGCTTCGGCGGAGTTGCCGAGTAGCGTGCGGATCGCGTCCCAGGCACCGACATAGAGGGCGGGGTTGGATCGCGGCGTGCGCGTGGCGGGCGACTGGTCGACGAGCGCGACCTCGGCCGGCTCCTTGTCGAACTTCACCCACTTCAATTCCTTGGCTTCGTCGCCTGATTCCGGATCGCGCCGACCGATGACCTGATGCAGTAGCGTCGACTTGCCGGAGCCCGAGACACCGCAGAGGCCGACCAGACGACCGAGCGGGATGGAGCAAGCGAAGTCATGAAGATTATTCACCGTCGCGCCGCTGACACGGAGGCGCGGGGTTGTGTCGCCGATTGGTCGCGGGGTGCGGGGGGCGGAGACGCGGCGGCCCGAAAGCCAGTTGCCCGTCGCGGAATCCTTGACCTTCAGGATGCCCTTCGGGACGCCTTGGTAGAGCAGGTGACCGCCTTCGGCGCCGGGCCGTGGGCCAATCTCGATGAGCCAGTCGGCGGCACGCATGACGGATTCGTCGTGTTCGACGACCACCACCGTGTTGCCTTGGTCGACGAGGCTGCGGAGGATGCCGACCATGCGAGAAAGATCCCGGGCGTGCATGCCCACGCTCGGCTCATCGAGGACGAACACCGTGTCCGCGAGGCATGCGCCGAGGCACGAGGTCAGGTTGACGCGTTGGACTTCGCCGCCCGAGAGCGTGCGCGAGAGCCGATCGAGAGCGAGGTAGCCGAGCCCGACCGCCTCGAGGTAGCCGAGGCGCGCCAGGATGGCTTCGAGTGCGTGATCGGCTGGGTGGCGCGAATCCTTTGGCGCCAGCGGCGCGAGCAGCGTGCGTAGGTCCGAGACCGGTGAGGCGTAGAGTTCCGGGAGGGATTTACCCTGCCAGCGCCAGAAGAGCGACTCCTCGCGGAAGCGTCGGCCCTGGCATTTCGGGCAGGATTCGTAGGCACGCCAGCGGGAGAGGAAGACGCGCACGTGCATCTTGTAGGTCGTCCCTTCCAGCCAGCGGAAGAAACCGCGGACACCGTACCACTTTGAATCGTATTCGCCCTGCACGTAGCCCGGTTCACCGTGCTCGACGAATTTACGGTGGGCGGCGGAAAGTTTCTTCCACGGTACATCGAGCGGGATGGCTGCCTTACGACAGGCGCGTACGAGGTCCTTCTGCGACTCGCCGTAGACGTTACCTTGGAACGGTGCGATCGCGCCTTCGGCGAGCGTCAGCGCTGGATTCGGGATGATTTTATTCCAGTCGAGCCCGATGACGCGACCGAAGCCACGGCACTCCGGGCAGGCACCTACGGGCGAGTTGAAGGAGAAGAGCGCGGGCGAGGCCGGGCGGAACTTGCGTCCGTCGACCGGCGACTCGAGTGCTTCGCTATAGCGGGACAACTCGTTACCCTGGTCGTCGAGCAGGCGCAGCCGCGACCCGCCGAGGCGGAACGCCGCGAGGGCTGCTTCATGGAAGCGCGAGGCTTGGTCGAACGCGATGGTGACCCGGTCTTGGATGACGAGTAGTTCGGTCGCGTCGGCCGGGACCTCGTCTTCTGTGAGGCGGATACGTTGGCCGGAGGCGAAGGCGCGGCTGAAGCCCGCTTTCGCGAATTCTTCCGCAATCGTCTTCCAGCCGAGCGTCTCAGGTTTTGAGACCGCGAAGGCGAGCGAGAGGGATTGGCCCATGAAGCGCGCGAGGGAATCCTGCCAGGCGGCGTCGGGACCGCGCGGGACGATGACCTGACCGTTGGCTGGGTCGATGAGGTCGGCCCGGTGGGCGAACCAGACTTTGAACCAGTCGCAGAGCTCTGTCATCGTGCCGACCGTCGAGCGAGAGGTGCGGACCGCGTTGCCTTGCTTGATCGCGACGGAGGGGCGGACGTTCTCCGCGGAGTCGAGGGCCGGCGACGGGAGTAACTCGAGGAATTGGCGGACGTAAGGGCTGAACGTCTCGACGTAGCGGCGTTGTCCTTCGGCGTGGAGCGTATCGAAGACCAGCGAGGACTTGCCGGCGCCGCTGAGACCCGTGACGACGACCAGTTTGCCGACGGGGATGTCCACGTCGAAGCCCTTCAGGTTGTTTTGGCGGACGCCGCGGAGGCGGATGGCGTCTGGTCGGGGGGCGGACATCGGACCCTCCATCGGACACGAAACCGCCTACTTGGCAAACCTGCTAACGCACTCGGCAGCGAATCACGCCCTGCGGGGTGGCGACCGCCTTAACTTTAATATCATGCGGCTCGTCCGGGAGTCGCGTTTCCAGCTGGAAGGAATGGGCGTGGCCGAGCAGGAAGGTCTGGCGGGGCGGCTTGGCTAAGAGGCGGTCGTAGAAGCCGCCGCCGAAGCCGAGGCGACGGCCGGCGCCGTCGAAGCCTAGGCCTGGCACGAGGATGAGGCCGGCGTCGGCCAGCGCCGCGACCGGCGCCGTCGGCTTCGGTTCACGGATTCCGAGCCGCGAAGGCTGGAGCGCGGCGAGGTCGGTGACTTCGTGGAGGATGAGTGTCGTCTTGTTCGTCACGCGCGGCAGGAGCAGGCGCTTGCCTTCGAGCAGGGCGAGCATCATCAGCGCGTCGGTCGGTAGTTCGCCCCCGAAGGATGC
>Ga0209134_10000433_pt1 | contig 11103 bp, 9 predicted proteins | sample LauGreSp1BDMLBSN_2_FD_187566 | JGI IMG/M metagenome (GOLD analysis project Ga0209134, IMG submission 187566) | Freshwater lake microbial communities from Lake Michigan, USA - Sp13.BD.MLB.SN (SPAdes) (version 2) | ecosystem: Environmental > Aquatic > Freshwater > Lake | place: Lake Michigan, USA... | reverse complement strand
GAATACACCTGCAAATTTAATTTGCGATAATAACGTGTTAACTATGAGAGTAGGATTAATCAACGACACTTTCCGTTTCTTTACACAAAGTGGTAACTGGGGTTCAGGAAGAAATTATCCATATTACAGTAACTTAGGATACAAAATTGTAAGTGTATTAATAAACGCTAATGATGGTGATAGTAACTTTAAATTTATGGGAACACCTGGTACTTACCGTGTAAAAATTGACGAAAATACTAAAACTATTGGTGTAGCTAAAAGTACAGTTACTACTGGTATTGAGCCAAGTTCATTCTGGTTAGTTGGTGCTGCCACTCCAGGTGGTTGGTCTTGGACTGGAAATAATGAAACTGAATTTCCAAACGTGTCTAATAACATTTATGAAGTGCCTGTTAGATTAACTAATAATGATACTTTTAGAATATGGGAAGCTAATGATGGTGGAGATAGTTGGGGTTCAACTAATAGAAACTTCCCTTATTATGTTTCTAATGGTTACACTATTGACTCTGAATTAATTAATGCGGCTGATGGTGATAGTAATTTTAGATATACTGGTCCTACTGGAGTAAGATTATTTAAAATTAACACTACTACGAAAGTTATTTCTGTAGATTAATTATAATTAAATATAAGAAAATGAGCTATGTGAAATTCATATAGCTCATTTTTAATATAAAAAAATCGAATACTAGTAAATAAAAGTTTTTTTAATCGTACAAATGGAAAAATTACAAATGAAAAAAATCACACATATAATTGTACTGCTTTTTGCTTCTTTCGCTTTTGCACAACTGCAAACCGTAACATATTCGATAATTCCTTCAACCTTTGAAGACAATCAATCCATCACTATAACAATTAGTGGAAATTCAATAAATGAATCAACGTGGGGGTCTGGAAATAATTTATATTTATGGGCCTGGTCATTTGATAGCAACGATAGTAATATTTTAGATTGTCCGACAAATGGAATCTGGACAGATTCTAACGAAACAAACAAATTAGTTTATAACTCAGGGACCGATACTTATACCTATACACTTACACCAAACGCATTTTATAACCGATTTACAGGAATTGGTAAAATTGGCTTTCTAGTAAAAGCAAAAAACGGAACGGGTGATAAAAAATCACAAGACATTACCTCTGAAGTGGGTGCTTTTAATTTTAACTTAACAACGCCATTAATTTCAAATACAATATTAAATACTGGTGGAAGTATATTTATTTCGGCCAATCACACCAACGGAGCTGCCAATTATGTTTTAAAAGCAAATGGAACACCAATCAATACTAGTAATGCAGTAGCAACAAACTATAGCTATACTGCATCAAATATTACAACTAATACAAATTTTACTTTAGAAGTTACTCAAGGAACTACTACATTAACTAAATCGTTTAGTGTAATTATAGCGCCATCCTCAGTTACTTCAGCACTTTTACCAACAGGACTGGAGATTGGTATAAATTACAACAGTACAGACGCTACAAAAGCCACATTGGTTTTAGAAGCACCTGGAAAAGATTTTATATATGTGGCAGGAAGCTTTAACAATTGGCTGCCTAATGCTGCTTTCTTAATGAAAAAAAACACTACTGGTACTAAATTTTGGTTAGAATTAACCGGACTTACACCAGGTCAAATATATACGTATCAATATTGGGTGGTAGACCAAACACCTACAACCAATTCACCCAATTTAGTAAAAACTGCAGATCCTTGTTCCACCTTGGTATTATCACCATACGACGATCAATGGATACCAGCAACAACCTATCCAAACATGCCTGCTTATCCGGTAGGACAAGAAAGAGAAGTAACTGTGCTTCAAACCGGTCAAACAACTTACAATTGGCAAGTTACAAACTTTACAAAACCAAATAAAGACAAATTAATAATCTATGAAGTACTTGTAAGAGATTTTGATTCGGATAGAAATTATCAGGACTTAATAGATAAATTTGATTATTTCAAAAATTTAGGGATAAATGCTATCGAATTAATGCCCGTAATGGAATTTGAAGGTAATGAAAGTTGGGGGTATAACACCGCTTATCACATGGCTTTAGATAAATTTTATGGCACAGGAAATAAATTCAAAGAGTTTGTTGATTTGTGTCATCAAAACGGAATTGCTGTAATTTTAGATATTGCCTTCAATCACGCTTTTGGAAGAAATCCTTTAATAAGGATGTGGATGAATGATACTAATTCTGGCGTTCAAGATGGTTGGGGCCCTCCAAATACAGATAACCCCTATTTAAATACCGTTGCACTTCATAGTTATAGTGTTGGAGAAGATTTTAATCATACAAGTACTTATACGCGTGAATACGTAAATAAAACTTTAAAACATTGGATAACAGAATTTAAAATTGATGGTTTTCGCTGGGATTTAACCAAAGGATTTACTCAAAATTGTACAAGCACCAATGAATCATGTACCAACGGATATCAGGCAGATCGTGTAGAGGTACTAAAATTATACGCAGATTATTCCTGGTCTTTAGATCCAAATCATTATGTGATTTTTGAACATTTAGGATCTGATTTTGAAGAACAACAATGGGCAAACTACAGATTATCTGAAGGTAAAGGAATTATGATGTGGGGCGAAATGTTTTCACAGTATAAAGAACTGGCCATGGGATATTCGAATACTAGTGGTAACATTTCTAGAATGGGGCATGTAAGTAGAGGTTTTAACGGAAAACGTTTGGTTGGATATGCTGAAAGTCATGATAAAGACCGATTAATGTATGAAGCAAAAACATTCGGAAACAATTCTGGTACGAGTCCTGTATTTAATAATGAAACCAATGCGATAAACAGAATGTCCGCCTTGGGCTCTGTAAGTGTGTTAATTCCAGGTCCAAAAATGATTTGGCATTTTCAAGATTTAGGTATGGATGATTCTATTTTTACTTGTACAGATGGAACTGTAAATAGTCAAAATGATGCCATTTCTGGAGATTGTAAATTAGCTACAAAACCACAACCACAATGGGTGGAAAACTGGTTGACAACAACCCCAAGAAGTACGATTTATGCTAATTATACTAAATTTACTAAACTTAAAAAAGGAGAAGCTGTTTTTAACGGAGACTATGCAATTGCTCCAGATGGTTCTGATAATTTAAAACAAAGAATCTATATTTATGATAATGCCTTACCTTCAACACAATTAAAAAATGTGGTTATTTTAGCAAATTTGTATACAAGTAACCAAAATATTGTTGCCGATTTCCCCTATACCGGAACGTGGTATAATTTAATGGATACTACCACAACAAATGTAACCGCAACAAATATGCAAATTACATTAGCTCCTGGGGAATTTAGGATTTTTGGTAATCAACTTTCATCTGTTTTATCTAATGATAGTTTTGAAGCAATTTCTAAAGTTGAACTGTACCCAAATCCTAGTACAAATGCTTTTCAAATTTCTGTAGATGCTAAAAAAGTAGCAATTTATTCTTTAACAGGACAATTAATTCAAACGGAAAACAATTGTTTAGCGAACAAAGAAATAAATATTTCTAACTTAGCTAAAGGGATTTATATTGTAAAAATCACCAATTCTGATGCGATGGCTGTAAGTAAGAAATTGATAAAAGAATAAGACAAAAATTCAGAATAAAAAAAGGTGTCTAATTGACACCTTTTTTTTATATAATTTATACCAATTCTTGAACAACTAAATGCTCAATAGCATTCCACAAACCTATTCGTTTTTGAAGTGATTCTTGGGCAACTTGTTCAACATCTTGCCATTTTTTATTATCATCGCCGCACAAGTAATCAATCATTTTCATAGCCATTGGCCCGTGTTCATCTGCGTCCAACTCAATATGTCTTTCAAAGTAATAAATTAATTTAGACACATTTGTTTCTGGGAAGTTTTTTTGAAAACTTTTAACTATTTCAGTAAACATATTCGGAATTAAATCTTCACGACCAAAAGTAAATGCCGATGCTATTTTATGGGGCTGTCCAGTTTCAATTATAGTAAATGAAAAGTGTAAAAAGTCTTTTACTTCTTCAGGTAAATTAGCATTTTTTATCGCTACAAAAACATTTTTTGTGCTGGCCACTTGTTCTAAAAAATCTAAAACGGGTTGCGAACTAGCGCCGCATTCTTTCATGGCATCTAAATACATTTCAAAATGACTTTGACGCGAACCATCTAACGCCAAATCAGATTCTTCTGCAACAACAATTTCATTAATCAAATATCGCAACTCCGGATTTGGTGAAGCCGTCCAAGGAATAGAAACCGAAGTTAAATGAATTTGTAATCCTTTTAACAATGACATAAAGTCCCAAACCGCATAAACATGATGCGTTAAAAAAATGTGTAAATCGTCAATTGTTTGAATTTTTGAGTACAAAGAATGATGTAACAATTCTTGTCTTAAAGGTTCAATTTTGGTTCTTATCGTATTCGTATTCATCGCGATATTTTTATATTTCTAATATTTGTACAAAAGTAGAAATGCTTCTCGAAATAGAGAAGCATTTTATATCAATTTTATTTATTGTTTAATCTATTAATCTAATTATTTGAAAGCAGGAAAACCAGTAACGTCCATTCCTGTTATCAACAAATGAATGTCATGCGTGCCTTCGTAAGTAACAACCGATTCTAAATTCATCATATGGCGCATGATTGAATATTCGCCAGTAATTCCCATTCCACCCAACATTTGACGTGCATTACGAGCAATAGTTAAAGCCATATCTACATTATTTCTTTTGGCCATAGAAATTTGAGCGGTTGTAGCTCGACCTTCATTTTTCAGAACGCCTAGTCTCCAAGTTAATAATTGCGCTTTTGTGATTTCTGTAATCATTTCTGCCAATTTTTTTTGTTGCAATTGTGTTGCACCAATTGGTTTGTCAAATTGAATTCTTTCTTTAGAATAACGCAAAGCTGTATCATAACAATCCATAGCAGCACCAATGGCACCCCAAGCAATTCCATAACGCGCTGAATCTAAACAACCTAATGGTGCGCCTAGTCCAGATTTGTTTGGTAATAAATTTTCTTTTGGGACTTTTACGTTATCAAAAATTAGTTCGCCCGTAGCTGATGCACGTAACGACCATTTATTATGTGTTTCAGGAGTAGAAAAACCTTCCATGCCTCTTTCTACAATTAAGCCATGAATTCTGCCTTCTTCATTTTTTGCCCAAACTATAGCGATGTCTGCAAAAGGCGAATTTGAAATCCACATTTTAGCACCATTTAAAAGATAATGATCGCCCATATCTTTATAGTTAGTAATCATACTTCCTGGATCTGAACCGTAATTTGGTTCTGTTAAACCGAAACAACCAATCATTTCCCCAGTTGCTAATTTTGGTAAATATTTTAAACGTTGTGCTTCATTTCCGTATTTCCAAATTGGGAACATTACCAATGAAGATTGTACAGAAGATGTTGAACGCACACCAGAATCGCCTCTTTCAATTTCTTGCATAATTAGACCGTAAGAAATTTGATCTAATCCTGCACCGCCATATTCCACTGGAATGTATGGCCCAAAACCACCAATTTCTCCCAATCCTTTTACAATTTTTTTTGGAAATTCGGCACGCTGGGCATAGTCTTCAATAATTGGAGAAACCTCTTTTTTTACCCATGCTCTTGCGGCATCACGAACTAATTTGTGCTCTTCTGATAATAAATCGTCTAACAAATAATAATCAGGTGATTGAAATAAATCTGGTTTCATATAAGAATTTTTTTATAAATCGATTTGAATGACAAAAGTAATTATTTTTTAACAAAAGTAAATTGAATTGTTAGATTTATTAAAAAACAAAAGTTAAAACTTACATTTTCAAATAAAAATCTTTGGTAAGTTCAATGTATTCTGGAGTATATTGATGACGTGTGATTTCAATTACCAATTCATCAATAATTGGCGTTTGTTCTATTCGAGTGAATGCTAATAAACTTCTTTTAATTTCAGAAGTTGGAGTGCCTTTTACTCGAGTAATCTTTAAAGTAAATAATAACGATTGTTTTGCTAAAGTGATAAAATCTTCTTCAGCCGAATAAGGAATAATCACAGAAAAGATTCCGTTTTCTGATAATAACAAATAGGCTGCTTCTATCAATTCATCAAAAGGTAATGCATCTGTAAAACGAGCCAAATCTCTTGATTCGTTATCAGTTTTATAATCTTCAGAATAAAACGGCGGATTGGAAACAATGATGTCGTATTTTTCTTCGATTTCTTGTATTTCAGCTACAAATTCATCTAAACCGGCGTGATAGCAATATAAGCGGTCTGCCCAAGAGGAATTTTCAAAATTATCTACACATTCTTCATAGGCATTTTCTTCAATTTCAATAGCATCAATTTGTTCTGAGAAACTTCTTTGGGCTAACATAAGGGAAATTATTCCTGTACCAGCTCCAATATCAAGTATGTTGTATGGATTGTTAATTAGCGGCGTCCAAGCACCCAACAAAACAGCATCTGTTCCCACTTTCATGGCAGATTTTTCTTGTTCAACTGAAAATTGTTTAAACTTGAACATAAAATGAATGTTGAATTTTAAGTAACGTATTTAGAAGGTGACGTTTTACTACTCCAAATACAAATCCACCAAACCAATTGGTGTGTTTAAAACCAATTCCTTCTCTTTTCTATTGACTTCAATAATAAAAGAGTCAATCATAGGAACTAAAATTTGTTTTTGTCCTTTGAAAATTTCAAAAATAGGTTGCGCGGCATTATCCAAAATGGCATGAACAGTTCCAATATCGCCTAAACGTTGATCTGTAACTTTAAAACCTATAATTTCGTGAAAATAAAATTTGGTGCCTTCAAGTTTTGGTAGCATCGTTAGAGGCAAATACACTTCTAAATTTTTCATGTTTTCGGCTTCTAATTCCGTATCAACATCTTCAAATTTAACTCTTAGAAATTTATCTCTGTGGATGGATGATTTATCAATAAAAAATGGAACCAGATTTTTATTGTATTCAATAAAAACTGATTCCAAATTTTGATAAAGTTCAGGTTCGTCTGTATCTAAAAAGATAAGTAATTCCCCTTTGAAACTAAATTTTTTAGCGATTTTGCCTAAATAGAAACATTCATCTTTACGCATTATCGCAATATATATTAAGCTTCTTTTTCTTCGTTGTTTTCTTCAGCAGCAGGAGCTTCTTCAGTTACAGCTTCGATTACTTCTTCAGCAGCAACTTCTTCAGCAGCCTCAACTACTTCTTCTACAGCAACTTCTTCTGTTACCTCAACAGCAGCTTCAACTTCAACTACTTCTTCTGTAGCAACTTCTTCAGTTACTTCAGCTGCAGCTTCAACTTCAACTTCTTCTACAGCAACTTCTTCAGTTAGCTCAGCAACAGCTTCAACTTCAACCTCTTCTTCTTCAGCAGCTTCAACTAATTCTTCTGCTTTTAATGCATCAGCAATAGCGGCTATACGTTTTTCATTTGCTACTTGTTCTGCTTTAAAAGCTTTCGCTTTAGCATCTGCTTGCGCTTTGCTTAAACCATCTTTTTTAGCATCAACTTTTCCAGATTTAGCATCTAACCAAGTTGCTAATTTAGCATCTGCTTGTTCTTGTGTTAAAGCCCCTTTTCTAACGCCACCATCTAAATGATGTTTCAACAAAGCACCTTTATAAGATAAAATTGCTTTAGCTGTGTCAGTTGGTTGCGCACCATTGTGTAACCATTGAACAGCACTATCAATGTTTAAATCAATAGTTGCAGGGTTAGTGTTTGGATTGTATGTACCTATTTTTTCTAGGTATTTACCATCTCTTTTTGAGCGGGCATCTGCCGCTACGATCCAGAAAAAAGGTTTCCCTTTTTTACCATGTCTTTGTAATCTAATTTTTACTGGCATAATCTTGTGGATTAAATTTGAGGTACTCGACCTCGGTTAATTAAGGGTGCAAAGATAATAATATTTATCAATTATCAATGTTCATTGTTCAATTATTTTTAAATCAGCTATTTAGTATGTTTTTTGGGATTGATTTTTAACATTGATATTGAATTCGTATATTTGAACTTTATAAAAAATAATCATGGAAAACATAAAACAATACGTTCAGGAAAACAAAGAACGTTTTATTAAAGAATTAATTGAATTACTAAAAATGCCTTCTGTTAGTGCAGATAGCGCGTATGCTCAAGATGTAATTAATACTGCAGAAGCTGTAAAATATAGTTTAGAAAAAGCAGGTTGTGATATAGTAGAAATGTGCGAAACACCAGGCTATCCAATTGTATACGGACATAAAATAATTAATCCAAATTTACCAACTGTTTTAGTTTATGGACATTATGACGTGCAACCCGCAGATCCAATAGAATTATGGACATCTCCTCCATTTGAACCTGTAATTAAAGTTACAGAAATTCATCCAGAAGGTGCGATTTTTGCTCGTGGCGCTTGTGACGACAAAGGTCAAATGTACATGCACGTGAAAGCTTTTGAATATATGATTACCAATAACAACTTGCCTTGTAACGTAAAATTTATGATTGAGGGTGAAGAAGAAGTTGGTTCTAAAAGTTTAAGTTGGTTCGTGGAACGCAACCAAGAAAAATTATCTTGTGACGTGATTTTAATTTCAGATACAGGAATGATTTCAAACACGCAACCATCAATAACAACTGGTTTACGTGGTTTAAGTTATGTGGAAGTAGAAGTAACAGGTCCTAATAGAGATTTACATTCCGGTTTATATGGTGGTGCAGTAGCCAATCCTATAAATATATTAACCAAAATGATTGCTTCGTTACACGATGAAAATAATCATATTACAATTCCTGGTTTTTACGACGGCGTGGAAGAATTATCTTTAGAAGAAAGAGCCGAAATGGCAAAAAGACCTTATTCTGAAGACGCATACAAAAAAGCATTGAATATTGCAGACACCTTTGGCGAAACAGGTTATACAACTAACGAGAGAAATTCTATTCGTCCAACTTTAGACGTAAATGGAATTTGGGGTGGTTACATTGGTGAAGGAGCAAAAACCGTAATTGCAAGTAAAGCATTTGCGAAAATTTCGATGCGATTGGTTCCAAATCAAGATTGGGAAAACATAACAGCATTATTTAAAAAACACTTTGAAAGTATTGCGCCAAGTGCAGTAACTGTTAAGGTAACACCTCATCATGGTGGGCAAGGTTATGTAACACCAACTGACAGTATTGGCTACCAAGCTGCGAATAAAGCCTATACAGAATCGTTTGGTGTTTCGGCAATTCCGGTTCGTTCAGGTGGCAGTATTCCAATTGTTGCTTTGTTTGAAAAAGAATTGAAAAGCAAAACCATTTTAATGGGATTTGGCTTAGATAGCGACGCCATACACTCGCCAAATGAACACTATGGAATTTTCAACTACATGAAAGGTATTGAAACCATTCCGTTGTTTTACAAATACTTTACAGAAATGTACACGAAATAAAAAGAAGCAATTAATTTGCGAAAAGAAAACTTAATTATATATTTGCACTCCAATTATCGCGGGTATGGTGAAATTGGTAGACACGCCAGACTTAGGATCTGGTGCCGCAAGGTGTGAAGGTTCGAGTCCTTTTACCCGCACAAAAAAGCTCAAAACAATGTTTTGAGTTTTTTTTATTTTATACTCAACATATACTTTTCTATAGCTTGCAATTCTTCATCCGTCATGGCTTTTGTAATTTCAAGGTTCGCCTTCATAATTTCATATTGCGAAGGATCAACAATCGGATCCATTTCACCTTGTAAGAACAAAGAAATACTTGCTTTTTTATCTGAATACATTTTAGAAATGTCTTTTATACTTGGCCCTGAAGTTGCAACATCTGCTTTATGACAAGTGGCGCACATGCCTTTTCCTTCAAATATTTCTTTACCTAACGCTTCAGGTGTAAGCACAGAAGTTTCTGTTTCGTTTGATACAAAAGGATTTCCCATTGTCTCAGTTTCTGTTTTTTTACCACAACTAATCAAACTGAAAACTATTGATACCATAAACAGAAATTTCAAATACACTTTCATAATTAATTTATCGTTTATTTATTAAAATAGCGGCTTCTTTCGCAAAATAAGTCGAAATTAAACTGGCGCCAGCGCGTTTGATGCACATTAATTGTTCCATCATAATTTTGTCGTGGTCTAACCAACCTCTTTCTGAAGCTGCTTTAATCATAGCATATTCACCAGATACATGAAAAACCGTTACGGGAACATTCACGGCGTTTTTTACTTCGCGAACAATATCTAAATAAGCGATTCCAGGTTTTACCATGACCATATCGGCACCTTCTTCTACATCCCAAAGGGCTTCTTTGATGGCTTCGATACGATTGGCGTAATCCATTTGGTAGGTTTTTTTGTCCTTTGGCACTGCTACATCGGCCTCTTTTGGCGCACTGTCTAACGCATCACGAAACGGCCCATAAAATGCCGAAGCATATTTAGCCGAATAACTCATAATGCCCACGTTTTCAAATCCTGCCGCATCCAAACCTTGTCTCAATCGTAAAACGCGTCCGTCCATCATGTCGCTTGGTGCTACAAAATCGGCACCTGCTTGAGCGTGGGAAACAGCCATTTTTACTAGGGCATCGTTGGTAGCATCATTCGCCACATCGCCGTTTTCTATAATTCCGTCGTGACCATAAATAGAATACGGATCCAAAGCCACATCGGGCATCACAATCATTTCTGGACAAGCAGCTTTGATAGCTCGAATAGCTTGTTGCATCAATCCGTTTGAATTCCACGCTTCTTTGCCTGTGTTGTCTTTTAAAGATTCATCTACTTTCACATAGATATTCACGGCACGAATTCCTAAATCGAATACTTCTTGAATTTCTTTCACCGTTAAATCAATCGAACGACGAAAAATTCCTGGCATCGATGGAATTTCAACTTGGATATTTTCTCCTTCTGCAATAAACATCGGGAACATAAAATCACTGGGACTTAATGTGGTTTCGCGAACTAAACTTCTTATGGATTCGTTTACTCTTAAACGACGTCCTCTTTGTAATGGAAACATACTAATTGATAATTAATAATTGACAATTGATAATTATATCC
>Ga0209134_10000432_pt1 | contig 11119 bp, 11 predicted proteins | sample LauGreSp1BDMLBSN_2_FD_187566 | JGI IMG/M metagenome (GOLD analysis project Ga0209134, IMG submission 187566) | Freshwater lake microbial communities from Lake Michigan, USA - Sp13.BD.MLB.SN (SPAdes) (version 2) | ecosystem: Environmental > Aquatic > Freshwater > Lake | place: Lake Michigan, USA... | reverse complement strand
CGCGAAGGCGAATGGAAGCTGATCGAGCAATACGAAGACGGTAGCCTCGAGCTATACAACCTCGCCAAGGATCCGAGCGAAACCACCGACCTCGCCGCCACCGAACCGACCCGCGTGTCGGCCCTCCGCGGCAAGCTCGAAGCCTGGCGACGGAGCGTCGGGGCGGAGTCGATGAAGGCTAATCCCAACTTCAGCCGCACCCTCTGGGAAGACTGCTTCGTCAAGACCGACGTCACCCAACTCAAGGCCCTACCGACCTCTGAGGCTATGCGTCCGCTGCTCGCCGATTGGCGCAAGGCGATGAACGACGCCACGACCGAAGGCGCAAACTCGCTCATCTTCCTCGAGGCGCGCGACGCTAAGGTGAAGGCGACGAAGATGAAATATGAAGAGCCGCCGCAGAAGGATACCTTGGGCTTCTGGGTAAACGCCGAAGACACCGCTTCCTGGACCTTCCAGGCGCCGAAGGCCGGCACCTATCGCGTGACCGTGCTGCAGGGCTGCGGCAAGGGTAACGGGGGCTCCGTCGTCGCCCTCGACACCCCGCAGGGCTCGTGCGAATTCACCGTCGAAGAAACCGGCCACTTCCAGCGCTTCGTCCCCCGCGAGGTCGGCAAGCTCTCGCTCGTCGCCGGCGAAAACACGCTGATCGTACGCCCGGTCAAGAAGGCCAAGGCCGCGGTCATGGACCTCCGCCGCGTGATCCTCGAGCGCGTCGAGTAAGCGCTCAGAGCGTCGCGAGCAAAGCGCGCAATTCTTCCTCGGGCTCCTCGTGGCCTTGCGCCACGGCGAGCGCGAGCGCGTCCGTGAAAATCACTTTGGCCGCAGGCTGGTCGCCGACGGCCTGCAGGCTCTTGCCGAGCAGGATACGAGGCATCATCCAGTCCGCCTTGGACGCGACGGCGAGACGGAGATGCTCGATCGCACCGGCCGCGTCGCCTTCGGTCCAGAGCGCCTGTCCGAGGGAGAAGCGGAAGAGCGGATTCGCCGGGTCGGAGGCGACGTGCCGACGGAAGATTTCGGAGCGCGACATACTCAACCTTTCGGCTTCGCCGATGACTGGCGGAAGATGACCATCGAGAGACCCGGCAGGCGGACCTCGATGGAATAAGGACGGCCTTGGCAGGGGATGTTCTCGGCTTCGACGCCGCCGAGATTGCCGAGGCCGTGGCCGGCGTAGTGTTTAGAGTCCGTATTCAGGGCCTCTTCCCAGCGTCCCGGGAAAGGCACGCCGAGGCGATAAGTCCGCTCGACCGGCGTGAAGTTGCCCGCGACCGTCCAGGCGCAATCGCGTCCGCGTCGCTCGAAGGCCAGCACGCTCTGCGCACCGTCGTCGGCGACGAGCCAGTTGAAACTTTCCGGGCGCAGCTCGTTCTCGGAGAGAGCGGGATCCGCGACATAGAGTTTATTCAGGTCGGTGACGAGACGCTGGACGCCGAGATGAATCGGGTAATCAAGCAGGTGCCAGTCGAGCGAGGCATCATACTTCCATTCGGCGAACTGGCCGAACTCGCAGCCCATGAAGAGGGTCTTCTTGCCCGGCCAAGACCACTGCAAGGCCAGCAGACAACGGAGATTCGCGGCCTTCGTGGCGTCGTCGCCGCCACCCATCTTGCCGATGAGGGAGCCCTTGCCGTGCACGACCTCGTCATGTGAGAACGACTGCACGAAGGCCTCGGTCCACTGGTACAACATGCCGAAAGTGAGCTTGTCGTGATTGAACTTCCGGAAGAGCGGATCCTGACGGAAGTAGTCAAGCGTGTCGTGCATCCAGCCCATGTTCCACTTGAAGTCGAAGCCTAGGCCACCTTCGGGGACGGACTTCGTGACGCCCGGGAAGGAAGTGGATTCCTCGGCGATCATCGCGACGCCCGGCTGATAAAGGTGCACCAGCGAGTTCACCTGTTTGAGGAATTCAATCGCCTCGATATTCTCGCGGCCGCCGTAGCGATTCGGCACCCATTCCCCGGCCTTGCGGGAGTAGTCGAGGTAGAGCATCGAAGCCACCGCGTCGACACGCAGGCCATCGACATGGAAACGCTCGAGCCAGGAAAGCGCGGAGCAGACCAGGAAGCCGCGCACCTCGTGGCGTCCGTAATTAAAGATCAGCGTACCCCAGTCCTGGTGTTCGCCCAGACGAGGGTCGGCATGTTCGTAAAGATGCGTTCCGTCGAAGCGGGCCAGCGCAAAGAAGTCGCGCGGAAAGTGAGCCGGAACCCAATCCACGATCACGCCGATGTTGGCCCGATGGAGCGCGTCGACCATCGTCATGAAGTCGAGCGGCGAGCCGAAGCGATGCGTCGGGGCGTAAAAGCCCGTGACCTGATAGCCCCAAGAACCATCGAAGGGGTGCTCGGACGGCGGCATCAGCTCCACGTGCGTGAAGCCCATCTTCACACAATAGGAGGCAAGCTGTTCGCCGAGTTCGCGGTAACCGAGCACGCGGCCGCCTTCTTCGGGGACGCGGCGCCAAGAGGCCAGATGCACCTCGTAAACCGACATCGGGCAGGAGCGCAGGTCGCGGCTCCGACGGGCTTCCATCCAGGCCGCGTCATTCCAGACGAACTTCGAGAGATCGCAGACGATGGCGGCGTGGTTCGGCGACGGCTCGAAATGCAGGCCGTAGGGATCCGTCTTCAGGAACGGCGTAGAGTCATGCGGGCCGACGATCTCATACTTGTAGCGGGCGCCGGCATGGACTCCCGGAATGAAGAGCTCCCAGATGCCGGAAGCGCCCAGGTTGCGCATCGGGTGGGCGTGGCCGTTCCAGAGGTTATGGTCGCCGACGATCGAGACCCGTCGGGCGGAGGGAGCCCAGACGGCGAAAGAGACGCCCAGCACGCCGTCGATGGTGCGGACGTGGGAGCCGAGCTTATAATGGGCGCGATGATCGTCACCCTTCCCCAGCAGGAAGAGGTCGTCCTCCGAGATCGTCGGAAGAAAGCGATAAGGGTCATCGACGAGGCGGCTCACGCCGTCGGGATACGTCACGCGGAAGCGATAGCGGAAAGGCGCGGCACCAGCCAGTTCCACCTCGAAGACGCCGCTGGCATGCAGCTGCTTCATCGGGACGGGCTTGGTCGGGCCGTCCGGGACCAATTCACAGGCGCTCGCCCAAGGGAAGAGCGAACGGGCGACCAGACCGCCTCCGACCAGCGGGTGGAGACCCAGGAAGCGGTGCGGAGAGGTCTCCTTGGCGTCCACCAGGGCGGTCAACTCTGCTGGGCTGAGGCGCATCCCTAAAGACTCTTCGCAGGGCAGTGGGTCGGCAAGCGCTCATTGCCCGAAAATACTTGAGGGAAACCCTGGAGCGACAACTCTCACTAGATGCCTGGCCGTCGTTTCTGGATTCTTGCCGCAAGCCTTTCCCTGACCGTGGCGGCCATGTCGGCCGAGCCCGCCCAGACCGTCGCCAAGCTCGCCGAGGTGATGCCCAACATCGTCGCCGACAGCTTCGCCCCGGAAGAAGGCGGCAAGGTCGTCGTCGCCACCAACGCCCACCTGGAAAGCAAGGACGCGACCATCGACGCCAAGAAGATCCGGTTCGACTACCGGACCGGCACCATCGTCGCCGAAGGCAACGTCGTGTATGCCACGAAGAACCTGCGCATCATCGGCGACCGGATCGAAGCCGACCCGCGCAACGACACCATCGTCGCGACCAACGTCCGTTTCGGCCGAGCGCCCCTCTACTTCACCGCCGACACGCTGAAAATCGTCAAGGGAAACAGGACTATGCGCGGATTGCGCATGTGGAACAGCGAACCCGAGCAGCTCGGCATGCACCTGAAAATCTCGGAGGCGGCCTATACCGAAGCCGACGACCGCCTCGTGCTCCGCAGCGTCACGCCGCACGTGGCCGGCCTCCCGTTCTTCAATCTCCCGTATTACGCGCAGAACGGCTATCGCGACATCCCTTACGATCTGTACCTGAACACCGGCAGCGAAGATCGCCAGGGCCGCTACCTGCGCTCGACTTTCCTGATGCGCCAGTCCCCTTCCCTCTGGGTCGGCGGCCTGCTCGATATCTACGGCAAGTCCGGCATCCTCGTCGGACCGGCCTTCCGCTACGACAACTCCAAGCAGCCTGAGGGCGGCATCGTCTGGAAGGGCAAGTTCGAGAGCGGCTATATCAGCGATCGCGGTGGCCTGCTCGCCGATATCTACGGCCGCACCCCGGATCGCCAGCGCGCCTTCCTCTTCGGTGAAGTGAACGGCCGCACCGTCGATGGCGTCGAGTTCGCCGGCAATATCTTCGGCCAGTCGGACCCTGGGTTCATGCGAGACTTCCGCCCGAACCTCATCCGCGAAACCGGCAACCCGCAGGCGAACTTCGAAGTCTCCGCGCCCTACGCCGGAGGCTATCTCTCAGCCTCGCTCACCGCCAAGGCGGACAACTACCAGGACATCGTCCAGAAACTCCCCGAGTTCCGCTTCGACCTGCCGCAGCAATCGATTGACGGCAGCGAATGGAATCGCCGCAGCTTCGTGAGCCTCGGCTACTTCTCCGAACGCCCCTCGGCCGACCTACCCCTCGCCAACTTCCAGACGGCCACGCTCGCGAGCGGAGCCTGGTCGACCGCCCGACTCGACACCTATTTCGGCGTCAACCGCACCTACGCCCTCAACGAGTGGCTGACGTTCAAGCCCGTGGCCGGCGTCCGCGCCACCGGCTGGTCGCAAGGTATCAACGGCAACGGCACCACCGCCAAAGTCATCGCGCAGACTGGCTTCGACCTGGAAGGCCTCGTGACCGGCTCCTGGGATCTCGTGGCGAATAAGTGGGGCATCGACGGGATGCGCCACAGCCTCCGGCCCCTCCTGCAATACCGCGTCATGCCCGGCGCCGACCGCGAAATCGGCAACGTGCCCATGACGCAACGTGCCGTCTCGGCTTCGGCCTTGGAAGAAGTCGACCTCGCGGACCGCTTCGACCCCGCCTCCACGACCGACCGCCAGGTCGTCCGTTTCGGCCTTCGTAACACCCTCGAGACCCGCGATGCGAAGTTCGGCACCCGTGAGCTCGCGCGGGCGGACCTCTTCGCCGATTGGCGGGAAGGCCCGACGGCCGCTGATACCGGTCGCAGCGACCTCCATTGCGCGATCAGCCTGACGCCCGCCCCCTGGGTCAGCCTGAGCTCCGGCCTGCGCCTGCCCAACGGCGGCGGCGCCCCGCTCGAATCCATCCAGAGCATCGCCTTCAACTCCGGCGACTTCTGGCGGACCTCTGTCAGTTGGGTCGAACTCCGCGAGATCACCCAAGCCCGCCAGCTCATCTGGGAAGGCCGCGTGACCCTCAATTCGGTCTACTCCCTCGTCGCCACGCTCAACTACGACGCCTTGGCCGGCCAGACCACTTACGAAAGCATCGGGATCATCCAGCGCATCGCGAACTCCTGGGAGCTCGAATACGGAGTCATGCAGCGACTCGACCCCCTTAACAACGGCAAGAGCTCATTGGGCTTCCAACTGCGGGCCAGATTATTCAAGTTCTGAGCGTGACGGATACCCCTCCAGACTCCTCTTCGATCCCCGAAGACGGCATTTTACCGCCGGCTGACCTGCCGATCCGCCTCGACGTCTTCGAAGGCCCGCTGGATCTGCTCCTATTCCTGATCCGCAAGAACGAGATCGATATCTACGACATCCCGATCGAGAAGGTCACCCAGCAATACCTCGAAATCCTGCGCACGCAGGAGAAGGATAATCTCGAGCTCGCCGGCGATTTCTTCGTCATGGCCGCGACGCTCATGTACATCAAGAGCCGCATGCTCCTCCCGGTCGAAAGCCGCCCGGAAGAGGAAGTCGCCGCCGCAGACGAAGGGCACGACCCGCGCTGGGCGCTCGTCCAGCAGCTCATCCAATACAAGCGCGTCAAGGAGACCGCCGCGATCATCCGCGGCCTCGTCGACGACCGTCAGGGCCTGCTCGGCCGCTACGTCGTCCAGCCTCAAGGTGAAGACGCTGTCGCGCGACCCGTCGCCCCGGCCGACCGCATCGAACTCTGGAATACCTTCAACCTCGTCCTGCGTCGCCTGGCCGAACGCATCCAGCCGGGCAACATCACGACCGAGACCGTCACGGTCTCCGACCGGATGGAGACGATCCTCGCCCGCCTCGAGACCGAGGCCACGTTCGCCTTCACCAGCTTGCTGCCTGAACGTCCGACGGTCGGTTTCCTCGTCGCCACCTTCCTCGCGTGCCTCGAGCTGGCGCGTCTAGGTAAGCTGAAATTAGAGCAGGATGCCGCCTTCGCGGAGATCAACTGCTCCAAAGCCGAAGCCGCCGCCGTTCCCAATGCCGGCGACGTCCTCGAAGGTAAGTCGGAGTTTGACGAGCCTGCGGGCGAGGCCAACTGAGCCACGGGCTTGAATTCACCGCCAGTCCGGCCAGACTTGTGCCCATGGCTCGCGCCAAGCGCCCTTCCAACCGCCTGCTAGGCATCGGTCTTGATGCCCAGGATAAGCATAAGCGCATCACCCGCGGCGAAGGCTTCAATCTCGTGGGCGGATCGGAGGACACACATGAACGGATGACCGAGGCCGTGATCAAAACCTCCGAAGACCTCAATCGTAAGGGCCGGACCATCGCCGACGCCCATCCGGAGGAGCTGGCGGACCTACTCCGCAAGCACGACCGTGGCGCCTAAGCCAAAAAGGAGCCACAGACAGGTTGACTCACCTCTTTCGCAGGATTTGACTGCCTATCCCCAAAAATGAGCAACGAGCTGCCCCCTCCCCCGCCTCCTCCTCCTGCTGACGGTGACAACTCCGCTGCACAGGCTCCTAAGCTGAAACTCTCCAAGCCAGTCGGACTCGTTCCTCCGCCTCCTCCCGTCGCCGAAGCCGGCGCCGCGATTCCTCCACCTCCTTCCGTGATTCCGGCTAGCGCCCCGGCCCCTCGCCCGGTCGCTGCTCCTGTCGCTAACCGCAACGTCGGCAAAGTCGCCGCCGCGTTTGACGTCCTCGCCCTTGCGGCTTCGCTAGTCGGTGTGGTGTTCCTCGCGCTCGAACTCTTCGTTAAATCCAAAGGTTAAGTCTCTTTCATGGCCTCAGATCTCATCCTCAATCTCGATAACAGCAACTTCGACGCCACCATCAAGGCGTCGGCCGTCCCCGTCCTGGTGGACTTCTGGGCCACCTGGTGTGGTCCGTGCAAGCAGATCGGCCCAGTGCTCGATCAGCTCGCCACCGAGATGAACGGAGCCGTCCAGATCGTAAAGGTCGACGTCGACACCAATCAGGCGCTGGCCCAGCAGCTGGGTGTGAACTCCATCCCGGCCTTGTTCCTCTACAAGAACGGCGTCGTGGTGGACAAGATGGTCGGTGCTCGCCCCAAGGGTGACATCGCCGCCTTCATCAAGAAGCACTCCTGAGACTGGGCGAAAGCCCAATAAGAAAGGCCCGGGATGACTCCCGGGCCTTTTTGTTGCCGACGGCGGCGAGACCTTACTTGGCCTCGAGCGGGTGCTCCTTCAGGAGGTCGGCAGGGTTATACTGGGCACGGTTACCGATAGCCTTACGGACTTCAGTGACCTTGGTATCCATGACGGGCTCGGCCACGTTGCCCCAAGCCTGACGGACATAAGTGGCGATGTGGGCGATCTGGCCGTCCTTCAGGCCAGCGCCGATATTCGGCATGTTGCCGTTATACTTCACGCCGTTGACTTCGATCTCACCCGCGAGACCCGCAATGATCGCCTTGATGAGACGGTCTTCCGAACCCGTGACCCAGACTGACTTGACCAGCGGAGGGAAGGCGCCGGGGACGCCGAGACCGGTCGCCTGGTGGCAGGCGGCGCAGTTGGCGAGGAAGAGCGTCTGTCCCTTGGCCGCGTCGGGCTCGAAGGCCACCGGACCGCCCGCAAGGGAGGCCTTGGGGGCATTGAGGTCGAAGGCGCTCGGGGCAAAGTTGCCCGAGTTCTGCGTAAGGTAGAGACCGGCCCAGAAGCCGAATCCGCAGAACAAGAAGACGATGAAGATCGGCGTCAGGGAAAAACCCTCGGCCGGCTCGTCCTTGTCGCGGGACAGTTGCGAGTGAACCTCCACCAAGCGTCCGTCGGAAGGCCCTTCGGAGCCTGGGCCAGAGGGACCCCGGCGAGGGCGGTTGTTATCAGGATGACGGTTACGGTCGTTCATGGGTTCACTGCTTCAGTTTGGCTTCCGGCGAGGAGTAATCCTGACGGAGGGATTGGAGATAGGCGGCCAGAGCGATAGCGCGCTCGGAGGCGACTTCCTGCTTCGCTCCAGTATAGAGGAAAGCGAACTGTCCGTCGTGTTTGATCGCGGCGTGCACGACTTCGAGTCCCTTGGCACGGGCGCCATAGTTGGCGAGATCCGGACCGATACGGCGTTCGCCAAGGAGGACCGGCTTCTGCAGGACGTAGTCGCGAGCCACGGAGGCGCGGACGCCATAACCGCGGGCGATATCGCTGCCCTGCCCGGCCGGACGGACCTGCTGAGTGTGACAGCTCACGCAACCGAGGGAGACGTAGACCGCGCGGCCTTGGATGGCCAGGCCGGGCTCGCGGGAGGGGAAGAGCGGACCACCTTCTTCGGCGGGGGCGGGACCCAGCGACCCGAGCTGAACCTGACTGCTGATGACCAGCGCAGCGAAGGGGAAAGCAACGGCGAGGAAGATGCCGGCCAGGAGAGAGTTGAGATTCTTCATGGGGGTCCGGATTAGTCGTGGCGGCCAGCGGAAGCCGGCGCGGAAGATTTGAGGATCATGCCGAAAGCATTGAGGGCGAAGGCGAGATGTCCGACCAGCAGGAGTATCGCGGAGACGCTGAGCACGTAGTTCCAGGTGCTAGTGGACTGGGCGACCTGCTGGAGGGAAATCGATGCGTCAGCGAGCTGCTTGCCGTTTTCCCATCCTCCGACGAGCAAGGCGACGATCGAAGCGACGGCGCCGAGGGCGGTGGACCAGAAGTGCACGTGGACGAGCTTGGCGGAGGGCCAGAGCGATCCGGTGAGGCGGGGCAGTACGAAGTAGGCAGCGCCGAAAAGGACCATCGTCGCGAAAGCGTAGGTCAGCAGCTGTTCCTGGCCGGCGGCGAAGGAAGTGAAGCGGGTCACCGCATTGTAACTGCGGAAACTGAAGACCGCGTTGAGGACGCCGAAGAGCGAGAAGGCGACGGCGGCGAAGCTGATGAAGCGGAGCGTCGTGTCATTCCAGGCACGGGACCAGCCGCCTTCGGAGGAAAGCGTGCCGTGAAAGTTGATAGCGGTGATAATCACCGGAATGATCATCATCGCGCCGGCGACGACACCGACCGACTGGAGCCAAATCGGCACCGGGGCGCCGATGAGGGCGGCTGGACCGGTCCAACCCGCGAAGAGGACGAACGACCAGAAGGCCACCGGGGCGAGATAGTAACCGCTGATGGTGCGGCCGAGTACCTTCGGCAGGAAGTAGTAGACGGCCGCCAGAGCGGACGCGCCGAACCAGAGGTAAAGGAGGTTCGAGACGAACCAGCTGTGGGCGATAGCTTGGACGACACCCGAAGCCGGCTGCCAGAGGATCAGCAGCTGCGCCAGAAGGTAGGTCAACGGGAAGGCGAACGAAGCACCGACCACGAACCACTGCGAGGCGAAGGTGTGACCCGTAGGGCGACGCGCGAAGGCGACGATCGGCCAGAAGCCCGCGAGCAGGAAGGCGACGGCAAGCACCGGGCCGACTTCGCGCGGGAACTCCAAGAGCGCGAAACCCGTCTGGTTGCCGGCGAAGATCTGGACCACGCCGTAAGTGAGGGCGAGATTCCAAAACACGCCACCAAGGGTAGCGAGCCAGCCGTTACGGAGCTCAAAGCGACCGAGCTGCGAGAGCAGCCAGAGATTAAGAGCGAAGAAGGCGTTAAAGCCCCAGCCGTAGACGAAGAGGTTGTGCTGAGCAGCGGCGACGCGGCCGTAGGTCAGGATTTCGCAGTCCCGGAAAGGTCCGCCGGCGAGTGAGCCCTGCTGCAAGGCGGCGATCACGCCGAGGACCGAAGCCGCCAGCAGCCAGATCACCGAGGAGATGAAGAAGAGAAGGAACGGACCACGGAGCTGGACCTCGGTCCGCGTGAGACGCGAGTCGCCTTCGGGGGGACGGCCCTGCGGGCGGCCGGAACGATTTTCCTGAGTCATCGGTAAAGGAAGCGGGGGTTATTTGAGGCCGAGTTCGGCGGTGGTCCAAGGAGCCGTGCGACCAGCGGTGGCGGCACGGACGGCCTTCACCTGATCGGCGGAGACCGGGTTGCCCTGATTGCCGAAGCTCTGGCGGACATAGGTCAGGACGTCGGCGATTTCAGCGTCACTGACGCCGGGCACGGGAGGCATCATGCTATTGTAGGTGGTGCCGCCGACGGTGATGGGGCCCATGAGGCCCTGGAGGATGAACTTGATCGGGAGCTCGGGGTTACCGACGACAATGGGGGCGTTGGCGATCGGAGGGAACACGGGCGGCAGGCCCATGCCCGTCGGCTGGTGGCAGGCAATACAGGTGCGCGCGTAAACGGCGGCGCCACGCTTCATCTGGTCGTCGGAAGCCTTCACGAAGGCTTCAGCCGCTGCAGGAACGGCGGGAGCAGCCGGAGCCGGGGCGGCGGCTGCCTGGATCTTCGCGACGACTTTGACGTCGGCGGCGATGAGGGCGACGGCATCCTTGACCGGGATACGATAAGTCCCATCGGCGTTGCGGGCCGGCTCGGTGAGGAGGACCTGCGCCTTCTTGGCGTTGTCGGCGCGGAGGTCCTTCTGGGCCTGACGACGAAGAGCCCCTTCGTCCGGAGCTTGGCGGACGGCGAGGTACGCGTAGGCGGTCACGATCAAGCCAGCGGCGATAAAGCACACGAGGCGCAGCCACGAGGCGATCTGGCCGGGGAGCAGCGGGCGACTCCCGGAGGAAGGTTGTTCACTCATGATAGTTGATGGACTCGAGAATACGGGGATCGTGGACGGGGATGGTCTCGTGCTTGGCGGCGCCGCGCAGGAAAATCGCGAAGACGATACCACCGAAGCCGATGATGGCGGCCAGATCGAGGAAGAGGGAGGGAGTAAGGAACGGCGTGACGACGAAGCCTTCCGGGGTCGACTTGTCGTAGACCTGACGAGGGATCGCGTTGAACCAGAGGTCGACG
>Ga0209134_10000431_pt1 | contig 11126 bp, 12 predicted proteins | sample LauGreSp1BDMLBSN_2_FD_187566 | JGI IMG/M metagenome (GOLD analysis project Ga0209134, IMG submission 187566) | Freshwater lake microbial communities from Lake Michigan, USA - Sp13.BD.MLB.SN (SPAdes) (version 2) | ecosystem: Environmental > Aquatic > Freshwater > Lake | place: Lake Michigan, USA... | reverse complement strand
GGGCCCGGTGGGCGCCGCAGCGGTGGCATCCCAAATCAATTCGACCTGGAGCATGCCGGAGGCCGGGCTCACCGAGACGAGGCGCACCCGCAGGCCGTTGGCCACTTCGGTGCGCAGACGGTCACCGCGCAGACGATCGGCGAAGCCCCGGTCTTCCAAGGTCTCCGGATCGAGGATCACTCGGACGACTGGACGGAGGCGGCCCTCGGCGTCGGCGTCGAGACCGATGGCCGTCACCTGCCCTACCGTCACGCCCTGTACGCGAACCGGCGTTCCGGAAGAGATACCCTGAACCGAGAAGGACGGACGGAAGACCACATGGACAAGAGGGGCGGACCAGGCGCGCCACCAAGAATAACCTGACCAAAGCACAGCCAAGCCGAGGACGGCTAGCATCACGCCTCCAAGGGCGCGCCGGCTCATCCGGCGGATTGAGGATAGCTGCCCAACCACTTCACCACTTCGCAGCGACCCTTGAGTTCGGTGACGGCGGCCTGCACGGTCGCGGTGTCCCAGTGACCTGGGAAATCGATGAAGAAGAGGTATTCCCAGGCGCGACGATGGCTCGGGCGGGACTCAATACGGATCAGATTGATGCCACGGTCAGAGAAAGCGGCTAGCGCACCTTGGAGCGCACCCGGCTCATGCTTGAGCGTGAGCACGACGCTCGTGACCTCGTCCTTGGCACCGACGGTATTGGCCGTCTTAGCGATGACGAAGAAGCGCGTGGCGTTGTCGCGGCGATCCTGAATGCCACGGGCGAGAATGGGGACGCCGCGCGATTCGGCGGCGGTAGCGGAAGCGACGGCGGCCTGCCCTTGAGGGTCGCGGGCAATAATCTCCACGGCGGCGGCAGTACTGTCGGTCTCGACGAGTGCAGCGCCCGGGACGTGGCGGGAGAGCCATCCGCGGCATTGCGCGAGGGCGATATCCTTGGAGAGGACCTTCTTCACCTGGTCGAGGGGGCCTTGACCGACGAGGCACTGCTCAACGGAGAGCGTAACCTGGGCCACGACCTTGAGTTCAGATTCAGCGAGGAGGTCAAGCGAGTGACTGACGACACCTTCAGTGGAATTCTCGACCGGAACGACGCCATAGGAGGCTTCGCCGGATTCAACCGCGGCGAAGATGTCCCCGATGGCGCGAAGCGGAAGCGAGGGCACGCTGGTGCCGAAGGCCCGAATCTGGGCCTGCTGAGTGAAGGAGCCTTCCGGTCCGAGGTAGGCGACCGGATTGGCCATCTGGGCGCCGATGGAAAGGGAGATGATCTCGCGGTAGACCGCACGGAGGCCGGAAGCCGGAATCGTCGGCGCAGCTTCGGTGATGGAACGGAGCAGCTGTTCTTCGCGCTGGGGAGCGTAGACCGGAGCGCCCGACTTCAGTTTGGCTTCGCCGATAGCACGGGCCACCTGCAAGCGCTCACCGAGCAACTTGAGGATCTCGCGGTCGATACGATCGACCTCGCGGCGGTGCTCTTCGAGGCTCATTCGGCAGGCTTCTCGTCTTCGGGCGGAGTCTCCGTCGCGATCGCGGCGGAGGACTGGTCTTCGAGCGGCAGACCGACTTCGGAATCACCGATCTCGACCGGGGTGGTCGCACGGGTGATCCATTCGGAAATCTGGGCTGGCGATAGGACGTCGGAGGCCGGGAGTTCACCGAGCGAACGGAGGCCGGTGAAATCGAGGAACTTATCGGTCGTGCCGTACTGGATGGGACGACCGGGCAGATCGGCGCGGCCGGTGACGGCGACGAGTTCGAGCTCCAGGAGACGGTTGAGCGCGCTGTCGACGGAGACCCCGCGGATGGCTTCCATCTCGGAGCGGGTAACCGGCTGGCGATAGGCCACAATCGAGAGAGTCTCGAGTGAGGCGGGGCTGAGACGCTGCGGGCGAGGTTCGCCACGGAGCAGGCGGACCCAGTCAGCGTAGGCCGGAGAGATCACCAGACGAAACCCTTCCGGACCCTGCAGGATGCGACAGGCATCGTTGGCGTCGCGCATCTCAGCTTCGAGGGCGTCGACCGCTTCGCGAATCTGGGTGGCCGTGAGGAGAGTCGGGACCTGATCGATGATATCCTGAATGACTTCCTGGACGGGCTGAGCTGCGGGCACGATCGTGGGTTCACCAGCTCCTTCGAGCAGGTCTGGCTGGCGCTCGGCGGCCGCTTGGGCGTGGTAGCGCTGCACGACCTTCTGGATGTCCTTGATGGACACCGCCTCGGAGGTCGAGAACAGGAGGGCCTTGATGATTTTCTTGAGGTTGAATTCCACGGGACGGGGAGGCTTAAATCGGATTGTCGGGAGCGACGGGGCGGTTCAGTGTCCGCACCCTGCCCTCTTATTAGGGGGCGCTCACCGACTGACAACCGCAGACTTTTCACACCCATCATGACCGACGCCAACCACTGCCGCCAACACTCCGCCATCGTCGTAGACGGCCCCGACCGCGCCCCCAGCCGAGCCATGCTCCGGGCCGTGGGCTTCACCGACGCCGACTTTGCCAAGCCCGTCGTGGGCGTCGCATCGACCTGGTCGATGGTCACCCCCTGCAACATGCACATTAACCGACTGGCAGACGAAGCCGTCAAGGGTGCCGACGCGGCCGGCGGCAAGGCGGTCATCTTTTGCACCATCACCGTCTCAGACGGTATCTCGATGGGCACCCCCGGCATGCGCTACTCGCTGGTCTCGCGCGAGATCATCGCGGACTCGATTGAAGCCGTAACCGGTGCCGAAGGTTTCGACGGTCTCGTCGCCATCGGTGGCTGCGATAAGAACATGCCTGGCTGCGCCATCGCCATGGCGCGCCTCAACCGCCCTTCCGTCTTCGTGTACGGCGGTACCATCGTACCTGGACTACACCGCGGCGAGTCAGCCGATATCGTCACCGTCTTCGAAGCCGTCGGTAAGCACGCCGGCAAGCAGATCGGCGAGAGCGAACTCAAGGAAATCGAAGTCTGCTCCATCCCCGGCGAAGGCTCCTGCGGCGGTATGTATACCGCCAACACCATGGCCTCCGCCATCGAAGCCCTCGGCCTCAGCTTGCCGGACAGCTCTGCGCAGCTCGCCAACTCCAAAGCCAAGCTCGCGGATTGCGAACGCGCCGGCAAGGCCGTGCTCGAACTGATCAAGAAGAACATCCGCCCTTCGGACATCCTTTCCAAGGACGCGTTCGAGAACGCCATCACGGTCGTCATCGCCCTCGGCGGCTCGACGAACGCCGTGCTTCACCTGATTGCGATGGCCCATTCCGCGGGCATCAAGCTCACCCTCGAGGACTTCGAACGCGTCGGCCGCCGCGTGCCGGTGCTCGCCGACCTCAAGCCGAGCGGCAAGTACAACATGGCTCACTTCGTCCGCATCGGTGGCCTCCAGCCGCTGCTCAAGATGCTCCTCGATAAGGGCCTCCTGCACGGACATTGCCTGACCGTCACCGGCAAGACTGTCGCCGAGAATCTCGCGGACGTCGGCAGCTACGCCGCCGATCAGGACGTGGTCCGCCCCTTCTCCAACCCGATCAAGGCCGACAGCCACCTGCGCATCCTGCGCGGCAATCTCGCCCCCGAGGGTTCCGTCGCCAAAATCTCCGGCAAGGAAGGCAATGCCTTTACCGGTAAGGCCATCGTCTACGAATCTGAAGAAGCCTCGCTCCGCGGCATCCTCGACGGCGAGGTCAAGGACGGCCACGTGATCGTCATCCGCAACGAAGGCCCCAAGGGAGGACCTGGCATGCGCGAGATGCTCGGACCCACCAGCGCTGTCATGGGCAAGGGCCTCGGCAAGACTGTCGCCCTCATCACTGACGGTCGTTTCTCCGGCGGTTCCCACGGCTTCGTGGTCGGCCACATCACGCCCGAGGCCGCCGTCGGCGGCGTACTCGCGGTCGTGCAGAACGGCGACACCATCACCATCGATTCGCAGAAGAACGAGATCAACCTGGACGTACCGGCTGCGGAGATCGCGAACCGCCTGAAGTCTTGGAAGTCCTCGCCCTGCAAGGAGAAGCGCGGCACCTTGGCCAAATACGCCAAGCTCGTGTCCTCGGCCTCCGAAGGCGCCATCACCGACGGCGACTAAGGTCTTCACCTGAGCGGAAATGAAAGGGCGGACGCCTCGGCGGCCCGCCCTTTTTGTTGCCAAGCGGGGCAGTGGCGGGAAAAACTGTCCTACCGTGGCCAACTCCTTCGACCTCTTCCGGAAGCAACTGCAGAACTTCCCCGAACTCGGCATCGCGCTCGACTTCAGCCGTGCGCCTGCGCCGGCCGGTTTCGCCGAAAAGATGGCCCCGGCCATGGCCCAAGCGTTTGCCGACATGGCTGCGCTCGAGAAGGGTGCCGTCGCCAATCCGGACGAGAAGCGCATGGTCGGCCATTATTGGTTACGTGCCCCTGAACTCGCGCCCGACGGGAAGATCGCCGCTGAAGTGAAGGACGCCATCGACGCCATCGCCAGCTTCGCCGCGCAGGTCCACGCCGGCCAAGTCAAAGGCTCCGCCGGCAAGTTCACTGACCTCCTCTGCATCGGTATCGGCGGCTCGGCTCTCGGCCCGCAGTTCGTCGCTGATGCGCTCGGCGGCAAAGCCGACAAGCTCCGCGTCCATTTCATCGACAACACTGACCCTGACGGCATCGATCGCGTGTTCGACACGCTGGGCACGCGCCTCGGCACCACGCTCGCGATCGTAACCTCGAAGTCCGGCAGCACGCCGGAACCGCGCAACGGACAGCTCGAAGCCGCGCTCCGCTGGAAGCAAGCCGGCCTCTCCTTCGCCGCCCACGCCGTCGCCGTCACGGGTGAAGGTAGCCAGCTCGATAAGGTCGCCACGACCGAGAAGTGGCTCGCCCGTTTCCCGATGTGGGATTGGGTCGGCGGTCGCACGAGCGAGATCGGCCCGGTCGGTCTGCTTCCCGCCGCATTGCAAGGCATCGATATCCGCGGACTGCTCGACGGTGCCCGCGCGATGGACGCGCTGACCCGCGTGCCCGACGCACAGAAGAATCCTGCCGCCACGCTCGCCTTGGCCTGGCATCACCTCACCGAAGGCCGCGGCGCCAAGGCGATGGTCGTGCTCCCTTACAAGGACCGCCTCCTCCTGTTCTCCCGCTACCTCCAGCAGCTCGTCATGGAATCGCTCGGCAAGGAGCTCGACCTCCAGGGTCGTAAAGTCCTCCAGGGACTGACCGTCTACGGTAACAAGGGCTCGACCGACCAGCACGCCTACGTGCAGCAGCTCCGCGATGGTGTGAATAACTTTTTCGCCGTCTTCATCGAGGTCCTTAAGGACCGCGAAGGCAGCTCGCTTGAAGTGGAGCCCGGCGTGACTTCGGGTGACTACCTCCAGGCCTTCCTGCTAGGCACCCGCGAAGCCCTTTCGGGCAGCGGCCGTGCTAATATTACCATTACCATCAATCAGGTGGACGCCCGTTCCGTGGGCATGCTGATTGCGCTCTTCGAACGAGCCGTCGGCCTGTACGCCAACCTCCTCGGCATCAACGCCTACCACCAGCCCGGCGTCGAGGCTGGGAAGAAGGCCGCTTCCGAGACCCTCAAAATCCGGGCCGCCGCCCTCGCCACCCTGGCCAAGTCCAAGGGCAAATGGCTCTCCGTCTCGCAGGTTTGCGAGGAAATTGCACTTGAGGGGCAGGAAGAATTGGTGTTTAAAGTTCTCCTGCACGTTTCGTCGAACCCCGGTGCAATCTCCCGTCAGGAATCTCCTGATCCCGGGAAGACCCTCTTCAGCCATTCTTAACCCCCTTTCCCCTACCCCATGAACAAGAAGCTCAACGCCTTCCTCCGCATCCTGACCGTCGTCGCCGCTCTGGCTGCTGGTGCCTTCGCCTTCCTCCTGAAAGGCAAGATGGACGCCGCCCTCACCAAGACCGCTTGGGCCGTGACCGACGTCGAAGTTAAGGCCGGTAAGGACTACGATGCCCGCATGACTGCGCTCGCCACGCTTCCCGCCATCCTCGATACCAAGCGCAAGGCTATCGCTGACCTCGAACTCGCCAAGAAAGACCTCGTGGCCGACGTCGCCGACAAGAAGACCAAAATCGAAGGCCTTACCGCCACCAACACCACCCTCGAAGGCGAGCGTGCCGAGCTCACCCGCAAGCGCGATGAGCTCGCCGCCCAGTTGACCGACGCCAACAGCAAGAAGGACGGCGCCGAAGCCTCCCTCGCCACCGCCAAGGAAGAACTCGTCAAGGCCACCGAAAAGGCCGCCGGCATGTTCACCAAGGAACAGCTCGCCGAAAGCGAAACCAAAGCCACTGCGGCTGAAGAAAAATCCAATCTCATTCGCGGCAAGTACGCCGCCCTCCACGCCAAGGTCTCCCGCGCGATGGAAAACAACCCGGCCCCCTTCGGCTTTCCCAGCGACCCTCTCGGCGAGCCCGCCAAGCCTGGTGATGTCGCCCCTGCCGTCGCCGCCGTTGAAGCCGCCTCGGAAAGCATCCTGACCAACGTCCTCGCCCTCGACTCCGACTCCGGCATCGTCGCCTTCTCGGTTGGCGAAGCCAATGGCATCAAGGAAAAGGCTGTTTTCGACGTGAAGATCGCCGGCAAGAAGGTCGGCAAGGTACAGATTTCGACCGTCAAGGGTGTCCTCTCCTTTGGCCAGCTGCAGCCTGACAAGGAACTCGATATCCGCGCGATCTCCAAGGCCGGCGCGGTGTCCCTCGTTCCTTCCACCAAGCTCGCTCTCAACTGATGTTCGGACGCACGCTCATCGTCTGCGCCGCCTTAGCCTGCATCCTAGGCTTAGCGGGCTGTGAGACCGTCGAGAAGCCGGCTGACTCCATGCTCCCTCAGTCCCAGCCTTCCAGCTGGCAGGGCGGCCTCCCAGGCGTATCGACGCCGGGTTCCGGCTACCGACGCTAATGCCCCCCGCCGACGCAGGTGCTGCTGGCCGTCCGCAGGGACCGGCCGGACGGCTCTGGGTCGTGGCTACGCCTTTGGGTAACCTCGGCGATATCACCGCCCGCGCCCGCGAGGCCATTGCGGAGTGCGACCTGGTCGCCTGCGAAGACACGCGCGTGACCGGGGGCCTCCTTCGCCACCTCGCGATTTCCAAGCCAATGCTCGCCTACCACGAGCACAACGAGAAGGACGCCGCCATCCTCATCGCCGACAAGATCGCCGGAGGCGCGAAGATTGCCCTCATCACTGATGCTGGCACGCCGGGCATTAGTGACCCCGGCTTTCGCGTCACCCGCGAATGCCGTCGTCGCGGCCTAACCGTCACCCCTTTGCCTGGCCCGTGCGCGATCGTGGCCCTACTGTCTGCCTCCGGACTCCCGACCAACGCGTTCCGCTTCGTCGGCTTCCTGCCGCCGAAATCCGCTGCCCGCCGCCGCTTCCTCGAAGGCCTCAAGGAGGCCGATGAGACTGTCGTGCTTCACGAATCCTGCCATCGCATCAGCGACTTCCTGGATGAGATGTTGGAGATCCTTGGCCCCGAACGGGTCGTCTGCGTCGGCCGCGAGCTCACCAAGCTGCATGAGACAATCCGCACCTCCGCCTTGTCGGAACTGGTGCCCGCGCTGAAGGCGGGCTCACTCAAGGGTGAGTTCACCGTGGCGATCGCTCCGGCGGGATTCGCCCTTTGAGCCCTTTTATCGCGGGTTGACCAAACGGCCCCCTCGCCCGCATCCTAGCGGCCAATGGCGGGTTTCGACGACAGTCTGGTCCGCGAGTATTTCGAGATGAACGGTTTCTTTGTGCGTCAGTCGCGCAAGTACGCCGTCCAATCCCGCAGGAAACGCGCCGATGAAGAAGGCGACCTGCTGGTGATCAATCCGTCGCCGCTGCGCGGAGCCGAAGCCCCCTTCCAGCTCTTCAGCTCAGATCTGACGAAAATTAGCGCCGCCGTCGTCGCGGTGAAAGCCTGGCACACGACCAAGGCCATCACGCCGACGATGATCAAGAAGGGTGACCTGCTCGAGTTCGTCCGCAAGGAAGCCGTCGAGGCAGCCAAGGAGGCCTTCGCCGACCTGACGCCGACCGAGGGCCAGCCGATGGCGAAGATCCTCGTGCTACCAGGCATCCCAGCCACGGAACCGCAGCGCTCCGAAAGCATCACCCTCCTCCGCGAAAGCGGCGTCGACCACGTGCTGACCTTCCGGACGATCCTCGAGAACCTCGTCCAGGCGGTCGAATCGAACCAGAGCTACGCGAAATCCGACACGTTGCAGTTGCTCCGCCTGCTTCGCGTCTACGATATGGTCAAAGCCGCCCAGCTCGAACTGTTCGGCAGCGCCAGCCCTCCGAAGTGATCCACCCTTCCGCCCAAGTCCATCCATCCGCCCGACTCGCCCCCGATGTCGACGTCGGCGCATTCGCAATCATCGAAGCCGGCGCGACCCTCGGGGCTGGCTGCCAGATTGCGGCTCATGCCATCGTGAAGGCACGGACCGAACTCGGCGCTGGCGTGCGCGTCGACCACTTCGCGGTCGTCGGCGGCGACCCGCAGGACCTTTCCTTCGACCCCACCACCGATTCCGGCACGTTCGTCGGCGATCGTACGGTCATCCGCGAACACGTCACGATTCACCGCGCCACTCAGGCCGGCGAACGTACCGTTATCGGTGCGGATGGTCTCCTGATGGCCGGCAGCCATGTCGCCCACGACTGCGTGCTGGGCGCTCAAGTCATCCTCGCTAATGGCTGCATGCTCGGCGGCCACGTATCCGTCGGAGACAAGGCCTTCATTAGCGGCGGCGTAGCGGTGCACCAATTCTGCCGTATCGGCGGAGGAGCGCTCGTCTCGGGCAATGCCGTCATCACTGAAGACGTCCCGCCCAACGCGTTGGCCCACGGACGCAACCTGATCTCCGGACTCAATCTCATCGGCCTCCGCCGCCGCGCCGTGCCAGCCCCCGCCGTCGCGGAAATCAAGCAGGCCTACCATGCGGTCTACGCCGCGCACGGCGCCTGCACCACGCTCGCACAGAAGGCCCTAAACGAAGGTGGCTACCAGACCGCGGAGGCGCGCGATTTCCTGAACTTCTTCCTCGGCGGCAAACGCGGCCGCTTCGTCTCGCCCGAATGAGCACCGTGCCCATCGCCGTCACCTGCGGAGATCCGGCCGGAGTGGGACCGGAACTCATTGCCAGCTGGCTGAAAGCGCACCCGGAATCGGCGTCCACCGTCGTGCCCATCGGACCCGCCGACTGGATCGCGCAGCTCGGCCAAGGCATCGCCGTCGGGCCGAAAGATTTCGTCACCCGTCCAGGTAAGCCCGACGAAGCCGGTCAGCTCATCGCGATCGAAGCGATGGAAATGGCGGCCCGCGGCGCGACCGGCGGACGTTTCGCCGCCGTCGTTACGGGCCCCGTGAACAAGAAGGGCCTCGCCGGCGTGGGCTATGTCTTTCCGGGCCAGACGGAATTCTTCGCGTCGCGCTGGAGCGGCGAACCTGTGATGGCCTTCGCCGGCGGCAAGATGACCGTCGGGCTCGTCACGTGGCATCTCCCGCTCTGCGACGTACCTCGCCATGTCTCAGCCGCAGACATCCGACGCACGGTGCTCGCGCTGATCTCACTCCGAATAAAGCTCGGCGACCGTCGGCCACGCATAGCAGTCTGCGGACTGAATCCGCATGCCGGTGAAGGCGGCCTACTTGGCAAGGAGGACGATGCCATCATCAGGCCGGCCGTCGAAGCCTTGCGCGCCGAAGGGCACGAGGTGACCGGCCCGCTCCCAGGCGACACGGTCTTTCATCGGCACCTCCAGGGTGAGTTCGACGCCGTCGCCGCGATTTATCACGACCAAGGCCTCGCGCCACTCAAGGCCGTCGACTTCTCGACTTCGGCGAACCTGAGTCTTGGCCTAAAGCACGTGCGCACCAGCCCCGACCACGGTACCGCCTACGAAATCGCCGGCCAAGGCAAGGCCGACCGCGGCAGCTTCGATTCGGCGATGCGCCTCGCGCGCCTGCTTTCGGCCTGATGCGCACGCTGTTCCTCTGGATCGCGACCTGCCTGATGCTGAATGCCGGCGGGAATCGGATTGCCAGTTATAGTCCAGGCGCGACGCAGACCTTGGTCGACCTCGGCTGCTCCGCCGAGATTGTCATGGCCACGCGCTGGTGCCCGCTTCCGAAGGATCATCCGGCCGCCCGCGATGCCGACGTCTTCTTACCCGACCTCGAGCGACTGCTGAAAACCAAACCGGATCTAGTGATTCTCCCGCGCATGGCCAATCCGCTCTGGGCCGAGAAGTGCGCGAAGGCCGGACTCCGCACGCTCGTGCTAAACCCGGAGTCACGCGACTCCGTCAGCAAGGACATCCTTCTCATTGGTGAAGCGACTGGACGCACGGATGCCGCAAAGAAAATCACCACGCTACTCTCAAATCGACCCGCCATGACCGCGCGAACGGTTATTGTTATCTGGGATGGAGTGATGGCCGGCCCCGATAGTTATCTTGATGAACCCTTGGCCGCTGCCGGGCTGCAATCCGCCCTGTCGCGCGGCGCCTGGGTCAAGTTCGACTGGGAGCTCCTTGTCTCCGCAAAGCCGGACGCCGTGCTCTGGGTCCAAAATTCCGGAGTGGACAGCCCCATCACGACCAGCCCTGAAAAAGCGGTTGAAATGGGGCGAATCCCCGGAGTCAGAGACCTAGACTGCGTTAAGAAAAAGCACGTCTATAAGGTCAATAGCGGTAGCAACTGGTTGCCTGGCAGTGGCTTAACGAAGTCATTGGACGAAATGGTCCGCATCCGTAACGCGATCGGCCAGTAGGGTAAACTCACTGGCCGGAATGACCTCCGGCCGATTGACTTGGGCTAGAATTCACTAACCATACTCTTCCATCATGAACTCCAAGTTCCTCAAACTCCTGACCCTCACCGTCGGCATCCTCGCTCTCTCCGCTGCTTTCGTTGGCGCTGAAGAAAAGAAGAAGTGCGACGGCTGCCCGTCCGAAAAAGAAAAGCCTAAGGCCTCCCTCGTCTCCGAAGAAAAGAAAAAGGACGGTAAGTGCCCCAGCTGCCCTTGCGAAAAGGAAAAGCCCAAGGCTGCTGCCGGCGAAGAGAAGAAGGACGGCAAGTGCCCCTGCGATAAGGAAAAGCCGAAGGCCTAATTTCCTCGCTCCAGGCGATCAAAGGACGAACCCACCGGTTCGTCCT
>Ga0209134_10000430_pt1 | contig 11134 bp, 6 predicted proteins | sample LauGreSp1BDMLBSN_2_FD_187566 | JGI IMG/M metagenome (GOLD analysis project Ga0209134, IMG submission 187566) | Freshwater lake microbial communities from Lake Michigan, USA - Sp13.BD.MLB.SN (SPAdes) (version 2) | ecosystem: Environmental > Aquatic > Freshwater > Lake | place: Lake Michigan, USA... | reverse complement strand
TTGTGGGTGCACATACTGGGGAATTGGTATAAAAATAATCGAATCTCATACCTGCATTGCGAATTGCATCAATATTAGGCGTTCGAATATCTTTTGTTCCGTAGTAGGAAACATCATGATACCCTTGGTCATCGGTTAAGATGATGAGAATATTTGGTTTTTTATTTTGTGCATGTAAAGCTGTGCCATAACATAAAAAACAAAACAGAAAAAATGAAATATTTTTTATCATTAGTGTACTATAAAATCTTTTTTCAAAACTGAATCACTTGTTAATCTCATACCTAAAATTTAATCTATCAGGTTCTCCAAAATAAGCAACCACTTCCTCCCTAACCTTAATACCGCCAATAGCTTCCATTGCTTTTTGTGATCGAATATTATTAGCACCTACATAAAAAGCCACCTTATCTACATCATTAAATGCATGGGTAAGCATTAGTTTTTTTACTGCTTTATTGATGGACTTGCCCCAACATACTCTCGAAAAAAAGGTATATCCAATTTGAATTTCTTTATTAGCTGCGTCGTATGCGCAATATCGACTGGAACCCAATGCTTTCCCACTTAATGTATCTCTAATGATAAAGGCCCCACCTGATTCCATCGCTCCTTTAAAATAGTTGGTAAAAGCATCTAATTTATATCTATCTGGATTGGGATGTTGTTCCCAAATTAAAGGATCAGAGGCAACCAAATACAACTCTTCAAAATGTTCTTGCTTCAATGGTTCTAGCCAAACAATATCGTTTTTTAAATGGGCGGGTTGTAAGTTCATGTGCAGAAAAAATCAAATTTATAAAAAAGCAAAGCAGTTCAAAATATTAAGAAACTTCAATTCATTTTACTATTTAAATTTACTATATTTTTATCATACTTAAATCGCTTAGTTCAAATGAAAAAAATCAATATCCTATTTTATATTTTATTTTTTTGTGGAAACAGTGGATTTTCACAACAAATAAATGTTCCGGTTTTTATTTCAGGCACGGAGGGGTATAAAAGCTTTCGAATACCCGCCATAATTAAAACTCCTAGCAATGATTTATTGGCCTTTTGTGAAGGAAGGGTGAATTCATCGGGCGACTTTGGAGATATTGATATTGTTATGAGACGAAGTTCTGATAACGGCCAAACTTGGTCACCAATTAAAGTGATTGCAACCTATGATTCTTTACAAGCAGGCAATCCTGCACCAGTGTTTGATATGAGTGACCCAGCTTATCCTAAAGGAAGATTATTTTTATTTTATAACACTGGAAATAATCATGAAAGTGAAATAAGAAATGGCAAGGGGGTAAGAGAAGTATGGTATAAAACCTCCCTTGATAATGGATTCACTTGGAGTGCCGGTGTAAATATTACTACGCAAACACATCGACCCATGCAACCAACAGCCAATCCATTATATAACTTTAAAGAAGATTGGAGACATTATGCAAATACACCAGGGCATGCTTTACAGGTTTCCACAGGTTTATATAAGGGTCGAATTTTTATTCCAGCCAACCATTCTGCAGGGCCACCACAAAAGCAAGGAGAAGATTATTTTGCGCATAGTTTTTATTCGGATGATCACGGAGCCACCTTTACCTTAAGCGAAAAATTACATTTACCTGGTAGCAACGAGTCCACAGCCGCCGAACTTTCTAATAGTAGAATGATGCTTAATGCAAGAAATCAAAAAGGGGATATTCGTTTACGCATAGTAGCAATTAGCTCAAATGGCGGCAACTCCTGGGATACAAGCTATTTTGATCAGCAACTTCCAGACCCTGTATGCGAAGGAAGTATTTTAAATATTGGTATAAAAAATAATAAACAAATACTCGCTTTTTCAAATGCTGCTGATAAAAAAAACAGAAACAACCTAACCTTACGTATTAGTTTTGATGAAGGAAAAACTTGGGCAAAAAACTGGACCATTGATAACACTACTGATACAAAGGCAATGAGTAATAATTCAGCTTATTCTGATTTGGTCTTAATGAACAAGCAACATATTGGTATTTTATATGAAAAGGATAATTATAGTAAAATTGTCTTTACCACAATTAACTGGAAAAAGGCATCAAAAACGAAGTAGAAAATTAAATTCCAACCAATATCATACCCCAACCTAATTATTTTAATTAAATTGCTTCTATAATACAATCAATTATGAAAAAGATTTTTATTTCCCTAGCACTTGTGCTTACGCTATTTCGCAGCTATGCTGATGAGGGTATGTGGTTGCCTATGTTATTAGGCCAACAAGTGTATAATGATATGGTTAAACGAGGTTTAAAGTTAAAACCAGAACAATTATATAGTATCAACAAGTCAAGTATCAAGGATGCGATTATTATTTTTGGTGGTGGCTGTACTGGTGAAATCGTATCTGATCAAGGTTTAATCTTTACCAATCATCATTGTGGTTATAGTGCGATTGCTGCAGCAAGTACTACTCAAAACAATTATTTACAAGATGGTTTTTGGGCGAGTGATAAAACCAAAGAAATTTCAAGCACGCTTTCTGTTAAGTTTTTAAACAGAATAGAAGATGTATCTACTAAGGTATTAGCTGCACTTGGAGAATCACAGGGTGCTGAGCGCGCCCAAAAATATGCGAAGGTCATGGGTGAGATCATTAAGGAGGTAGTAGGAAGCGATGAATATAAGGATGCGGTTGTAGCAAGTATGTTTAAGGGTAATCAGTTCTTTTTGTTCGTGTACGATGTTTACAAGGATATTCGCTTAGTGGGTAATCCGCCTGAAAGTATTGGCAAATTTGGTGGAGACACTGACAACTGGGAGTGGCCTAGACATACAGGTGATTTTTCAGTTTTCCGAGTATACATGGATAAGGACGGCAAACCAGCCAAGTACAGTGCTGATAATATTCCCTTCAAACCTAAATATTATTTACCAGTGAGCATTAAAGGTTTTAAAGATGGGGATTACAGTATGATTTATGGCTATCCTGGTGGCACCAACAGATATGAAACTTCCTTTGGCGTAAAATTAGCGACAGACATCACCAGTCCAACCTTAGTGAAATTGCGTGACATGCGTTTAAAATTCATGTTTGCTGAAATGAAAAAAAGTGCAGCAGTTAAATTACAATTAGCAAGTAATTATGCGAGCATTGCCAACTATTGGAAATTTTTTGATGGTGAAACCAAGCAATTATTAAAGTTTGATACTTATGGACAAAAACAAAAAGTAGAAGCAAGTTTTAATGATTGGGCAAAAGGGAAGCCTGCGTATGAAAATATTTTTAATGAATATGCTTCAAGTTATACAAGCTGGACCCCTTATGCAAAGCATCGTCAATATATTAATGAAGGGATTATGGGTAGCCCGTTAATGGCATATGCAAGTAGTTGGTTAAGTGTTGAAGCTATGTTAAGCAATCCAAATGCAAAAGCAGACGATATTAGTAAGGCAATGGAAGCTGCAACCAAATCAAGGAAAGCATTTTTAGCAGATGAAAATAAAAAAAGTGACCAAAGTATTTTAGCTTCAGCGGTTGCTATGTTTTATGGTGATGTTGATAAAAGCCAACATCCTAAAGGCTTTTATGAAGATTTATTCAAAAACTATAACGATATTGATCAAAATCCATACAAATTATTTGCAGCTGATGTTTTTGCAAACACGATGGCTTTTGATGATGCTAAGTGGAAAGCGTTTACGGATAAACCAAGTATCGAAGCTTTAAAAAATGATCCAGCATTTAATGCTGCTAAATCGTTTATTGTAAATTACACATCAACGGTAACGCCTAAATACGCGGCGTTTATGAATAAAACTTCAGACTTAGGTCGTTTGTATTTGAAAGGATTGTTTGAAATGAATCCAACAAAAATGAATAGCACTTATCCTGATGCTAATTTTACCATGCGCGTTTCCTATGGTAATATTAAAAGTTACAATCCCAAAGATGCAGTTAAATATGATTTTTATTGCACGCTAAGTGGCGTTGCATCTAAATATGTGAAAGGAGATTATGAATTTGATTTGCCAAGCAAATTTTTAGATCTATATAAAGCAAAAGATTTTGGTCCTTACGCAGATAAAAAAATTGGGGATGTTGTTGTTTCATTTATTACAACGAATGATATCACTGGTGGTAATTCAGGTTCACCTGTATTAGATGCCAATGGGAATTTAATCGGCTTAGCTTTCGATGGCAACTATGAAGCATTAAGTCATAAGATTGCTTTTGATTCAGAGTTGAATCGTACTATTTGTGTGGATGTTCGTTATGTTTTATGGTGCATCGACAAATTAGGCGGTGCCAAACATATTGTAGATGAATTGAAATTAGTGCAGTAAGAAACAACTAAAATGATTCCTTATTACAAAAGGGGGTCCCGACTTATCGGGACCCCCTTTATATTTCAAAAATTATTTTCCGAAAAGCTTTGAAGCTTTATTATTTCTGTGATCTTCTTCTTGCCTCCTCTGCCTCTTTGTAAATTCTTATCCATGTAAGGGACATGTCAATGACTGCCAATAATGGGCCTATTGCAATCACCATGATGACTTCTAATCCTGGTGTATATCCTGTTACACCATCTAATGAAGTTGCTTTTGCCCTTTGGTATAATTTGTACAAACAATAAATCGCAGAAAGAATCCAAATACCTATAATTACATTTTCACTCATAATATTTTTTATTTATTGCAAAGATACGAATTTAATTTTCAATTTTTCCTACTGCTCTGTTATTAGCGCCGGTGCGCTTTTGTAAGTCATCGCCTAAGTCAGCACGGGCTTCTTCTGCAAGCGCCTGTAGTCTTTTTACAATGTCAGGATTCATTTCTTTCACATCATAGTTTTCGCCTGGATCCCTTCTTAAGTCATACAATGCCAATGAAGTGGGGTTATTTTCATTCGTAATACCCGGATAGCCATTTATTCCTGGTACCTGATTTAAATAGGAGCGTGCTGGATGTGCAAAAACCAATTTCCAATTATCAATACGGACTGCTTCCAATGAGTTTTTACGATAATAGTATAAAAAGTTTTTTCGAGGTGCTGCATTTTTATCGCCTTGTAAAATGGGTAATATACTTACACCATCAATTTTTTTATTAGGCAAGGATGTTTTTGTTATTGCAGCGATGGTTGGAAATAAATCAATGGTGGAAGCCAATTGATTACTTACCACATTCGGTTGAATGGTTCCCTTCCATCTTATAATTCCTGGCACACGTTGACCACCTTCGAATGAAGTGCCCTTACCTTCTCTTAATCCACCAGTGGATCCTGCATGATTACCATAATTAATCCATGGCCCATTGTCACTTGTAAAAATGACAATCGTATTATTATCAAGTCCATTTTCTTTAATTGTTTTTAAGATACGCCCAACAGATGCGTCAATTTCTTGAATTACATCACCATATAATCCTTGTTTACTTTTTCCTCTAAATGAAGGCGATGCATTAATGGGTACATGCGGCATGGAATGCGGCAAGTATAAAAAGAAGGGCTTGTTTTTATTTTTTTTAATAAAAGCTTCAGCGGCTGTTGTATATCTTTCCGTTAAGGTAGATTGATCTTCCAATGTTTTTATCTCCAACCATTTGTCATTGTTTTTTATTAATGGCAATTGCGGCACTTTTGATTTACTACTTGAACTATCTGCAGGCTTGCCATCATAAGTTACAGGCCACATATCATTAGAATAGGGAATACCCAAATATTCATCAAATCCTTGTTGTAATGGTAAAAATTGTTTGGCATCTCCCAAATGCCACTTGCCATAGATGGCTGTGGCGTAATTTTTTTGTTTTAATAATTCAGCCATCGTCATTTCCTCCGAGGCAAGCCCAACCTTACTTCCAGGGAATAGGGCGCCACTAATCCCAACCCTATTGGCATAACAACCCGTCATGATAGATGCCCTTGAAGCACTACAAACCGCCTGGCTTGATAAGAAATTAGTGAACCTGATTCCCTCACTAGCCAATCGATCAATATTGGGCGTATAAATATCTAAAGCACCATAACAAGATAAATCACCATAGCCCATATCATCCATAAATATCAATACGATATTTGGGGTGCTTGATTTTTGCTGCGCCTGACCGGCAACACTCATTATAGTATATAGTAATGTAATTATTATACTTCTCATAGGGTAGCGATTTGTACTTTTGAAGTTAATCAATTTAAATTAAGTTTCCATCCCCTTTTAAAGGGAAAACCTTTATCATAATCTCGGCGTTTGTTTTAAAAAAAGCCTTATTTTTAAAAGGTTAATCATTATTAATAATATTTAAATAAATGACATTGAAATCAAATTCAAGGCGTTCGTTTTTAAAAAACTCAGCGCTCATTTCTGCAGCCTCCGCTTTTCCTACCATTTTAACTAAGGCATCTACGGGATTAAAAGCAGGCGAAAAAGTAAATCTAGCTTGCATTGGTATTGGTAATCAAGGGGCGAATGACCTTATGAAATTCCATGAATCAGGTTTGGCAAACTTTGTTGCATTTTGTGATACAGATATGGGTGGTCCTCAAACTCTTGAAGTATTAAAAATGTTCCCTAATGTTCCGCGCTTTCAGGACTTCCGTCAAATGTTTGATAAAATGGGAAGTCAAATTGAAGCGGTAAGTATTGGCGTACCTGATCATTCCCACTTTGCAATCACCATGATGGCATTGGGTTTGGGTAAGCATGTGTTTGTTGAAAAACCAATGGCACGTACTTTTACCGAAGTGGAGTTAATGATGAAGGCTGCAAAAAAACACAGTAATCTTGTTACTCAAATGGGTAATCAAGGACACTCCGAAACAAATTATTTTCAATTTAAAGCATGGGCAGAAGCTGGCATTATTAAAGATGTAACAGCAATAACAGCGCATATGAATTTAGGCCGTCGTTGGCATGGATGGGATACTAGTATCAAAAATTTTCCAGCGAAGGAAGCAATACCAAGTACATTGGACTGGGACACTTGGCATGGGGTAGTGAAGGAGCATGATTACAACCATGATTTTGTGAATGGTCAATGGCGTTGTTGGTATGATTTTGGCATGGGTACCTTGGGTGATTGGGGCGCGCATATCATAGATACTGCACATCAGTTTTTGGATTTAGGTTTACCTACGGAAGTAAGTATGCTTAAAGCCGAAGGACATAATCAATTCTTCTATCCGAACGATTCTACTATTTTATTTAAGTTCCCTGAGCGTAAAGGAATGCCAGCTTGTGATATTACTTGGTATGATGGTGTGAATAATATTCCTCCATTCCCAGATGGCTATGGTGATCCAATGGCGCCAGATCCAAATATTCCACCTCCAAAAAATGGCAAAGCAAAAGCACCTCGTTTTAATCCTGGTAAAATTATTTATGGTAAGGATTTAACTTTTAAAGGTGGCTCACATGGTGCACAACTTTATATTATTCCTGAAGACAAAGCAAAAGATATGGCAGGAAAACTTCCTGAGGTACCAGTAAGCCCCTCTAATCACTATGCAAACTTTTTAAAAGCATGTAAGGGTGAGGAAAAAACGCGCTCACCATTTGAAATTGCAGGACCATTAAGTCAAGTATTTTGCTTAGGTGTCATTTCGCAACATTTAAATACGACCATTAAGTTTGATAGAAAAACTAAAAAGATCACTAATAATAAGTTAGCCAATGAAATGTTATTAGGTGCACCTCCACGCAAAGGATGGGAGCAATATTATAAAGTATAGTTTATGAAAATTATATAAACTTATTTTATAAGTTTGATCTAAAACAAAGAAGCCGCCCCGATAATTCGGGGCGGCTTCTTTATATAATCCTACTTAGCTTTATTATTAATTCGGAATCAACTTCAAGGAAATAACCGCTAAGCGGTGTCCTTCTTCTTTGTTTACTCTTACTATTTTTAAGAATAATTTATGATCACCGGGTTTCACATTTTGCAATGGCAATGTTTGGGTGCTAAATAAAGTCCCTTTGTAATTTTCCATTTTAAGCTCCGCAATTACATTTTTATTTCCTTTGCCAGGCGTAGGCTCATCTTGGAATAAAGTAACTACATATCCTTTATCTAACTGTTGTGGAATACCATAAGAGAAATCAATTGCTTTTATTCCATCTAAATTAATATTTGAAAATTCTAACCAGCCATCTTCACCACTTAAAAATGCAGCTCTGTGTTCTCTCCAGCCTTTAACATCTACTCTTGTAGTTGCATTGTTACTTGGCATATTAATTATTGAGCTACGAAGTGTAATGCTATTGGTTGCACTTAGTGGTTTAATGCCTGCACCACCTTTATCAGTATAGCTTGCAGTGATTTGCATTAAATTTCCTGCACCCATATTTTCTGCTGTTGCTGCAATAGTACCTTTTGCAGGTAAGGAAACCTCTTTCTTTTTATTAACACTTAAAATGTAATCCACAATTAAATCTAACTCCTCTTGTTTTAAACTAGGATGTGCGGCCATGGCTACTTCACCCCAAACGCCACTTCCACCTTTAATTATTTTGTTAGATAAGTAGGTTTTGTTTTTCAAATCATTTTTGTATTTATCTGAAATCATTGCAAATGATGGGCCTACTGATTTTTCATTTTCTTTGTGACATGCTTTACAATCAAGTGTTGCCACTAAATTTTTTCCTTCCATAATTGCAGTCATCACCTGATGGCCTACTACCTGTGCTTTATCAGGACTACTTAAATAATCTACTTTTACATAAATTGATTTATTATCAATGCCGCCTTTCTCCGTAGATCCATCTTCTTTATCTTTTACATTTACTGCATAGGCAATTGGTTTGCCAGGAAAATAGAAATGATCGCCGCCTGTTAAATTTACTTCAACCTTAGGTGATTCGTTTCCTGCGTATACTTTTATTACTTCACTTTTTGTTACGGCACCCTTGGTATCCTTTACTGCAACAGATATAGCATATTCACCTGCTTTTGTAAATGTAAAAGGAGTAGTTGGTGTTTTCGTTGTTTTAATTTGATTACCAAAACTCCAAACATAAGTTAGTGGGTCACTGTCAGCGTCAATAGATCCTGTTGCATCTGCTTGAATGGTGAATGGAAGTGTACCTGATAATTTATTGATATTTAATTTTGCCTTAGGCGCTCTGTTGCCTCCATTATAATCAATTCTTGAAAGTGCCGCATCTGCATTTTTTGTAAACCAACCGGTACCATATTCTAAAACATAAAATCTGCCGTCTGGTCCAACTTCAATATCAATTTGACTATTAAATTTCGTGTTGGGCATGAATGGGTCCATTTGTTGATAATTTCCTTCTGCATCCATGGATACCATTTTTAACCAGCCCCTAATCCACTCATAAAACAATAATTTATTATTGAAGTATTCAGGATATCTCGTTTCTTTCGGATAAAACTCACCATGATAAACAGGTCCTGCCATTGCATTTCGTCCTCCCGAACCCACATCTGGGAAATCCGTTGAGATTGCATATGGGTACCAAATAAATGCGGGACTTACTGGGGGTAGTTCGGTTAATCCTGTATTATTTTTTGATAAGTTCATTGGTTTTTTAGGATCAAAAAAATCACCCACGACTCCGGTTTCATAATCAAATTGTCGATAAGGATAGTTGCCTCCAATAAATAAAGGATATCCAAAATAACCTGCTTTACGCGCTTGATTTAATTCATCATAACCACGAGGGCCTTTTTCTTCAAACTTATCTCCACCTGCATCAGGTCCAACATCACCCCAATATAAGAAACCGGTTTTTCTATCAACAGAAATACGATATGGGTTTCTGGCGCCCATGGTATAAATTTCAGGTCTTGTTTTTGGTGTACCTGGTTTAAAAAGATTTCCTTCAGGAATTGAATAAGAGGCATCTGGATTTATTTTAATGCGCAACACCTTTCCTCTTAAATCGTTGGTATTACTTGGTCCTCTGCGACCATCATATTGCTCAAATCCAGGACGATTATCTATTGGTCCATAACCTTCTAAAGTATATTTTGAATCAGGCTGATTAAACGGCGTGGTATTATCCCCAGTTGAAATAAATAAAGATCCATCAGGCCCAAACGTAAGAGAGCCAGCCGTATGACAACAAATATCTCTTGTCGTTGCTACGTCAATGATCTTTTTTTCAGATGCCATATCAAACTTTCCGTTCTTTAATACAAAACGAGATAATCTATTGGCTGCAGTATCTTTTGTCGCATAGAACAAATAAACATAATTATTTTTTGCATAATCGGGATCGGCAGTTACACCTATTAATCCTTCTTCCGCATTAACACCCTTGGCTGTTGTTTTGTGATACACGTCAAGCTTAGCTACTTGTGTCACTTTTTTAGTAAGGTGATTATAAAACATCACCTCACCTTTACGTTGGACAACTAAAATATCAAAATTAGGAAGTATCGCCATTTCAGTTGGTTCATCAAACATACCACCAGCCAATACATTTTTTGTAAAACGATCTTCATCAGGGATTAAATATGATTTTGCTTTTGAATAATCTAGTTTCACATTATTTCCCATCGCATATTTTATACCACCTAAAAGATGTTGCATATAAAGTGGCTCAGCAAAAGATTCATTCGTATGTCCAAGCTCAGTATAAAAAGCCCTACCACCATCATAATCATGATACCAAGCCATTGGATGACTATCCCCATTTTTTCCGCCCTCATACGATTTTTCATCGATGCTGATTAGCACTTTAACTTCATTACCTGGTGCTTTTTTAAAATTATACCATTCGTCATATCTTTCCCATACTGCTGGAAGATGTGCTGTGCTTGGATGTGTATTGTCGTTGACAATTAACTTTGCCGTTTGTTGCTTTGGGTGACTTTGGAAATAGGCACCTGATAATTTTCCATACCAAGGCCAATTGTATTCACAATCAGTTGCTGCATGAATACCTACATAGCCTCCACCTGCTTGAATGTAACGCTCAAAAACGGCTTGCTGTTTATTGTCCAATAGATCTCCGGTCGTACTTAAAAAAACAATCGCACTATATTTTTTCAAATTATCTTCTGTAAAAATAGAAGCGTCTTGTGAGGTATCTACAATAAAATTATTTTCAGCACCTAATTTTATTAGCGCCAACTTTCCAACCTTGATGGAGCCATGTACAAAAGCTGCTGTTTTAGAAAATACCAACACTCG
>Ga0209134_10000429_pt1 | contig 11169 bp, 10 predicted proteins | sample LauGreSp1BDMLBSN_2_FD_187566 | JGI IMG/M metagenome (GOLD analysis project Ga0209134, IMG submission 187566) | Freshwater lake microbial communities from Lake Michigan, USA - Sp13.BD.MLB.SN (SPAdes) (version 2) | ecosystem: Environmental > Aquatic > Freshwater > Lake | place: Lake Michigan, USA... | reverse complement strand
CTTGGCAGGCTTCGGACAAGCCACCAACTGCCCAATGCAAAAACGGCCATGAGGATGGCTGGCAAGTAAAGCGCCAAACGATCTAGGACTCGCCGAAATGCATTCATCATGCGGCCGATGAAGAACTCACACGCGCCAGCAATGAGGCATAGTGCCCACTGGCAACGACCAGCAAATCACAAAACTCTCTGGCGGCGCCAAAGCCGCCTTGGCGCTTTGTGATGAAGTGTGCAAGGGCCAAGGCTTGTGCATGGGCATTGATGGGTGCACATGACATGGCGGCGCGTTGCATCATGGGCAAATCGGGCCAGTCATCGCCCATGGCGCCAGCTTGGTGCCATCCAAGCCCGAGGGTTTTTAAAAAGTCTTCGGCCGCAGGCAATTTGTCTTCCGTGCCAAATTTGGCGTGTTCAATGCCCAGTGCTTTGAGCCTGACTCTGAGGGGCACAGAGTCTCGGCCTGTGATGATCACGGGTGTGATGCCTGCTTGCTTTAAAAGCTTTAAGCCATGGCCATCTAGCGTGCTGAAACGTTTGAGTGTTTCACCCTGCTCAGAAAAGTACAAGCCGCCGTCAGTTAAAACACCATCCACATCAAAAAAGACCACCTTGATGCCTTGCGCTTGAAGCAGCAACTCAGGTGGAAAATTGAGCGCGGGTTGAATGATTTGCATGATGAAGGGGCGGCCAGTGAAAAGTGTTTAGATGACTTTAGCGCGCATCAAGTCATTGCTGTTGAGGGCGCCACACAAAGCGCCAGATTCATTCACCACCAATACGCTGGTGATTTGGAATTGCTCCATGAGTTCGGCCGCTTCAACAGCCAAGGCATCGTGCTGAACAGTACGCGGATTGACGTGCATCACCTCTTTGGCGTGCAGTGCTCGCAAGTCAACACCTTTTTCGATGAGGCGCCGTAAATCACCATCTGTGAAGACGCCCAAGATCTTGTGATGCTCGTCCACGATGGCCGATGCGCCCAAACCTTTTTGGCTCATTTCGCGCATGAGATCGGTAAAGCTTGCATCGGGCAAGACATAAGGTACCTGATCACCCTTGCGCATGACGTCTTCGACATGAGTGAGCAAGCGACGGCCCAATGAGCCACCGGGATGTGAGCGCGCAAAGTCTTCTGCTTTGAAACCGCGAGCGTCTAGCAACGCGACGGCCAAAGCATCACCTAGGGCCAATTGCGCCGTGGTGCTGGCCGTGGGTGCCAAATTCAGGGGGCAAGCTTCTTTGTCGACACTGCTGTCTAAAACCACATGGGCGTGTTTGGCCAGCGCCGAGTTCATGCCGCCGGTCATGGCAATTAAGGGCACGCCTTGTCGCTTCAAGACGGGCAGGATAGAAACAAGCTCATCGCTTTCGCCACTGTTGGAGATGGCAAGCACCACATCGACGGCTTTGATCATGCCCAGGTCGCCATGGCTGGCCTCGCCGGGGTGAACAAACATGGCAGGCGTGCCTGTAGAGGCCAAGGTGGCCGCAATCTTGGAGCCAATGTGCCCGCTCTTGCCCATGCCGGTGACCACCACGCGGCCTTTGACGTTGAGCATCATCTCAACAGCTTGTGAAAAGCGCGAGTCCAAACGGGATTTGAGTCCTATCAGGGCTTGTGCCTCAATGTCCAAAGTCTCGCGAGCGAGTTGAAGGGCTTGGTCTGGGTTGAATGACATGGGCTTATTTTAGCGAGTGATGGCCGAAAGCGTGTCTATGATGGTGGTTTCGACCGGTTGTCGTCGTGGAGTGCGTGAGATGAGTCAAGGATTGGGTTCAATGCAGGGTGGGCGGGCAAGTGGTGCCACCGATGAAATGGCTTTGTCGGTGAACGACTATTTAAGAAACAACATCCGCACCGTGCCTGATTGGCCAGCAGCGGGCGTGCAGTTTCGAGACATCACGCCCTTGCTTCAAAACCCAAGGGTGTTTCGCGTCTTGATAGATGCTTTTGTTCATCGCTACATGTCCCCCGACATGCGGCCAGATGTGGTGGCGGGGCTTGATGCACGTGGCTTTATTTTGGGGGCCGTTGTGGCCTATGAATTGAACCTTGGCTTTGTACCCATTCGCAAAAAAGGCAAGCTGCCTTTCACCACTGTGGAAGAAAGCTATGAATTGGAATACGGCACAGCCACCGTGGAGTTGCACACCGATGCGGTCAAGCCAGGCCAACGCGTCTTGTTGATCGATGATTTGATTGCCACGGGCGGCACCATGATGGCGGGCATGAAGCTACTTGAGAAACTGGGAGCTAAAGTGATTGAAGGCGCAGCCATTGTGGATTTGCCTGAACTAGGTGGCTCAGAAAAACTCAGAGCCGCAGGATTGCCCTTGTTCACATTGGTGAATTTTGAGGGGCATTGATCAAGCGTTGAACTGGAGCGCCGCCAAGCCGGCATAGACGCCGCCCATTTCAACCAGCGCCGCATGCTGGCCTTGCTCCACCAAGCGGCCATGCTCCAAGACCAAAATGTTGTCAGCTTGTTGCACAGTGGCAAGTCGGTGCGCAATGACCAAGGTGGTTCGACCGCGCATGGCCGACTCCAAAGCGGCCTGAACCATGCGCTCACTGTGTGCATCCAAGGCGCTGGTGGCTTCGTCTAGCAGCAAGAGCGGTGGATTTTTGAGCATGGCACGCGCAATGGCAATGCGTTGACGTTGGCCGCCTGATAAACGCACGCCGCGTTCACCCAGAAAAGTGTTGTAACCCTCTGGCAAGTCGACAATGAACTCGTCGGCAAAGGCCGCCACGGCTGCAGCTTGAACCTCTTCGTCGCTTGCGCCAGGTTTGCCATACCGAATGTTGTCCATGGCACTGCTTGAAAAAAGGACGGGCTCTTGCGGCACGATGCCAATCCGTTGTCGGAGGTCGTGCAAGCTGAGGTTTTGAATGGGCACACCATCCAACACAATTTGTCCTTGTTGCGGGTCGTAGTAGCGAAGCAACAAACCAAACAATGTGGTTTTGCCCGCGCCACTGGGGCCGACCAGTGCCACAGTCTGGCCCGCTTGGATGTTGACCGAAAAGTCTTGCAGCGCCAACTGAGAAGGACGAGAGGGGTAATGAAACTGGAGCGATTCAAACTTCAAAGTGCTGCCTGTTGATGGCGGCGTTGAGGCGACAGGCTTGGCCGGTGATTGCACGGGGGATACGCTGCTGAGCAACTCCATGAGACGCTCCGTGGCACCAGCTGCACGCAGCAAATCACCATAGGTTTCACCCAGCACAGCCACAGCACCTGCAAAAATAATCACATACAAAACGGCTTGACCCAATTGGCCCGCTGAAAGCTCGCCTGCCAGAACCGCTTGCGTGCCCTGATACAAACCCCACAGCAAGAAAGCCGCATTGGCAATGATGATGAAGGCAACCAGCACCGATCGCGCGCGCGTGCGCCGAATGGCTGTTTGAAAGCCTTGTTCTGTGGCGCTTGCAAAACGCGCTGCTTCTCGGTTCTCGGCGGTGTAGCTTTGCACCACAGGCATGGCATTGAGAATCTCGGTGGCAATGCTGCTGGCATCGGCCACACGGTCTTGGCTGGCGCGTGACAAACGTCGTACGCGGCGGCCATAGAGCGTGGCGGGCCAAACGACCAACACCACGGTCACCACCAACTGCAGCATGACTGTGGGGTGCGCCCACACCAGCATGGCCAAAGCACCCACACCCATGACGGCATTGCGCAGGCCCATCGACAAAGAACTGCCCACCACGGTTTGAACCAAGGTGGTGTCGGCCACCAGGCGGCTGATGACTTCGCCAGTGGGCGTGGTTTCAAAAAACGCGGGGCTTTGCTGTAAGACATGGCTGTAAACCGCATTGCGCAGATCGGTGGTGACGCGTTCACCCAACCAACTGACTGTGAAAAAGCGTGCTGCAGAAAATAAACCCAGTGCAACGGCAACGCCAAACAGCATCATGAAATTGCCGCGCAATGCCATGGCCTGTGCGCCGGGGTCGGGGTGCTGTAAACCGTTGTCAATCAATTGGCGCAAAGCAACTGGAAAGATCAGGGTTGACGCGGCAGCCAAGACCAAGAAGACCACGGCCAAACCAATTTGCAATCGATAGGGTTTTAAAAATGGCAGCAAGCCACTCAATGACTTGGGATTTTGTGGCGCAGGTCGATCGATGACGGAAGTCTTGGCCATGTGTTATTTACCAATGCAAAAGCTGGAGAAAATAACGCCCAGCAAATCGTCGGCGCTGAACTCGCCTGTAATTTCATTCAAAGCTGTTTGCGACAAGCGCAACTCTTCGGCCAACAGGTCGAGTGATTGGGCTTGTGCGCGCAAATGCGCATCGGCCATTTCAATGTGCGATTGAACGCGCTTGAGTGCTTGAACGTGGCGCTCTCTGGCCAGGTACAAACCTTCACTGGCCGGTTGCCAGCCAGCTGTCTGAAGCAGCTTGGCACGAAGTTGATCAATGCCCAATCCTGTTTTCGCAGACAGATCAATGTCATTGGAAGTGCTGTCACTGCGTCGCGGTGTTGGAGCAGCAGGCGCAAGGTCGACCTTGTTCCATACGTTCAGCAAAATCACGCCATGCGCAAGCTCGGCAAGACTTTCTTGAATCTGCAAATCAGCCTGCAAATATTCAGTGTCATGGCTGCGCGTCAGGTCGTGCAAAAACAAGACGGCATCTGCACCTGCAATTTGCGTCCACGCACGTTGAATGCCAATTTGCTCCACCTCATCAATGCCCTCGCCTTCGCGCAGGCCTGCGGTGTCAATGATGTGAATCGGAACGCCCTCGATTTGAATGGTTTGTTGCACCACATCGCGCGTGGTGCCTGCGATGGGCGTGACGATGGCCAACTCGGCGCCGGCCAAGGCATTGAGCAGTGAGCTTTTGCCAGCATTGGGTTGGCCTGCAATGACCACCTTGATGCCCTCACGCAGCAATGCGCCTTGCTGCGTTCGAACCAAGACTTTTTCAAGTTGTGTTTGCAATCTTTCAAGTTGGCCCTGCGCATCGGCCTTTTGCAGAAAATCAATTTCTTCTTCTGGGAAATCCAAAGTGGCTTCTACCAACATACGCAAGTGAACCAAGCTGTCACGCAAAGTGTGAATTTCTTGAGAGAAGACACCGGCCAAAGATCGGCTGGCACTGCGAGCTGCGGCGCTGGTGGATGCATCAATCAAATCGGCAATGGCCTCGGCTTGGGCCAAATCAATTTTGTCATTGAGAAATGCGCGCTGTGTGAATTCGCCAGGTTGCGCCATGCGAAGACCTTGAAGCAGAACGTAGCCTGTTTGCGGGTCAAGCGATTGGGCCAACTCAATGCACCGCGCCAACAGCAATTGCAAGACCACGGGGCCACCATGTGCTTGCAACTCGAGGACATCTTCTCCCGTATAAGAGTGGGGGCCTGGAAAGAAGATGGCCAGTCCCTGGTCAATCGGTTCGCCCTTGTTGTCGTTGAAGGGCAAGTAATGCGCTTGTCGTGCTTGGAGTGGCTTGCCACAAAAAGCTTCAGCCCAAGTCTTCAAGTGAGGCCCTGAAACGCGCACGATGCCCACTGCGCCCCTGCCAGGGGCCGTGGCAATGGCAATGATGGGATCTTGGTGGCGAGACAACATGGCGGTGATCAAGTTAAAAAAACAATGAAACAAAGCAACAGGGCCGCATGAGCGGCCCTGTGATGTGCATTTCAATGCAGGTCAGTAGGACCTGCTGTTGAAGGAAGGGCGTTCAATTGAATTTTGGCAGATTGAACTGAGGCGGTACACCCATTCTGGTGTTGATGACCCACTGCTGTGCAATTGACAAAATGTTATTGGTAATCCAGTAGAGCACCAAGCCCGATGGGAAAAAGAAGAACATCACACTGAACACCAAGGGCATGATCCACATCAGTTTGGCTTGCATGGGGTCCGGTGGTGCAGGGTTGAGTGCGGTTTGCAACATGGTGGAGAGCGTCATCACCACGGGCAATATGAAATAGGGGTCGGGGGCTGACAAGTCGTGGATCCAGCCAACCCAGGGCGCATTGCGCATTTCAACGGATGACAACAACACCCAATAAAGCGCGATGAACACGGGAATTTGAACCATGATGGGGAAGCAGCCGCCCATGGGGTTGACTTTCTCTTCGCGGTAAATGCGCATCATCTCTTGCTGCATTTGCTGTGGGTTGTCTTTCAGACGCTCGCGCATTTCCATGATGCGCGGGTTGATGGCCTTCATCTTGGCCATGCTGGAATAGGCTTTGGCATTGAGCCAATAGAAAGCCAACTTGAGCAAGAACACCAGAGCCACAATGGCCCAGCCCCAGTTTTGCAAGAAGCCAAACAAGCGATCGAGCAACCAGTAAAGTGGTTTTGCCAAGACCGTTAACCAGCCGTAGTCTTTGACCAACTCCAAGCCGGGCGCTAAAGCCTCGAGCATTTTTTCTTCTTGAGGGCCTACAAAGAGTGTGACGTCCATGGTTTTGCTTTGACCCGGCGCAAGCTCATTGAAGGGCGTGATCATGCCAACGGCGTACAAGTTGGTATCCACTTTGCGAGCAAAGTTTTCGCGAGAAGTGTTTTCAGGCAGCAACCAGGCCGATGCAAAGTAGTGCTGCACCATGGCCACGTAGCCCTGTTGGGTTGTTTTCTCAAAATCGGCTTTGCCTTTTTCAATGTCAGCAAACTCAAGCTTTTGGAATTTTTTCGCATCGGTGTAAACAGCAGGCCCCGTGAAGGTCATGTAAAAAGAAGACTCACCTTCAGGCTTGTTGCCATCGCGCACGAGTTGGACATACAGTTGCGGGGCCGCTGGCGCCGCGCCTGTATTGACAACTTGGTGCGAAACTTTCAAGGCATAACTTCCGCGAGTCAATGTGTATGTTTTGACCAATTTCAAGCCGCCCGTATCGGCTGACTCGAACGTCAAGATCAACTCATTTTGGCCCGCTTTGAGCTCACGCTCGCCGGTGAATTTCATGGGCGTTTTGTGCGAAGCAAAGGGGCCACCAATCAAGCCCGTTTGCGCCAAATAGACACGAGCCTTGCTTTCGTCTAGCAGCACAAATGGTTTTTGATTGTCTGCAATATCGCCAAACTTCAAGAACTCGGAACGCACCAGAGAGCCGCCTTCCGTGTCAAAGCTGAGTTTTAAAACATCGGTGCTGACATCGATGCGTTCGAGTGGCGTGGCAACAGGCGCACTGGCAGAGACTGGAACTTGGGAAGGCCCGGCGGCCGTGTTGGTGGCGGCAAGGCTGGCTGAGGCAACGGGTACGTCTTTGGATGCAGGAGACGTAGCCGCCGCTGCCTTTGCTTTCTCAGCGTTGGCAGCAGTGGGCGCGGGGAAGAACGTGGCTTTGTTCCCGTTGTAAACCTGCCATTGGTCCCACAAAAGAACCATTGAGAAGCCAAAAATGACCCATAAAAAGGTGCGGCGAATATCGTTCATGAAGACTTCTTCGAAGAGGGGTGAGTTAACGGGTGATGCAATAAACGCGAAAGCCACTTGGGTGCTTGTTCGGGCACCGGGTCGTGGCCACCGTTGCACCATGGTTGGCAACGGCCTATGCGTTTGAGGGTGAGATAACTGCCAACGCCTGCGCCATGTTGCTTCAAAGCATCAAGGGCATAAATGGAGCAGGTGGGCTCAAACCGACATGCCGATCCTAACCAAGGGCTGAGGAAAAGGCGATACCCTTTCACAATGCCGATCAATAGTTTCTGCATCATGGCTTGTTGGCTGCGTGTTCGAACAACTGCTCAAGCTCAAGCCGCACAGCTTGTTTGAGAAGCGGGGATGTGGCGCTGATGAATAGTTTTCGATCAAACCCTGAGCGCAATCGAACGACATGGGCGGCACATGGCAATCTGACCTCAAACTGCTCGCTGATGGCATAGATTTGTCGCTTGATGGTGTTGCGTGTCACGGCACGCCGTGCCCAACGTTTGGGCACCATGGCGCCAAGCCAAACAGCTTGCGGGTGAAAGAGGGGGGGGTGGGCAGCGTTGACCTGAAGATCAACTGCCGTATTGCCAGATTCAGGCAAGCTGAGGCGATGCAATGCGAAATGTGGGGTGCGAGAAACCGTGCCGCCAGCGAGGGCAGCCTGGAATTGAGGGCGGGTTTTTAATCGCTGCACACCACTGCTGAGTCATGGGATGGCCCAATAAACAAGTCGATAGACCCAGTCAATCAAGCTATCAGATCAAACAAGGCGCAAAGACCAGGCTTAAGCAGCCAAACGCTTGCGACCTTTGGCGCGGCGTGCGTTGATCACAGCACGGCCACCACGGGTTTTCATGCGAACCAAAAAGCCGTGAGTACGTGCGCGGCGTGTTTTAGAGGGTTGGTAAGTGCGTTTCATTTTGAATCAGATATTTTTGGGGGAAACCGCGGATTATCGCAAACTTTCGAAGGGCTGGCAAACCCTCGTAGGTATTTGTCCTGAAAATATCCGTGCACCGGCCAGAAACTTCTGGTTTATGATGGCACAACTTGTCCGACTTGCATGTGGATAAACTCTTGATAAAGTTACTTTTGAGTCCAATGAAACAACCATCTGTCCACACCCTAGGCGCTAGCCAATGAGCAACGGACAGCACCCCTTCGACGCAGACGAAGCCGGCCAAGCGCTGTGGCAAGTGTGCCTGGATGAGCTGGCGCAGGAGATCCCAGAGCAGCAGTTCAACACGTGGATCAAGCCGCTGACAGCCCAGGTTTCAGATGACCTGTCTAAGGTCACTTTGTTTGTGGCCAACCGATTCAAATTAGATTGGATCAGGGCGCAATACAGCGCCAAATTAGCCGATATCTTGTCTCGCTTGCACGGCCAGAAAATTCAAATAGAGTTAGCACTCGCTACCAGAGAAGCTCAAGGTAAAACTGCATTTTCAATGGCGAAATCCGCATTAGAGGCGAGGCCTGAGGCCGCCGAGGTCCCTGATGATGTGCCTACAGATGGCCATCGGCATCGCTTGAATACCGCACTCACTTTTGACACCTTGGTGGAGGGCTCGGCCAACCGCATGGCGCGCGCTGCAGCCATGCATGTGGCCACCATGCCAGGCCACCTTTACAACCCCCTGTTCATTTACGGCGGCGTGGGTTTGGGCAAGACCCACTTGGTGCATGCGGTGGGCAACAAACTGCTCGCTGACAGGCCTGACGCCAAAGTTCTCTACATTCACGCTGAACAGTTTGTCTCAGATGTGGTTAAAGCCTATCAGCGCAAAACATTTGACGAGTTCAAGCATCGTTACCACTCGCTCGATTTGCTGCTCATTGACGATGTGCAGTTCTTTGCCAACAAAGACCGCACCCAAGAAGAGTTCTTCAACGCCTTTGAAGCCTTGCTGGCCAAAAAGTCGCACATTGTGATGACCAGCGACACCTATCCCAAAGGCTTGGCCGACATCCATGAGCGCCTGGTTTCACGCTTTGATTCAGGCCTCACGGTGGCCATCGAGCCGCCAGAGCTTGAAATGCGAGTGGCCATTTTGATCAACAAAGCCATCAGTGAAGGCAGCGTCATGCCAGAAGAGGTGGCCTTCTTTGTGGCCAAGAACGTGCGTTCTAATGTGCGCGAGTTGGAAGGCGCATTGCGCAAAATTTTGGCGTATTCGCGGTTTAACCAGAAGGAAATTTCCATCCAGCTGGCGCGTGAAGCCCTGCGCGACCTGCTGTCCATTCAAAACCGCCAAATCAGCGTCGAAAACATTCAAAAAACGGTGGCCGACTACTACAAGATCAAGGTTGCCGACATGTATTCCAAAAAGCGCCCTGCCAGCATTGCGCGGCCGCGCCAGATTGCCATGTACTTGGCCAAAGAGTTGACGCAAAAAAGCCTGCCTGAAATTGGCGAATTGTTTGGCGGACGCGATCACACCACGGTGTTGCACGCCGTTCGAAAAATCAGCGCAGAACGCCAACAACTGACCGAGCTGAACCAACAATTGCACGTTTTGGAACAAACCCTCAAAGGCTAAGTTTGGGGTGGGTGGCCGAGCCCCCCTAAAGAATGCTGAATTAAGCGGCCAAAAGCTCAATTCGAGGCCAAAAATCAGCGAAAATCAAGGGGCGCCCGAATTCCAAATCGGGGCCCCCTAAAACAGAGGAAGACATGATCGTACTGAAGGCCACCCAAGACAAATTGCTGTCGGTTTTGCAATCCGTTTCTGGCATCGTTGAACGTCGTCACACATTGCCTGTTTTGGCCAATGTGTTGATTCGCAAAACAGGTAAAGCACTGCAGTTGACCACCAGCGATCTTGAAATCCAAATTCGCACCACCGCCGAAATGGATGGCGATGCCGGCGACTTCACCACCACGGTGGGCGCACGCAAACTGATCGACATTTTGCGAACCATGCCTTCCGATCAAACCGTCAGCTTAGAGTCCAGCCAAAGCAAATTGATTTTGAAGGGTGGCAAATCCAAATTCACACTGCAAACACTGCCAGCCGAAGACTTTCCGTTGGTGCAAGAAGCCGCCAGCTTTGGCCCCGTGTTCAGCGTGCCGCAAAAAACCCTCAAACAGCTGCTCAGCCAAGTGTCTTTTGCCATGGCCGTGCACGACATCCGTTATTACTTGAACGGTATTTTGTTTGTGGCTGAAGGCAAGCAGTTGTCTTTGGTGTCCACCGATGGTCACCGTTTGGCGTTTGCTTCGGCCACCTTAGACACCGATGTGCCGAACAAACAAGAAGTTATTTTGCCCCGCAAAACCGTGCTCGAAATGCAGCGCTTGTTAAGCGATGCCGAAGGCGCCATCGACATGCAGTTTGCCAACAACCAAGCCAAGTTCAGTTTTGGCGGCATGGAGTTTGTCACCAAACTCGTTGAAGGCAAGTTCCCCGATTACAACCGCGTCATTCCCAAAGGCCACCGCAACAACCTCACGCTAGGTCGTCAAGCCTTGTTGTCTTGCTTGCAGCGCACCGCCATTTTGACCAGCGACAAATTCAAAGGCGTTCGTCTGAATTTGGACCCTGGCACTTTGCGCGTGGCCTCGACCAACGCCGAACAAGAAGAAGCAGTGGACGAGCTCGACATTGACTACGCTGGCGACAGCATCGAAATTGGCTTCAACGTCACCTACATCATCGATGTGCTCACCAACATGGGCCAAGACATGGTGCGCATTGATTTGGCCGATGCCAACAGCTCTGCACTCATCACCATCCCAGAAAACGACCAGTTCAAATACGTGGT
>Ga0209134_10000428_pt1 | contig 11172 bp, 11 predicted proteins | sample LauGreSp1BDMLBSN_2_FD_187566 | JGI IMG/M metagenome (GOLD analysis project Ga0209134, IMG submission 187566) | Freshwater lake microbial communities from Lake Michigan, USA - Sp13.BD.MLB.SN (SPAdes) (version 2) | ecosystem: Environmental > Aquatic > Freshwater > Lake | place: Lake Michigan, USA... | reverse complement strand
CCGAGGTCATCGAGAACCAGCGTTCGGCTGGCGTCGGGATGCGGGCGGTGGACGCGGAGAATTACGCGCGGTACGTCCGATATTGTTTCCAGCTTCGGAAGGAAAAGGACCCTCGGCAGGCGCTCGCCATCGGGCGCGGTATTGACCAGCTTTGCGGCGTGCTTTGCATCGGCGAATATCCCCGGCAGCGCGTCGGGATTCGCGGGAAGAAGGCGGCGGTTAAAGGGAAGCTGGCGGTGATGCTGGCGAAGAAGAATGGAACGAGCGGGGATTAGATTCGACGAGGAGAAAATAGCCGAGGTCGAAAACTTCGTATCCTGCCTAACCCTCACCAAATGTACCAAGAGCGGCAAGGCTGAACCGTTCGAAATCCTGAAGCATACGCGGCGGATGATTCGCGGCATCTACGGGCCGCGCGACGAAGACGGGACACGGATAGTGCGCAAGTGCTTCGCGACGTTCGGGCGCAAGCAGGCGAAGACGCAGATCGCGGCGGCTATCGCGGCGTTCGAATTCTTCATGGGCGACGAGCCGATGCAGGAAATCTACTTCGCCGCGACGGCGGCGGATCAAGCGGCGAAGTGTTACGAGGCGATTCGGGACATGATCGCGGCGGACCCAGAGCTGGAGTCCATCGTTAAGATCACCGATTCGATTCGGAAGATAGTCAACCTCGTCAACGGCAACATTATGCAGGTGCTGTCCGCGGACGGCAAGAAGCAGCACGGCTCGAACCCGTCGATGGTGGTTTTCGATGAACTGCACGCCTGGGGACCGGCGCATCACGAATTGCATTCGGCACTCTCGACCGGATCGATGTCCCGGCGGCAACCGCTCTGGCTCACGATCACGACAGCCGGAACTGATATCGAGTCCCTCTGGGGCCAAGAGTACGAGTACGCAAAGCAGGTCGAGGCCGGGGATGTAGTTGACCCGTCCTATCTGCCTATCATCTACGAAGTCCCGCGCGACGCCGACTGGACAGATCAGAGTCTCTGGTATCTGGCTTTGCCGCTGCTGGAGACCGGGCATCATAAGTTATCGCTCTACGAGGCCGAGTTCCGCGCGGCGCTTGCGCAGCCCTCCAAGCAAAACGAATTCCGCCGGCTGTACCTCAATCAGCGAACCGCCTCGACGGTTCAATGGGTTCCGGCTAACGACTGGGCCGCGTGTCAGGGTGTCATCGACGAAGAGGAACTGGCAGGCGTCCCATGCTGGGGCGGGCTTGACCTTGGATCAACTCGCGACCTAACGGCGTTCGCGCTGACGTGGCCGATGCCAGATGGCCGGGTGATAGTGAAGGCGTGGGGGTACATCCCGGCTGGATCGATTGATGACCGCTGTAGGCGTGAAGGGATTAACTACCGAGAGTGGGAGCGGCTGGGCCATGTAAGGCTCACCGGTGGCACGGTGACCGACTGGCGGGCCGTAAAAGACCACATCGCCGAACTTCGGCAGCGGTACAAGATTCAGCAGGTCGGGTTCGACCGCTGGGGCGCTCGGGATATCGTTCAGGACCTCATGGCAGACGGCTTCGAGGTCGTTGAGATGGGGCAAGGCTTTGCGACGATGTCGCCCGCGGTGAAGCGGGCCGAGACGCTCATATTCGGCGGGAAGCTCGTTCACGACGGAAACCCGGCGCTTCGCTGGAATATCGACTGCGCGAAGGTCAAGGCCGACGACGCGGAGAACAAAAAACTAGTGAAGCCGATCACGAACACCAACACGCGACGGATTGATATGGCTGTGGCGATGGTGATGGCAATTGGAATTTCGATCTCTACTGAAGCACCGCGCGAAACAACCTTTTTAGAACTCTAATGAATCTTCTCGGACGCATACTCACGAAGCTAGGGGCCGACAACCCGGCGCCGGACGATGACTTTTGGTATCGTTCTACGCCCGGGCTTTCGACTTCTGCCTATCTTTCGCCAGAAACTTCGCTGCGCTTGGGTGCCTATTCGGCGTGTGTTCGCGTCATTGCGGAGACGCTGGCCTCGCTTGACCTGACCGTATACCGTCGCGACGGCGATGCCCGGTTGCCTGATCGCGACCACGCTCTCGCATACGTCCTGGGGACCGCGCCAAACAACTACATGACGGCGTTTGAGTTCTGGGAGTTGTGCGGAAAAAACCTCTGCACATGGGGAAACTTCTACGCCCGCATCGAAACCGATTCACGGGATAACGTTAGTGCGCTGTACCCGATCCCTCCGAGCCGCGTGATCGTTGGGCGCGACATTAACACCGGCCTAATTACCTACACCTATTCGGATGGTATCAGGCCGCAGCAATCAATCCTTTCCGATGAAATGTTCCACGTTCCGGGCTTGGGATACGACGGCGTCGACCAAATCGTCGGACTGTCGCCGGTTGAACTGCATCGGCAGAGCATCGGGCTTTCGATGGACGCCGAAGGGTACGGATCGAGATTCTTCGCTAATAACGCGACTCCGCCAGCGTATATTGCGGCACCTGGCGTGGTCAATGACACCACGAAAACAGCCATTCTGAACTACTTTGCTCGGCAGTTCGGAGGCGTCCGCAACGCGGGGAAAATAGGGTTTCTCGACAATGGAGCGGAGCTTAAAACGGTTCCCTTAAACCATCGCGACATGCAGTTTTTAGAGATTCGCCGGTATCAGATCGAGGAGATCGCGCGTATCCACCGCGTGCCGCTCCACATGATCCAATCGCTCGACCACGCGACCAACAACAACATCGAATTTCAGGGCATCGGGTTCGGCCAGTACACGATGGCTCCGTGGTGCGAACGGATCGAGAAGCGAATCAATATGCAGTTACTCGGGCCGCGTGAAGGCGCTTCGACTTTCGTGAAATTCGAGCTGGATTCGATCATGCGCGGTGATGCCATATCGCGGGCCGAATACTACTCAAAGCGGATCACCTCCGGCAACATGACGCCAAATGAGGCGCGTATCCGCGAGAACGACAACCCGCTTCCGGGCGGCGACAAGCTCTACATCCAAGGCGCGATGGTTCCGCTGGAGATGGCCGGTCAGATAGTGCAAAAGGAGGTGATCCAATGAGCAAAACAGTCATACACGGCGAGATCCTAGCGGCACACGAAGGCGGCGGGCGTGAGGTGTTGTTCTATGCGGGCACGCCCGTCATGCGTTACGACAAGCGAGACAAGCCATACTACCTTTCCTTCTCGCTTGACCCTGCGGCGGTGGATATGTCGAGGCTCAACACGGGGCGTGCTCCGTTTGTCGTCGACCACATGGAAGACGTCGGCCATCAGATCGGCGTGATCGAAACCGCGTGGCTGGCTGACGGTGCGCGGGCCATGGTGCGGATGTCTGCGCGGCCTGAGTTTAAGGGCATCGTCGACGACATCGACAGCCGCATACTGTCCAACGTGTCGATGGCCGCCGAGGTTATCGAGCGCGTCAAAATGCCGCCGATGGAAGACGACATCCCGCACGTTATGGCGTCGATGTGGCGTCCTTTACATATTAGCGTTGTCGCCCGTGGGGCGGATCACAACGCGCAATTTCTGAGCGACAGGTTAGACCTATCCGACCTGCTCGAACGACCTGCTGACGCTGGCGCGGCCAGCTTAGTGGACCGGGCTCGATTCCTGCTGGCCTTGGCTAAGCATCGTTTCGAGGCTGGACTTTAGCCGCGCAAGCGGAAAAACGACTGCGCAAGCAGAAAGGAGCATCACATGAATAAAAAGCAACTCCAGGAGCTGCTGGCCGCGAAGCGCGTCGAATTGTCGGCGCTGTTGACCGGGGCCGAAACCGCCGAGAATCCCGTCGAGGCCCTTGCGGCTGTTACGGCCAAGAAGGCCGAGGTGATCGAGGCGGAGACCAAGCTGGCGGCTAAGGAATCGCTCGAAGCCGAAGCCAAGGCAAATGCTTTGCTGGCTGCTAGCCGCAGCGGTGAATCGGCCCGCGTCATCTCCGACAACGAAGCCAAGCGACCTTTCGCGGACTTCGGCGAGCAGATGGCCGCAATCGCTTATGCACAGTCCCCGGCAGGCGCGTTCCATGGCCTCGGCGGGAAGGTCGATAAGCGACTTTTTGAAGTCCTGGCGGCCTCCGGCGCAAACGCGACCGTTCCTTCTGAGGGCGGCTTTGCGATCGCCACGCAGTTCTCCGACCAGCTTCTGAAGAAGGCCCGCGAATCGGCGAAGCTGTATCCGCTTTGTACCGAGATCCCGGTCGGACAAGGCAACGACGCCGTAGAACTTCCGTTCATTGACGAAACCAGCCGCGCCACGGGCTCGCGCTGGGGCGGCGTCCGCGTCTATCGGGCCGCCGAAACCGACGCGCCCACGTCCTCGAAACCGACCATCAACCGGCACGAACTGCGGCTGGAGACGCTCAAGGGCTTGGCTTACGTCTCCGAGCGCTTGCTTCGGAATTCGACGGCCATGTCGATGATTCTCGAAGACGCTTTCCAGTCTGAAATGGCGTTCACGATCGACAATGAGATCTTCCGCGGCACCGGCGTCGGCCAGTGTCTCGGCTTCGCTACTCAGGCGCACGAAGGCACGGCGCTGATGGTCAGCGTCGCGAAAGAAACCTCGCAAACCGCTGTCACGATCAACGCGACCAACGTCGCGAAGATGCTGGCGCGGTTGCGGCGCAGCAACGGCGGGAAACTGCGGTGGCTCGTGAATCAGGACACCTTGAGCCAATTTCCGCTGATGGTGATCGGCCAGATGCCGGTATTCCTTCCGACCGGGAACATCTCCGGCGGCGGCGAGTTCGGCACGTTGTTCGGTATCCCGATTCTGCCCATCGAGCAGTGCGAAACCCTCGGCACCGCTGGCGATATCGTCCTGGCCGACATGAGCCAGTATGGCGTCATTACCCAGGGCGGCATCCGTAGCGCTCAGTCGGTCCACGTCCGTTTCATCTACGACGAGATGACCTTCAAATGGGGCTGGGACGTCAACGGCATGGCGCTGTTGAAAAAGCCGATCACCCCGTTCAAGGGCAGCAACACGCTCTCGCCGTTCGTGAGCTTGGCCGTCCGCGCGTAATCAACCCTGAGGGGCGGTTCGCCGCCCCTACCACGAACCACAAAAGGAAATCACTATGCGTTACGAATCTCTCGCCTCTCGGCATGTGGTCAAGGGCCTTGATCCCGTGGCCGATGCCTTCGCCGGAACGACCGGCTCCGATATCGTCGATGTTACCGGGCACGGCTCGGTCACGTTCACAATCTACAAGGGAGTCGGCGCGACCGGCACCTCCACCGTCACCGTCGAGGCTTGCGACGATGTCACCCCGACGACCGCCACCGCCGTCCCGTTCTATTACAAGGCGATCACGTCGAACGACACGCAGGGCGCGGTCATTGCCGCTACGTCTGCCGGATTCGCCACCACGGCGGGCTCCAGTCAGGTCTATGTGATCGAGGTCGATTCGCAGGAATTGGCGTCGGCTGGCTTCAAGTACGCCCGTCTCAAGATGGTCGAGGTGGTTGACTCCCCGGTACTCGGCGGGATTCTGATCCAGCTCAACAACCCCAAGTACGGCGCTTCGACGACCAACTCGGTAATCGACTAATTACCCACCAGGGGCCGCCCGCGCGGCCCCATAACCACCCATGCGCCTCACCAGAAAAACACTCGTCACCGCCCCGACTCTCACGCTCGTTTCAGCGGCGGAGATCGAGGCGCAATGCAACGCAATCGGGATAGGTGCGACGGATTTCACTCCGTTCGTCGAAACCGCCACGGATCACGTGGCGACGATCTGCGACCGTGCGTTTCTGACGCAAACCTGGAAAGGGTATCTCGACCGATTCCCTGGAGATTACGAGATTGAGTTGCCGCTCGGGCAACTGCAATCGGTGACCTCGATCACCTACTACGACACCAACGGCACTTCGGCCGTGTACGCGGCCAGCAACTACGGCGTGGACGTCGCCAGCGATCCGGGCCGGATCATTCTCGAATATCAAAAGCTCTGGCCGACCGTTACGCTGCGAAACACCAACCCCATCGAAGTCCTGTTCGTTTGCGGCTGGACGTCGGCGGCGGCGGTTCCGGCGGCCATAAAGCACGCCATTCGCCTCTTGGCGGCGCATTACTATGAGCACCGGGAAGAGGTCGTGCTCGGCAACTCCTCGGCGGTTCAATCGGCGCTGCTGTCGGCTGGCGCGGAGTCGCTGTTGCGGAACTGGAGACTGTACTGATGCGCGGCGGCCAACTTCGCCACGTAATCGAGTTTCAGTCCGCGGTCGAAACCATCGGCCGCGCGGGAGACCCGCAACCGGAGTGGAACGAAACCACGCCTTTCGCCACCGTAAGCGCCTCAATCGAGCCGCTAAGGGCCTCTGAGCTAATCCAGGCGGGCGGGGTAGGCTATCAGGCTACCCATCGAGTGCGAACGCGCTGGTTCGATGGCCTTTTGCCGAATATGCGGATCAGACACGGCGTGCGGTATTTCGGCATCGCCGCGATTCGGAACATGGACGAGCGGAATCGCGAATATGAGCTGATCGTGATGGAAGGCCAGGGGCAGGGACGATGACGATACAGGAATCCATCGGCGCATTCCTCCGCGAAGACTGTCCGCTCATCGTCGCCGAAGTCGCCGCGCGTGTCTACTGGACGCGGCCACCGGAGCAACCGACGTTTCCGTTTATCGTCTTCCGTTCGGCCGGCGAGCGCGACATGGCGCGGGGGATAGACCAGCGCAGCGGTCTCGTCGCGATGCAATTCGAGATTGCGTGTCTCTCGCGCGTCTCGCAAGCGGCAGCGGTTGCCACGGCCTACGCGGTCGATGAATCGTTGGCCGGCTGGACCGGCAGGACGCCATCGACTGATGGCGGATGGACCGTGCAGCGGATCCAGAAAACGAACCAGGAAGATACCGCCTCCGACGCCTACATCGAGGCCGGAATCTACGGCGTTTCGCAGTCGTTCGAAGTGATCGCGAAGCCGTTTACGAGTTAGCGGCCACCGCCGCGAAGATTTAGGGGACCGTCGTGAAGACAGACTCCTGGGGGCGGCCTCCGACGCCCCCGAAACACCACCAAAACTACTGCCGTGAGGCAGAAGGAGCGGACTATGGCATATGATGCCTCCGCAGTAGCCGGTTCAGAGTTCAAATACACTGTTTCGGCGACGCTTACAAATGTTCGCGGCGTCCAGGGGATCTCGTTCTCTGGTGGCGAAAAGAACGACATCGAGGTCACCGGAATCGACGACGAAGACCAGGTATTCATTCCTGGCCGTCGCTCGGCTCAGGAAATCTCGTTCCAGCTGGCCTACTCGCCCTCCGATACCGTCCACGCGGCGCTTCGAGCGGCATACGAAGCCAACGCCGTGACCGGCGTCGCCTGCACCCTGGCGAGCGTCGACACCGGAGCCGCTTCCCGCGCGTTTTCGGCCTACGTGAAGCAGTTCACGGAGACGTTCGATCGCGATGGATTCTTGGCCGCTGACGTGGTCATGAAGCTCACCACGGCGATCACCCTCACCCCGTAACCCCAGCCGGGGCGGTTCGCCGCCCCGTTTCCTTCATCATCATGCTTCCCTATCCAGAATCTATTGACCTCCCGTTTCGCGGGAAAACCTTGCGCACGCGCCTGACCCATAAGGCCGTCATGAAGGCAGAAAACGACCTCGGCCTGAACATCCTGTATTTCCAGGAACCGATGTTGCTCCGGAAGCCGGTGGCGTTTCAGCTCGCCGCGTGGCTATACGTTCTTACAGCCCACAAGCTCGCTGGCGTGACCCTTGACGAGTGCATAGAGGCTAGCATGGGCGACGACCGCGAAGCCTACATGGGCATGTTTGCCAAGTTCATCGAGCAACTACAGCCGGTATTGATGGACCTGAACGGCCACCAGGAGGCGACCGAGAAGCAAGCCCCTTTAGTCGAGTCCAGTGGTGGCGAGAGCGATGGGCCACCGCTCGAATCTACCTCCGCATAAGCAGCGCTGAATTCTGGGCGTTGACGCCGTCGGAATACGCGGATCTCTGCATCGTTTACATGCGCAAGAACAGGGGGCCTGACGATGGCAAGAAATCCAATCAGCCGAGGCGGAAAACGATGGGCCGTTGAGTTTACGAACCTGAAGGAAGCTCAGGCGACGTTCCGGCAATTGTCAGATGCCGTCTCCGGCGTTGCTGGGGTTCGCGCTAACGCTACTGCCGCGGCGGTCATCGCCGCCGCATTTAAGGAAGTCTCCGAGTACCTCCGCGACAAGATCAAGTCAGCGGCCACGGGCAAGGGCGTCCCCAACCGCGTCCAGGCGGCCGTCTTTGCGTTCACGGACCTATCCAAGGGCAAGACGGCACGCAAGCAGCGCAGCACGCTGGTAGGCGTCCGCAAGGGCGCACCACCGCGCAAGGATTCAAAGCTGTACGTCGAATGGGGCGGATCGGGGAAGACAATCGGCATGTCGCTTGCCACCATTTTCGAGAAGGGAACTACGCGCGGGATTAAGCCAGCTCGTTACTTCCGCACCGGCCTATTCTCCTCCCGTTCCTACGTCCTCCAACGCCTCACCGCCGCCTATAAAACCGCCATCGAGTCCTTCAACAGATAACCATGGGATCAACAGCCAATTTACTCGCCCGCATCTCCGCCGACGCGTCCCCGTTCACCCGCGCCATCGGCGAAGTGAACGCGGCGCTCGACGCGGCCAACCGCAAGGCGCAAGCGACGTCGGGCGGGTTCCGTGCGTTCGGGGATCAGCTTTCGAGCATCGGAAACACGTTGTCCGTTGGTATCACCCTGCCGGTGATCGCATTGGGCGCGGCTGTCGTCAATTCCGCTGCCAACATGGACTCGCTGAAGCGTGGCCTGATCGCCGTATCGGGATCGGCGGCGGAAGCTGAGCGCCAGTTCGTCGGGCTCAAAGAAGTCGCGAAACTCCCCGGCCTCGGGCTGAAAGAAGCCGTTCAGGGCTCCATCAATCTCCAGGCGCTCGGTAACTCTGCCGAGCAAAGCCAACGCATCCTGAAGGTATTCGGGAACGCTCTGGCGACCGTTGGCCGTGGCCGTGAAGACCTTGCCGAGTCCATCCGCCAATTGGGGCAGTTGGGCGCGCGTGGGCAGGTGACCGCGGACAATCTGAAGCCGTTGATCGAGCGTATCCCGCAGCTATCGACGATTATCCGTGAGAAGTTTGGGGCGGAAGCGTTGGGCAACCCTGCCGAAACCTTCAAAAAGCTCGGCATCAACTCCAAAGAGTTTATTGAAGTCATCCTGACCGAGCTGGGCAAGCTGCCGCTCGTGACAGGCGGCGCAAAGAATGCCATCGAGAATTTCAAGGACGCCGTAGACCAGACCGCGGCGCGGGTGGGCGAGAAGCTATTGCCCGCGGTCGAGGCGTTGTTGCCGAAGCTGGAGAAGCTGGCGGTGGGGGTGGCGGATGCCGTTGACGGGTTCACTAAGCTAGATCCAGAGGTTCAGGCTGTTAGCCTTGCAATTGGCGGCATCGTTGTCGCGGCTGGTCCGGCGCTGATCGCGATTAACCAAGTCACGCAGGCAATCTTGGCGCTTCGCGCTGCCGGTCTCGCCATCGGCGGGACTCTCGGGCTGGTATTCGCGGGGGCTACCGCCGCTATTGTCGTCACGATCAACGACCTAGCCAAGCTATCGGCGAAATACGCAGATTTTGATCAGTCCCGAAAAGATGCGTTTATCCAGGACGAATTCCGCTCCGGGAAGACGGTCGAGGACCTGAAAAAGCAGGGTATCGCGGTCGATGACCTGAAGCGGGCATTAGCCGGGACCAAGGCGTTTCTCGGCGAGACGAAGAACGGCATCAAGGGGCTGGCTGACGAAACGAAGCTCGCCGTTCCCGCAATGTTTGCGCTCGGCAGCGGTATCGACGGCGTAAAGCTGAAGACGGAAGGGGCCAAGCCTCCACTTGTTGCACTCACTGCCGCTATTGCGGATCACCGCGAAAAGGTCGTGTCCTCCTACGAGGAGGACTTCAAGACCGCCGTCCTGAAAGAACGCCTCTCGCTCCTCCAGGCCGACTACACGAAGCGCCTTAACGACGGCGTAATTGCGCTGTCGAAGTACAAGGACGCGGCGGGTGCGGCGAATGCGGCTCTGTCGGAAATGCGCATCACGGACTCCGCGCCGGAGTTGAAAGGCGCTGGCTTCCCGAGCATCAAGAACCTCCCGCGCCCGATCAATATGAACGGGGCCGAGGCGGAGGCGCTCCAGAGAGCTATCGAACAATCCAGGCTCGACGAAGCCCAAAACCGCGCCGCTGGAAAGCGCGGCGTCGATATCGTCCGCGAGAACACGAAGGACGCCTTGGACGTCTGGAAGCAGGCCCAGGCGAAAATGCGCCAAGCGGTTTCGACCATCACGACGGACTTCTCCAGAGGCATCGCGGACATCATCACGAACGGCGGGAAGATCGGGGAGCTATTCGAGAAGCTGGGCAAGCAGATCGCGAACACGCTGATTCGGACGGTGATCGAGGGCGGGATTAATCAGGTCACGAAGTCCCTGGGCGGGCTACTGGTATCGCTTGGCGGCGTTGGGGCCAAGGTGGGAGGGCTGTTCGGGGGCGTGGCAAAGGCTGGCTCCAGCGCTGCTATACCAGGAGTGCTTGGCGGCGCGGCTAACGCTGCAATTCCTGGGATTACCGCAGGCGCTCCAGCGGCATCAAGTTCGCTCGGCTCCATTGCCGCTGCCGCCAACCCGATCGTCGCCATGGTGACCGCTGTGTCGAGCGTCGTTTCGGCCATTTCTGCGGTAGTGGCCAATTTCCAATTCGCAGCAATGAACAAGACGTTGGACTTGATCGAAAGAGAAGTCCGCTACACGAAGATCTACACCGGCGGTCAAAGCAACTCGATCCTCAATACAGCGCATGAAAGCCTGGAGGCATTGCGGTCGATAGCTGCTTCCACGAAGGGGCTGATCGGAATCAACATCAGCGGCACGCTCAACGATGCAGAGACGAAGCGATTGATTGATGATCTACTGAACGGCAGCGGGTCGTTCTACGCTCAATCGGCCCGCACGCTGACAGCGATCCATCAGGCTATCGTTGGCGGGTTCGACGTTCTGACCGGTCAAGTCAACGCAGCTAACAAAAGAAACATCTTTGAAAAGATATTCAGCGGCGGAGCGCTGTCGAGCGGGAGCCTGTTTAGCGGACTAGGCCAAGGCATGAGCGGCGCGTTTTCTTCGGCGGTCGGCGGCGTCA
>Ga0209134_10000427_pt1 | contig 11180 bp, 11 predicted proteins | sample LauGreSp1BDMLBSN_2_FD_187566 | JGI IMG/M metagenome (GOLD analysis project Ga0209134, IMG submission 187566) | Freshwater lake microbial communities from Lake Michigan, USA - Sp13.BD.MLB.SN (SPAdes) (version 2) | ecosystem: Environmental > Aquatic > Freshwater > Lake | place: Lake Michigan, USA... | reverse complement strand
ACAACAAACGCCAGCGGGCAAGTTTCATCGGTCACCAACACTTCGATCGCCATATCAAACGCCCAGGTTTCTGGCCTGGGCACAATGTCCACGCAAAACGCAAACGCGGTGGCGATTACTGGCGGCACGATCAACGGCACAACAATCGGGGCGACAACTGCTGCAGCCATTACTGGCACGATAGTTACAGCTAACACATATTTCAGCGGCCCAGGAACAAATCTATCGGGCACAGCAAGCGGTTTATCCATTGGCGGAAATGCAGCCACAGCGACCAGCGCCACAACCGCCACAACCGCAACCAACATTGCGGGCGGTGCTACTGGATCGCTGCCATATCAAAGCACCACTTCAACCACTACATTCCTGGCAGCTGGCACAAACGGGCAAGTTTTAACCCTGGCATCGGGTGTCCCATCCTGGGCAAACGCTGCAGCTACGGGCGTGACTTCGGTTAGCGGCACGGGCACGGTTTCTGGAATTACGTTAAGCGGAACAGTTACTAGCACAGGCAGCCTGACTTTGGGCGGCACGTTGGATTTGTCCAGCCCGCCCGTTATTGGTGGCACAACGCCAAACACAATAACAGGCACAACCATTACGGCAAATACAAAGTTTGTTAGTAGTTACTTTGATGCAAGCGGATCAGGCGGCGGCGCTTTAAGAACCAGCAGCGGAACAGCTGTTTTGCAATGGGGTGGCGGCGGCGGTGTCAACTTAACGCTGGACGGGGCATTCAACATGAACCCCGCCAATTACAGCATTTCAATTGCTCCAACTGGAACGGGAACGTTAACAATTAATCCAGCCACATTAGGCACGATTAATAACATGACAATCGGCGCGACAACCGCAGCAAGCGCAAAAGTAACAACCATCGATATTTCTTCGACCATTGCTTTAGCGGGTTCTACGGGTTCGGCGGGCCAGGTAATTACTTCCAACGGCGCAAGCGCCCCAACCTGGACCACGCCAGTTACTTACGCAACCGTAACGGATGACACAACAACCGCTGGAACACGTTATCCGCTGTTTGCAAACCAAACCACGGGCAACCTATCAACTGAATTTGTTAGCTCAACCAAGCTCCAATTTAACCCGTCCACGGGCGTGTTTACATCGACCAGCTTCACGGGCGCGGGCACGGGGCTAACTGGAACAGCTTCCAGCCTATCCATCGGCGGAAACGCAGCAACCGCAACAAGTGCAACAAGTGCAACAACCGCAACCAACCTGGCTGGCGGCACGGCAAACCAAATCCCGTATCAAACTGGAGCTGGTGCGACTTCGTTTATTGCAGCGCCGACAACTGGCAGCACCGCGCTAACCTGGAACGGATCGGCCTTTACCTGGGCCACCGCGGGAACAAACGTCACCATTTCGGACGATACAACCACAAACGCCACGCGCTATCCCCTATTTGCAGATGCGACAACTGGCACAGTAAGCACCGAATATGTAAGTTCAACCAAACTTAACTACAACCCAAGCAAGGGCGAATTTAAAACGCCAGCAGTAATTGCATCTAATGGCATTGTGCTAAACGGCACTACTGTTAGCGCAAGTTACACGATAGCAAGCGGAAACAATGGCTTTTCGGTTGGCCCGATAACTGTGGCAAGCGGTCAAGCGATAACTGTCTCTAGCGGTCAACGCTGGTTGGTACTATAAGGAAGAACAATGCCATACGGAACAGTAAATGCAGACTTGATGACCACTTCAGACGGGGTAAGTTCGTCTGGTTTGTATGGGTTTAAAAATAGGTTAATAAATTCAGCGATGGTGATTGACCAGAGGAACGCGGGGGCTAGTGTTACTCCTACCGATGGACAATATTCATTAGACAGATATCTTTTTGGGGTATCACAAACTTCAAAACTTACTGCCCAACAAAATGCTGGCTCTATAACTCCTCCAGTAGGATTTTCAAACTATCTTGGTGTTACATCATCTTCTGCTTACTCAATTACATCAACGGATTTTTTTGATATTCAGCAAAGAATTGAAGGTTTTAACACTTCTGATTTGGCATGGGGAACTGCTAATGCTCAAACAGTAACACTATCATTTTGGGTTCGTTCAAGTTTAACTGGCACATTCGGTGGCTGTATTCGTAATAGCGCACAAAATTACAGTTATGTATTTAGTTATTCAATTTCATCTGCAAACACTTGGGAACAAAAATCTGTAACCATTGCTGGCCCAACATCGGGAACATGGATAGGCGGTACTAATGGTGTTGGAATGATTGTTCAGTTTTCCCTTGGTATGGGTTCAACATTAAGCAATACTGCTGGTTCTTGGTACTCTGGAAATTATCGTGCGCCTACTGGTTCAGTTAGCGTAGTCGGCACAAATGGCGCAACCTTCTACATCACAGGCGTACAACTAGAAAAAGGCAGTACCGCAACATCGTTTGATTACAGACCTTATGGTACTGAGGAATTATTGTGTCAGCGGTATTATTACAAACACGCAGATGGAAGTGTTGCGAGCAATCAAATTGTATCAATAGGATTTTATGAATCAAGTGGCGTAATATTTGGTTCGGTTAAATTTCCCGTAACAATGAGAGCAATTCCAACAAATGTTTCTGCTTCTGGGACAAATTATTATAGTTTGTTTGGTGTTATGAATGACCAATTTAATTCGTTAACTAATGCACTTAGTTCAGTAAATCAAGCAGGATTTTTTAATGCTTCTGAAGCATCTGGAACAGCGGGACAAACTGGAAGTTTGCGGCTAAATAGTTCTAGTGCTTTTGTAGCGTTTAGCGCAGAACTATGATTGGGAAAACTGAAATGTATAAACTTTCAAAATATCATAATGATATTGTTGGCGTTGTTAAACAAGAAGACGGATACACAAAATCTATCCCATTTGACCCCGCTAACACCGATTACCAGCAATATTTAGCATGGGTGGCTGAAGGCAATCAACCATTGCCAGCAGACGAAGGAACACAATAATGGCTTCAACTATCAACGGCACAAGCACAGGAAATGGTGGTCTTATCTCTACGGGAGATGACAGCGGCATCCTAAACATACAAACAAACGAGACTACTGCAATTACTGTTGATGCTAGTCAAAATGTGGGGATTGGTACTAGTTCGCCAAGTGGGAAATTAAATGTAAGTGATGCAACATCTAGCCAGATAAACATCAATAGTTCTGCCAATGGTGCTACTAGACAAGTATTATTTTCAGCATCATCAAATACACAAGAAGCACAAATTAGTGCAAACAACAGTACTGGTGAATTAAAGTTTGAATCTGGTAGGTCTGGAACATCTGCTTATTTCCAAACTTTTTACACCAATAATTCAGAGCGGATGCGTATCGACTCTAGCGGTAACTTGTTAATTGGTGTTGGAAGTTCAAGTTTTGGTGGTGGAATATTTTTACAAAAATCCAGTAATGGAAACACAATAGCAAATTTTGAAAACACTTATTCTGGAAGTGGTGGGCAAGCCATAAGAGGAAAAATAAATTCAGCAGGAAATAACACATCTTCTTATTTGTTTGTTGGTAGTTCAAATAATGATGTTTGTTATATATACGGAAATGGAAATATTGTAAATATCAACAATAGTTATGGCACATTATCAGATGTAAAACTCAAAGAAAACATTGTTGATGCTACGCCAAAACTTGCTGAAGTAATGCAATTAAAGGTTCGTAACTTCAACTTAAAAACAGAGCCAGACCATAAACAAATTGGTTTTATTGCACAAGAATTAGAGCAAGTATTTCCAGCCCTGATTGACAACACAACATCACCAAATGACCCAGATGATGTTATTAAGTCTATTAAAACTTCTGTGCTTGTGCCTATTCTTGTCAAAGCAATTCAAGAACTAAAAGCAATAAACGACACACAAGCCGAAACAATCAACGCACTAACCGCCCGTATAGTGGCCTTGGAGACAGCATGACTTTTGTTGTAGACGGCACAAATGGCCTGACATTTAATGATGCAACAACGCAAGCATCTACTGCTACTAATGCGTCTAACATTTCTAGCGGTACTTTAGGTAAGGCTAGATTGCCTACGGGGTCTGTGTTGCAAGTGGTAAATGTTACTTCTGTTACATATGTTTCTATTACCAATACTAGTGAAACTGCCACAGGATACAGTGCTAGCATAACGCCAACATCTTCTTCTAGCAAAATACTAGTTTCTTTTTATTGTTCTGAATTTAGAGTTCCTGCATACTCAGGTGCAAACATATTACTTTATAAAAATGGCAGTGTATTAACTTTTATAGCAAGAGAATTTGGTTTTTGCCCAACCCTTACTACTAACACATTTGGAAATATCATATCTTCGTCTTATTTAGATAGCCCTGCTACTACTTCTTCTGTTACTTATGCAATTTATGCAAGAATATTGGCTAATCCAGGAACGTTAGAGTTTCTTCCAAACGGTTCAAACAACACCGCAAATAAAAATTTAACAATTACTCTCATGGAGATTTCAGCATGAGCCATCAAGCAATTATTAAGTTGTACCCAAATGTTGTTGTTATTCGTGGCGATGAAGCATTTGATGCAGAGGGCAACGCAGTCGTTTATGACGAAGCGGCAGTTCAAGCCTACATAGATGCCAATGCCTATGTAGTAAAACGCCAAGCAGAATACCCTTCCTTTACTGACTACCTTGATGGCATAGCCAAAGGTGACCAAGCACAGATTAACAAATACATAGCCGACTGCCTGGCTGTTAAGGAAAGGTATCCCAAATGACCGTATTTATCTGGAAGATTTCCGAAATCACATCCGAAGATGGCGCGATCACCCACGCCAAATATCATGTGACCGCCGAAGACAATGGCGACATTGTGGAAACCGAAGGCCATTGGTGGTTTAAAGACAAAACCGTAAAGACCGCTTTTGACCAGGTCAAACAAAGTGATGTAGCTGATTGGATCGAAAAAGAAACAACACAAGACGGTGTAAATTCAATAAAATCACAGCTGCAAAGCCAAATGGACTACATCAAAAAAGGGGTAAACAATGACTTGCCTTGGGGAAATCAGGTTTTTAAAGTCACGTTTTAAGGGTCAAAAATGACAACCCCCTACGACATAATTACCCGATCGCTGAAAGATATTGGCGCGTTAGAAGCTGGTGAAAGCCCGTCCGCGGATGCTGCCCAGGACGCATTCGATATGCTTAACGATTTGTGCGCCCAATGGTCTAACGAAAACATGATGGTTTTCTACAAAACCGAAATCATTTTCCAAACCGTTCAAAACACCGTGCAATACACCCTTGGACCAAACGGATCGGTCGGGGCTACTTTTACGGGATCGATTTCTGGCACAACGTTAACCGTCCCAGCTAACGGCGTTACAGCTGGCGCGATCACTATGGGCATGACTCTAAGCGGCACAGGGATTACTGCTGGAACGACCATTGTGGGCTTTAATACGGGCGCTGGTGGCAACGTAAACGAAGGCGGCACATATTCCGTTAGCAAATCCCAAACAGCTGCTAGCACCACGATTACGGCCTATTACGAACGTCCATTGACAATCGAATCGGCCTTCGTGCGCGTGGCAACCCAGCAAGGCGGATCGAACGTGGCTGGCGGCTACCTGGATTACCCCGTGGCTATTCTCAGCCTGGAGGAATACGAATCATTAGGCATCAAGCAGCTAAATGGACCGTGGGCCAAGATGGTTTACTACCAACCAAGCGAAACCTTGGGAACGTTGTACGTTTTCCCAAATCCTTCAAGCGGTGAGCTGCACTTGTTTGCTAGCACTATATTTCGGACTTTTGAGAATTACTACGAAACCATAACGCTGCCCCAGGGCTACAACATGGCGCTGCGGTGGTGTTTGGCGGAACGTTTAATGCCAATGTATGGCAAAGCCAGCGCCACGCAAATCACGCTGATAAATTCATTTTCCGCCCAGGCCAAGGCCACGATTAAACGTACAAACATGAAGCCGCCACAAGTTTCCCGTTATCCTGACGCATTAATGGTGGGCAGAGCTAAAGACGCTGGCTTTATCATGGACGGGGGATTTAGATAATGCCTGACTTTGGCTTTGTAGGGGCTTCTTACGAAGCGCCATCAATCTACCAGGATGCCCAGGAATGTATCAATTTCTTTCCTGAGATTGATCCAACCAAACCCCAGGGCGATCGTGGGGTGGCTGCGCTATATCCAACGCCTGGCTTGTCTTCGCTGGTCCTATTTCAAAATCAAGAAGAAGTCCGTGGGATGAACACCCTTTCGGGTGGCAATATTTTGGTGGCGGTATGCGGGCCTTATGTTTACGCCCTAACATCTACTTTTGTGCCGACAATGGTTGGGCAACTCAATACCACAACGGGGCGCGTAGGTATTAACGACAACGGCATTAACGTCTATATTGTGGACGGTTCTAACCGATACAGCTGGCGCATTTCCAGCCCTTCTTCTGCGGTGTTTACGGGGTCTATATCGGGTACAACCCTAACGGTTACAGCAATTACCAACGGCACAATTGCAGCGGGGCAATCCCTTTTTGGTGTGGGCGTTACCAATGAAACCGTCATTACAGCCCTGGGGACGGGAACTGGCGGGATTGGTACTTACACAGTTAACCTATCCCAAACAGTTACCAGCCGCCAAATGAACAGCACCACGGTGGGCGCACAAGTAACGGGAGCAATCTCAGGCACAACTTTAACGGTTTCTGCGGTTACAAGCGGAACGCTATTTGTCGGTCAAACCATCCAGGGAACTGGTGTCACGGCGCTAACCATCATTACCGCCCTAGGAACTGGATCGGGTGGCGTGGGAACTTATACCGTTAGCACAAGCCAAACAGTAAGCTCAACAACCCTATACGGCCTTAATTTCTCACAGCTGCCAAGCTCAGACGGGGCATTTACGGGCGGAACAAACGTAGACGTAGTAGACAACTATTTTGTTTACAACCGACCAGATACCCAGCAATTTGGGTGTTCGAACGTCCTATCCCCTATTTCTGGCAGCACTAACTTTTCCAGCAAAGACGGCGCACCCGATGACCTGGTGACGCTAATTGTGGATCACCGCGAAATATATTTGCTGGGCGAAACATCTAGCGAAGTATGGGTGGACCAGGGCACAAGCCCATTTCCCTTTAACAGAATTCCAGGCACATCAACCCAGCACGGTATTGCTGCGCCGTTTAGCGTTGCCCGCGTGGGTAATTCGTTTGCTTACCTATCAAAGAACAACCGCGGAACTGCCCAGATCGTTCAAATGAACGGTTATGTGCCACAAAGAATTTCAACCCATGCGGTAGAAAACACCCTAACAGGCAAAACGATAACCGATGCAATTGCTTGGACCTACCAGCTTGAAGGCCACGAAGTTTATGTGATTAGCTTCCCAACCCTTCAGTTAACCTGGTGTTATGACATTGCTACGCAGATGTGGCACAAATGGCTATACACCAACAACTTAGGCCAATACGAGCGCTGCCGCGGTAATTGTGCTGCGGTGTTTCAGGGTTATAACTTGATTGGCGATTATTCCAACGGCAAGATTTATCACTTAGACCGCAATATTTACACCGATGACGGGCAACACGTTAAACGGATGCGCCGTGCCCCGCACTTGACCGTGGATTTGCAAAGACAATATTTTGAAGAGCTGCAGCTGCAGTTCCAGCCTGGTGTTGGATTAAGCACGGGCCAGGGTAACGATCCCCAGGCTATGCTTCGCTGGTCAAACGATGGCGGCTCTACCTGGTCCAACGAACATTGGACAACCATAGGCAAAATAGGCAAATACACAAACCGCGCAATATGGCGGCGGCTGGGAACTGCAAGGGATCGAATCTTTGAAGTGACCGTTTCCGATCCAGTAAAAGCGGTGATTGTGTCGGCTAACCTTAAAATGACAGCTGGGGAAAATTAATGGCACTTTTACCCAATCCGCAAACGCAGCCTTATCCGCAATCGGAATTCCTAGACGGACAAACCAAACGCCCAACCCGTGCCTGGCAGCAGTTTTTTATTAACTTGTTGAACTTCAATAGCTCGACCACGGCGACTGCTGGATCGGGTACGCTGCCAGCTAATCCCGTTGGCTTTATCAATGTGACCGTAAATGGGGTGGCCTATAAAGTGCCATATTACAACCAATGAATTTGGAATTAGTCAAAAATCACATTCCAACCCGTGAAGAAATTCTGCGGTTGCAAGATGAAATGGCTAAAATGCCCCAGGCAGAATTGCAAACCGAACACTACTTTTCGCAAGGGATGTATTGTCGGAAAGTATTTAGAAAAGCTGGGACAATCATTGTTGGCAAGGTCCATAAAAAAGATCACTTTTTCATGTGCGCCCAGGGGCAAATCATTGCCTGGTCCGAAAAAGGCATGGTGACTTTGAATGCTGGCGATGTGTTGTGCAGCAAGGCTGGAACAAAACGGGTGACTATGGCGGTCACGGATGCAATTGGCATCACGGTACACAAGACGAACAAAACGGATTTGAACAAAATCGAAAAAGAGTTAATAGAACCAGACGAATTGGCTTTGTACGATTCTTCTAATAACATCAAGGTTAAAGCCTTGGAGGGTAAATAAATGACTTGGGTAACTGTTGCGGTTGTAGGTGGCGGCGCTACGTTAGCTGCTGGATACATGGGGGCGCAAGCTGCCAAAGATGCGGCAGCAACATCTGCGGCTGGAATGCGCTATGCGGCGGACACCAATCGGGAAATGTTCGACATTACCAATCGAAATCTTGCGCCGTATCGTGAAGCTGGCACAACCACATTAAAAGACCTTTTAACCAGAATGCCAGAGCTGACTAAAGCTTATACGGCAGAAGATTTTGCCCAAGGCATCGATCCAGGTTATCAATTCCGTTTAGCCCAAGGTCAAAAAGCCTTAGAAAATCAATATAACCGTGGTGGTGGCCTAGTAAGCGGAAACGTCATGCAAGGAATGCAAGACTACACCCAGGGCCAAGCTTCCCAAGAATTTGCAAATGCTTTTGGTCGAAATACGGCAACGCAAACCAATATTTTTAACAGGCTAAAAGGCATAGCTGACATGGGATTAGGCGCAGCTGGTACAACTGGTCAAGCTGCTACGGCTGCTGGACAAACCATTGGATCGGCGCAAATTGGCGCTGCCAACGCTGAAGCCGCTGGCATTACTGGACAAGCAAAGGCCTACGGCAACACCCTACAAGGCATGGCTAACTATGGAACTTTGCCGCTTTATATGGGCGGACCTGGCGGACAGCAATCACCTTATAGCGCTTTTTATGTTGGCGGCGGCGGTGGTGGCGGCGGTGCTGCTATGCCTATTACTGGTGCTGCCCGTCCAGATTACATGGGTGGCGGACAAGGCCTTCAATTGAAGTATTAAGGAATTGATATGGCAACATATGTAAGCACCCCCCCGCAAATGTACGAAGGTCCGCAAGTCATGTCTATTGGAGACATGATTAATACTGCCCGCGCTGGGCAAGCTTACCAACAATCACAACAAATGAACCCTTTGGCGGTTCAGCAGCAGCAGCAAGTAGTAGCCAAAGGCGGAATTGAATTAGGCCAACAAATACAAGCTGATAAAGAACGTAAAAATCTGCAAGAATTTTTTGCTAATCCTGACAACTTCCAAACTAATGGAAGAATTGACATTGACAAAATTAACAAGGTAGTTCCAACAATAGCGCCTTACACGGGATCGGAATACGTTTCTAAATATACAACTTTGGGTAAAGCTCAAACCGAAGCTATTGGTGCAAAACAAAACCTGACGCAAGACCAACGGGCCATGATCGCCCAAAGATTTTCTATTCTTGGTCGCCTGGGTGTGGATAAGATCGAACCGTATATTAAAGAAATGGATTTGATGAAACAGGAAAATCCAGACAATCCTGATTTAAACAGGCTGCTGGATTCCTACAAAACCATTTGGCAAACCGAAATGAAGTCAGGGCCAGATTTGCCTGGTAAGGCTATTTCTGGCGCACAAACATTGCTAACCCCAGCGCAGCAACAATCACAATTTGCACCGTCAATCAGTACGCAAGACGGAAGAACGGTTGTCACCACGCCTGGCGTTGGAGCTAAACAGCCAACCGCAGAAGTCGGCATAGCTGGCGGTTTGCAACAAGGCGGTCCAAAAGAACTGCCAACCGCTGGAACACAAATTGCCCCAGGAATGCGAATTCCTTATGCCGTTCGTTCTGCTGCACAACCTTACATTCCAGAACCAAACGAACCAGGCGATGCCGAATCTGGTCAAGCTTACCGAAACACTTTAGTTAATCGTCAAACTGCATTGTCAACCAACCGCAGAAATGTGGAAGAAACAATAGCACAGGCGCAGAAGATATACGGCGAGCTATATTTTCCAAAAGGCGGCGTAATTGGAGATTTAGAGCGAAAAGTAAAAATGGCAATGGAAGGTGAAGAATACAAACAACTAGCTAAAGAATTAGCTAGATTGCAACTTTCCAATTTAGACACTATGGGCCAAGGAAGTGGCACGGTTGCTGGCATTGACTTAACAAAAGTCGCCAGCGGCGATATAACCGTGCCGCCCGCGGTTTTGATAAAAATTGCCCGCAGAACACAATCAGATATGACAAATCTGGATATGCAAGCGCAAGGGGCGCAGCAGTTCCAGCAGCGTTTTGGCGACAACAACATGAAAGCCTATCAACAAGCCTGGAATGCCAACGCTGATAGCAAAATCTTTGAAGCTATTAATTTGTCTAAAGACATAACCGATCCAGCGCAATTAAAAACAGAGCTAGACAAGCTGTTTCCGTCAAAAGCTCAACACGATGAATTTTTAAAGAAGTATAGAAATCTTAAAAGACTATCTGAAACAGGGACGCAATAATGGATGTTTTAGAACAATATCTAAGCGGCGGAAAAGCGGCTGCACCGTCCACACCTAAACCGTCCACACCTGGGCGGTCCGTTGTTACGGATCAATTGCTAGATAGCTTAAAAAAGGTCGAAAGCGATAAAGACCCGTTCGCCCTAAACAAGCAGTCCAAAGCAATGGGCGCTTACCAATTTATGCCAGAAACCGTGCAAATGCTGCACAAGCAAGGCATGGAATTTAATCCATTTAATGAAAAGCAAGCCAGGGAAGCGGCGCGTACTTACTTGGGCCAATTGGTCGACCGCAACAATGGGGACGTAGATAAGGCCCT
>Ga0209134_10000426_pt1 | contig 11181 bp, 8 predicted proteins | sample LauGreSp1BDMLBSN_2_FD_187566 | JGI IMG/M metagenome (GOLD analysis project Ga0209134, IMG submission 187566) | Freshwater lake microbial communities from Lake Michigan, USA - Sp13.BD.MLB.SN (SPAdes) (version 2) | ecosystem: Environmental > Aquatic > Freshwater > Lake | place: Lake Michigan, USA... | reverse complement strand
GAAAGTGAAGAGTGATCTGGAAAAAGCCAAGATTGATCTTGATTCTGCACGTCGTTCCGGTGATCTGGGACGGATGTCGGAACTGCAGTACGGCATCATTCCAGCACTGGAGAAAAAACTCCAGGCGGCGGCCACGTCAGATCAGACTGAGCTCAAATTGTTGCGTAACAAGGTCACCGAAGAGGAAATCGCTGAAGTAGTTTCCCGGGCTACCGGTATCCCGGTGTCCAAGATGCTGGAAGGTGAAAAACAGAAACTGCTGCGTATGGAAGCTGAATTGCATAAGCGGGTTATCGGCCAAGGCGAAGCTGTAGATGCTGTTGCCAATGCAGTGCGACGTTCACGCTCAGGGCTTTCCGATCCGCGCCGTCCCAACGGTTCCTTCCTGTTTTTGGGGCCTACTGGGGTTGGAAAAACCGAGCTCTGCAAGGCGTTAGCCCAATTTCTTTTCGATACAGAAGAAGCCATGGTTCGTATCGACATGTCTGAATTCATGGAACAGCATTCAGTTGCAAGATTGATTGGTGCACCTCCCGGTTATGTCGGCTACGAAGAAGGGGGCTACCTCACAGAAGCCGTGCGTCGCCGTCCTTACGCGGTGTTGCTGCTGGATGAGGTGGAAAAAGCGCATCCTGATGTGTTCAATATTTTGTTACAGGTGCTCGACGATGGGCGCCTGACAGATGGTCATGGCAGAACGGTCGATTTTCGTAATACAGTGATTGTAATGACTTCGAATCTCGGCTCAGATCGCATACAGGAATTGATGCAGGAAGGCGCGATGGATAATGCCCAGTACGATCGTGTGAAGTCAGCAGTCATGCAGGTGGTAACGCGGCATTTCCGACCCGAATTCATCAACAGGATTGATGAAGTCGTGGTGTTCCATCCACTGCAGCAGGCACAGGTGCGCGGCATCGCGGATATCCAGGTTGGCCTTTTGGGCAAACGGCTGGAAGATATGGATCTGCATCTGCAATTGGACACAGATGTACTGGATAAACTGGCCAGTCTTGGTTTCGACCCGGTGTATGGTGCGCGTCCGCTGAAACGGGCTATCCAACAGTGGCTGGAGAATCCATTGGCCAATCAGGTGCTTAGTGGCAACTACCCGCCCGGCAGTACCATACTTGTGCAGATGGCTGGGGATCAGATTACCTTTGCACGCAAGCAAGTCTGAGGCAGGGCAAAAAAAAAGCGCCAGGATTATCTGGCGCCAACATGATCCTCAGGGGACACTGAGGATCTACACTGCACGTGTTCAAATAATTCAATTCATGGGTGTCTTAACCGGCTTGGTGATCATGGTCGAACAAATGTTGGATCACGTGAGCGTAATGTTCTGCTACCGGAACGAAATTCCTTGAACTATCTTCATAGCAGTAGATGGATCCGGTTTCGATGTCGTAGACCCAGCCGTGCAGGATCACGCTGTCGGTTGCCAGTTTGGCTGCCACGCAAGGGTGGGTTTCCAGATGTTTCATCTGCAGGATCACGTTTTCCTGCGTCAGTTCGAGCAGGTGTTGATCGCACAATTCGGTATGTTTGTGACGGGCCTTAACCTTGGCAGTTGCTGCTGCGGCATTGGAGAGCCAGTTTGAAACACTATGCAAATGTTTCACAGACTCTGGGTGCATGGCTCCTTTCATGGCGCCACAATCCGTATGACCACAGATTACAATGTGGCGGACATTAAGCACCTCCACTGCAAACTCGATTGAGGCGTCCATATCCGTAATTACCTGTGCATAATGCGGTGGAACAAGGTTGCCGGCATTACGCGCGATGAACAGGTCACCTGGCATGGTCTGGGTGATCAGCGTGGGGTCAATACGGGAATCAGAACAGGTGATAAAAAGCACTTCCGGTTTCTGACCCTTGGCCAGAGACTTGAACAGTTCCTTGTGTTGGATGAACTCCTTTTGCTGGAACTTCATGATACCGCCGACTAGCTTTTCCATACATTTCTCCAGTGGTTCAAGGGTTGGATCTAACTGTCCCGCAAAACAAGGTGCCACTATAGTGGAAACTATTTTGTTGTATTATGCTATTTTCGATAGGAAAAAGCTTTCATTGGCTGCTAATGCAAAGTAGGATAGGCTCATGAAAGAACTGAATTTTTCCTTAAAGCAATTGCGCTATTTCCTGGTGGCGGCACGGCACAAGAGTTTGCGTCAGGCAGCGACAGAACTGGGTATTGCCCAGCCATCCTTGAGTGCCCAGCTCAAGGCTTTGGAAGACGCGCTCGGAGTGGAGTTGTTTGAACGCTCACGCGGCGGGGTTACGCTGACGCCGATTGGCCGCAATATGCTCGCAGAGGCATTATTGGCAGTAAATGCCGCTGAGTCGATCATGGAAGCAGCCCAATTTGCGACACGTGGTCCCACCGGTACCTTCAGATTGGGTGTGGCTCCTTCGATAGGGCCGTATACCTTGCCATGGATTCTACCTGCGGTGCGGCACCAATACCGGGGAGTGAAGTTTTTCGTGCGCGAGGCAGTTACGAAAGTGCTAGTTGAAGAACTCAAGGCCGGTAGCTATGACCTTATTTTCACTCCCATGCCGATTGATGACCCCTCTCTGACAGTTGTTCCCATTATTCGTGAACCTGTCTATCTGGTATTAAATGCCGAACATCCCTTGGCCGGACAAGAATCAATAAAACCACACCAACTGAAAGGCCTGGATATTCTTACCATTGAAGAGCACCACCTGTTCTTCAACCAGGTCGAAGAACTCTGCAAGCGTTTTAGTGCAAATCTGCTCAGGGATTTCGAAGGCACCAGCCTGGATGCGATTCGCCAGATGGTATACATGGAAATGGGAGTGGCCTTCATGCCTTCACTGTACATCCGTTCAGAAATCCGGGATCGACATGAATTGACAGTCTTGGGAATAGAAGGCGAACCGATATACCGGGTACATGCCATTGCATGGCGAAATACTTCACCTTTGCGCGGATTCTATCGGGGGCTCTGTACTTTCATCCAGAACACGATCAAACAGCAGTTCGGCGATGACATAGTAGTGCAATGAAAAACTTGGTTCGCGATTATCACAGGCACTTGTACGATGAAATTTGACTCTCCCTATTTTGCTGCCGTGGATTTGGGATCCAACAGTTTCCACATGGTTATAGCTCGTGTGCAGGACGAAAGGGTAGAGATAATTGATCGTGAGAAGGAAATGATCCAGCTGGCGCGCGGTGTCAATGCTGAGGGCTATCTGCGCCAGGATGCACAACAGCGGGCACTTGCCTGCCTTGCGCGTTTCGCGGAAAGGTTGCGCCACATCCCCAGGCACCAGATTCGTGCAGTTGGTACCAAAACCTTGCGAAGCACCAGGCAACCCAAGCTCTTTCTCAAAGAGGCAGAAAAAGTATTGGGCGTGCCAATCCAGATTATCTCCGGCTACGAAGAGGCGCGTCTGGTGTATTCGGGACTGGCACACTCCGTAACCAACGATCATTCTCAACGCCTGGTTGTCGATATTGGTGGCGGCAGTACCGAATTGATAATAGGCCAGGATTATGAGGCGCAGATTCTGGAAAGTTTGCCGATGGGTTGTGTTACCTATACTGAAATGTTCAAGAGTTCCTCTGGCAAATTGACTGCCAGTGGTTTTGAGAAGGCCTATCTGGCGGCTTGTGCTGAGTTGGAATCTATACGCAGGAACTACCTCAAGGCTGGTTGGAAAATTGCCTACGGCACGTCCGGCACTATTCGCTCAATCGCCGATCTTGCCCAGAGCAGGGATGGTGGTGCACTGATCAGCCAAGTTTCACTGGAATGGTTAAGCACGGAAATTTTTGATAATAAAGTTACTCTCACCAAGTTTCCCGGTTTGCGACGCTCGGTATTGCCGGCCGGTCTGGCTATTCTCAAGGCAGTTTTCGATCAGTTGAAGCTGGAAAGTATGCATGTGGGTGATGCAGCCCTGAAAGAGGGTTTGTTGTATGACAATATAGGTCGCTTGAGCGAGCATGATTACAGGACAGAGACTGTCAGGAAGCTGCAGGTACAATACAAGATTGATCAGGATCAGGCGGAACGAGTGGAAGAAACTGCCCTGGAATTCTGGAAACAAATAGAAGGTCCCGTGCTGCCTGGAGTATCGCGCACCAAGATATTGGCGTGGGCAGCACAACTCCATGAGATCGGAATGAGTATTTCCCATTCCAACCATCACCACCATGGCTATTACATAGTGCGGTACAGTGACTTGGCTGGTTTTGGCAGGTATGAACAGTACATTCTTGCCAATCTGGTGCGAGCTCAACGCAAGGGACTTTATGCGGGAAAGTTTGAAGAAGTAGATGAGCAAACCATGGAAGCGCTTATTCCGTTGATTGTTTGTCTCAGGCTGGCGGTTGTCTTGCACCGGCGGCGTGAAGATCTTGATGTCATGCCGAAATTGCAGTTCAAGAACAAACTATTCACGCTAACATTCAAGAAGCGGTGGCTGAAGGATCACCCCCTGACGCTTGATGGTCTTGAGCAGGAGAAAGAATATTACGAGCCACTTGGTGTCAGTCTTCAGTTTGCCTGACTTTGAGCTTGCTCCGGTTTGATTTGGTCTGCCTCTGGTTTATAGTTGTCAAAGCCCGCAAATTGGGCTTGGAGCCATTTTGATACCAAAGCTCAACTCAAGACAGCATACGACATGCGTGGCAAGGCTAAAAATCCTTTTGTCAGGGCTGTGTTCACTTTGCCTTTTGCTGGCCTCTGAATCCTTGCTGGCACAGCGCCTGCCGTTCCGGGATCAACCTCCCGTACCTTTCAAAGGTACTGCAGCAATTGACACTAACGGTGCGGAGTTCACGTTCGCGCGGCTCATTTATGGCGGTAACGAATTTGACGATGGATATATGGGCAGGGGCAGATGGACCACCGATTGGCCTGAAGCCGAGCATTTTTTCATGGAAGGTCTTACGCGTTTGACACGCGTGGATGGATCCCCGGTAAGTATTTACAGTGGCGAAGGCGGTGAAGCGGTCAGTCTGACTGATGACTCCGTGTTTGATTACCCCTTTCTATATGGAGTAGAAGTCGGGTACTGGACTCTGAATGCTCAAGAGGCCTCGACTTTGAGGGAGTATTTGCTGAAAGGTGGCTTCCTGATGGTCGATGACTTCCACGGGACGGCAGAGTGGGCTGGTTTTGTGGCGACCATGCAAAAGGTATTTCCTGATCGACCGATTATTGATATTCCTGAAAATGATGAAGTTTTTCACGTCTTGTATGACCTTGATGAAAAGGTACAAATTCCTGGTTTGGCTTCGCTCATGTATGGAACTACCTATGAAAAGGATGGTTATGATGCGTATTGGCGCGGGATTTACGATGAAAACGGCCGATTGCTCGTAGCCATCAACCATAACATGGATCTGGGTGATGCATGGGAGCATGCGGATGATCCGGGTTATCCTGAGCCTATGACGGCACTGGCCTACCGCTTTGCTGCCAATTATGTAATCTATGCATTGACTCACTGAGCGCATTGCTGCACTCCTACAGCCTCAGCCCTTGCACTCTGTCCTGGAGCCCCGAGCATGAACTTGCTACCCCGACTATTCGCGTTATTTCTGTTTTCGCCCTTCGTAGCCATGAACGTTTCTGCTGCCAGTGAGGATGATGTAATGGCACGTGCCCGGGTCATTCATGACAATGTCATGACTCTCGACTCGCACGTGGACATCCCCCTTAATTTTGCTACCAGTGAATTTGTGCCGGCATCGGCTGAAGCCCAGGTGAATTTGCATAGCATGCGCTCAGGGGGGCTGGATGCTGCATTTTTTATTGTTTATGTAGGGCAAACACCAAGAACAGAAGAGGGCTATCAGTTGGCCAAAGCGGACGCAGCAGCCAAATTTGCTGCAATACACCGCATGACAGATATTCTTGACCGAGCAGAAATAGGCTTGGCAACGACCGCGCAGCAAGCCAGGGAGATTCATGCCCAGGGCAAGCTGGTCGCCTTTATCGGGATGGAGAACGGTTACCTGATTGGTACAGATCTTGGTTTGCTGGAAAGCTATCGAGAACAGGGTGCCAGGTATATGACATTGGTGCATAACGGTCATAACGATATTGGGGATTCAGCTCAGCCACAGGCTCTGTTAAACGATGCACAAGCAGAGCATGGTGGCTTGAGTGCTTTTGGGTATCAAGTAGTTGAAGAGCTCAATCGACTTGGGATACTGGTCGATATTTCCCATGTGTCCAAACCCACCATGCTTGCAGCTACGCGCCATTCGAAGGTGCCTGTGCTCGCCTCACATTCGAGTGTGCGCAGCTTGTATGACCACCCCCGCAATATGGATGATGAGCAGTTGCTGGCACTCAAGGAAAATGGGGGCGTACTCCAGCTGGTGGCCTTCGACAGTTATCTGAAGCAGGGGGGAGGGGCTACCGTCAGCGACCTCGTCGATAACATAGATTATGCGGTCCGACTCATTGGAATTGAGCATGTGGGCATCTCTTCAGACTTTGGTGGCGGCGGCGGAGTTGCAGGCTGGAATTCAGCCGGGGAAACTTTCAATGTCACTCTGGAGCTGGTCCGGAGAGGTTATTCCGAGACGGATATTGCCAAGATCTGGAGCGGTAACCTGTTGAGAATATTGGAAGAAGCCGAGAATTTTGCCTCTTGGCCTTGACTTTCAAGTGCCGATTCCAATAATGTGCGCCCCTGACTTGGTGAGCGGACCGGTTGATTACCCATCGACAGTTTCCCGCAACGATTTCTGCGGCAGTTTGCGTAGAAGTTTGCGAGAGAGCCGCGAAACAGCCTACTGAGGTTGTTTGCTACCAAAGACCCGCTTGAACACAACAGCCTGGCTGTTCTGGTCAGCCCCTGCGGCGAATCACGCCCTGGGTCATTAGGTTCGACCCGAGCCTTTCTGGATTCTTTAGATCTTTTAAATTGGTAAGTATCTTCTTGCAGTTGCAGGTTTTCTGCATTGCCGTGCCTTTTGCGACTGATTCAGGCCAAAAGCACTTGTTGATACGTAACTGAATAGACAACTCAGGCGAGGACAAAACAGTGGCTCTATTATCAGGCGGTGATGCATTGATTCGTGCTTTGCACGATGAAGGCGTTGACCTTATTTTCGGCTACCCTGGCGGGGCGGCTCTTCATATATATGACGCGATTTTCAACCAGGACAAAGTTGAACACATCCTTGTGAGACATGAGCAGGCAGCAACACATGCCGCTGATGGCTATGCGCGTGCTACCGGCAAACCCGGCGTAGTGCTTGTGACTTCTGGTCCAGGCGCGACCAACGCGATCACCGGTATTGCGACCGCATTCATGGATTCCATTCCTATGATCGTGATATCCGGTCAGGTTGCCAGGGAGTCCATCGGTCTGGATGCTTTCCAGGAAACCGACATGATCGGTATCTCCCGGCCAATCGTGAAACACAGTTTCATGGTTCACACACCTGAGGATATTCCCTCCGTCGTGAAGCAGGCGTTTTTTATCGCAACCACAGGTCGCCCTGGTCCGGTTGTAATCGATATTCCCAAGGATGTGACCGACCCGAGCGTCAAATTCGAGTATCACTATCCCGAGACGGTCAAAATCCGTTCCTACTCTCCGCCTACCAAAGGACATTCAGGCCAGATCAAAAAGGCCGTGGATATCCTGCTGGCTGCACGTCGCCCGATTATCTACAGCGGTGGTGGAGTTATTATTGGCGAAGGATCCGAGTTATTGACCGCACTAGCTCGTAAAATCGGTTGTCCAGTGACCAATACCCTGATGGGTTTGGGAGCATTTCCTGCTACTGACAAACAGTTTGTAGGCATGCTGGGTATGCATGGTACTTATGAAGCCAACATGACCATGCATGAAGCGGATGTGATTCTTGCCGTAGGTGCCCGTTTCGATGACAGGGTTACCAATTCCGATGTTCGCAAGTTCTGCCCGGATGCGACCATTCTGCATATTGATATAGATCCTGCCGCCATTTCCAAAACGGTAACCGCGCATGTGCCGATTGTGGGTCCCGTTGCTCCAGTACTCAAGGAAATGCTTGAACTGGTAGAAACCAGCAAGGTCAAGCCCGACAAGGAAGCCATGCAAGCCTGGTGGGAGCGTATCGAACATTGGCGTAAGCGCCAGAGTCTTGCTGTTATTCCGGCTGAAAATGACGTGATCAAACCGCAGCAAGCGATCCAGGCTTTGTATGAGGTTACCAAGGGTGAAGCTTATGTAACCTCTGATGTTGGACAGCACCAGATGTTTGCTGCCCAGTACTACCACTTCGACAAACCGCGCCGATGGATCAATTCAGGCGGACTCGGAACGATGGGCTTTGGCTTGCCTGCCGCAATGGGTGTACAGCTGGCATTTCCGGATGCAGTCGTTGCTTGTGTAACCGGTGAAGGAAGTATCCAGATGAACATCCAGGAACTGGCAACCTGCAAACAGTGTGCGCTCCCGATCAAGATTGTGACTCTGAACAACAAGGCGCTCGGCATGGTCAAGCAGTGGCAGGATATGCAGTATGGTGGAAGACATTCCCACAGTACGTATGCTGATTCCTTGCCAGACTTCATTAAACTGGTTGAATCCTATGGTCATGTAGGGATTCGTATTGAAAAACTCAGTGAACTCAAAGCGAAAATGGCTGAAGCCTTTGCGATAAAAGACAAACTGGTCTTCATCGATATTGCCGTTGATCCCGAAGAGCATGTCTATCCGATGGCTATTCGTGGTGGTGCGATGAATGAAATGTTCCTGAGCAAGACAGAGAGGACTTGAAGATGAGACGCATAATTTCTGTTTTGATGGAAAACCAGCCAGGTGCCTTGTCGCGGGTTGTCGGCCTGTTTTCCCAGAGAAACTACAATATCAATTCCCTTACTGTTGCTCCAACAGATGACGAAAGCTTGTCACGATTGACCCTGACCACAGTGGGAGATGACCGCAAGATTGAACAGATCATCAAACACCTGAACAAGCTGGTTGACGTGGCAAAGCTGGTTGATCTTACCGAGGGTGCTCACATTGAAAGAGAGCTGATGCTCATCAAGGTGAAAGCGACCGGAGCCCAGCGTGCGGAAGTGAAGCGTGTGGCGGATATATTTCGTGGTGTGGTGGTTGACATTACACCCACTATGTATACTATCCAAGTCACTGGAACCAGTGAGAAACTAGACGGGTTCATAGCAGCTTTGGCGGGAACGCCCATTCTGGAGGTAGTAAGATCCGGAGTGTCTGGAATAGCAAGAGGGGAAAAGGTGCTGAGCCTGTAGTTCTTCGAGGATTACTGAGCCGGCATACTATAAAAATAAATCGTTGGTGCAGATTACAAATTTGCGAAATTACAGAACAGGCCAGGTCAAAAACCTGGCCTTTTTATTTGGTCGGCAGTTAATCTTACGACAAAAAAATGCACGGTATACAAGGTACGACAATAAAAAACCCGGCAATTGCCGGGTTTTTTATTGGATTGAAGAATGACTATTTAAACTACTTTCTTCATGTCAGTCATATGGCCACGCAGGGTCTGGCCAATCTTCTCGATTGGATGATTTCTGATGGCAGCATTTGCGCTGATCAGCGTCCGGTCATCTACGCCGTTATCCCTGGTTTTCAGGCCAGCACCTATGATTGATGTATCGACTGTGCTCATGAACTCCTTGAGCATGGGCACCGCAGCATGGGAGAACAAGTAGCAGCCGTACTCAGCAGTATCGGAAATTACTTTGTTCATTTCATAAAGTTTTTTCCGACCGATCAGATTGGCAATCAGCGGTACTTCGTGCAGTGATTCATAATACGCAGATTCTGCAATTACACCGGCGGCTACCAGCGTTTCAAAACACAATTCGACGCCTGCCTTGATCATGGCAACCATCAGAATGCCGTGGTCGTAATATTCCTGTTCGGTGATTTCGGGTGCACCTTGCGGGCTCGAGAGTTCAAATGCAGTTTTGCCAGTTTCTTCACGCCAGGTCAGCAGCTTCTTGTCGTTGTTGGCCCAATCTTCCATCATGCCAGCAGAGAAGTGACCTTCCATGATGTCATCCATGTGCTTTTCAAACAGCGGACGCAGAATGGTTTTCAACTGCTCACTGACTTCGAAGGCCTTGATTTTGGATGGATTATTGAGACGATCCATCATATTGGTGATGCCACCTTGTTTGAGGCCTTCAGATACTGTTTCCCAGCCATGCTGAATCAGTTTGGAAGCGTAAGCTGCATTGATCCCCTCGGCTACCATGCGGTCGTAGCAGAGGATGGAGCCGGTCTGCAGCATGCCGCAGAGGATGGTCTGTTCACCCATCAGGTCGGATTTCACTTCTGCAACGAACGATGATTCCAGGACACCTGCACGATGGCCGCCGGTCGCTGCAGCGTAGGCTTTCGCAATTTCGAGACCATCGCCATTAGGGTCGTTTTCTCGATGTACTGCGATCAGGGTAGGTACGCCAAATCCGCGTTTGTATTCTTCGCGGACTTCAGTACCAGGGCATTTCGGCGCTACCATGATCACGGTGATGTCCTTGCGAATCTGCATGCCTTCTTCCACGATGTTGAAACCGTGGGAATAGGCGAGGCAAGAGCCTTTTTTCATCAAAGGCATTACTTTTTGGATAACCGGAGTGTGCTGTTTGTCTGGTGTCAGGTTCAATACCAGATCAGCAGTCGGAATCAGCTCATCAAAAGTGCCTACTTTGAAGCCATTATCGGTTGCGCTCTGCCAAGACTGGCGTTTCGCAGCAATCGCTTCTTCGCGGAGGGCGTAGGCAATGTCCAGACCGCTGTCGCGCATGTTAAGTCCCTGGTTAAGACCTTGGGCTCCACAGCCAAGGATGACAACTTTCTTGCCCTTCAGCTTGCTAACGCCTGCGCTGAACTCGGATTTGTCCATGAAACGGCATTTGGCCAGTTGGTTCAATTGCAAGCGCAATGGCAGGGAGTTGAAGTAATTCAAGGTTGATCTCCTGATTTGGGTTGAGGCAGAAAGGCGGGCAGCATAGGGCTTATGTCATGTTGCGTAAAATGAATATTATGCAATCATATATTCCGATATATGCAATATAAGTTATGCTTTGCACATGAACCAGAAAGAACTGAATTTGTTCCTGCATCTGGCAAAGACCCTGAACTTTGCACGAACCAGTGAAGCGTGTCATGTAACCCCTTCCAGTCTGAGCCGGGTGATAC
>Ga0209134_10000423_pt1 | contig 11187 bp, 9 predicted proteins | sample LauGreSp1BDMLBSN_2_FD_187566 | JGI IMG/M metagenome (GOLD analysis project Ga0209134, IMG submission 187566) | Freshwater lake microbial communities from Lake Michigan, USA - Sp13.BD.MLB.SN (SPAdes) (version 2) | ecosystem: Environmental > Aquatic > Freshwater > Lake | place: Lake Michigan, USA... | reverse complement strand
CCGGTCGCCTGAACGACCAAACCAAAGCCCGCTGCAAAGCGGGCTTTTCGTTTGCACCGCTCCCCGACGCTCCCAATTTCACCCACGTGTCCGACGCACTCACCGAAGCTTTCCGCAAGGTCGACCTGAGCCAGGTCCCGAGCCCTTGCCACGTCCTCCATCGCGGCCTGCTGGAACAGAACCTCCGCATCCTGCGCTCGGTGATGGACCGCTCGGGCGCCAAGATTCTCCTCGCGCTCAAGGGCTTCGCCCAGTTCAGCGAGGCGAAGATGATCTCGAAGTATCTCGTGGGCACCACGGCAAGCGGCATCCACGAAGCCCTCCTCGGTCGCGAAGAATTCTGCGGCGAAGTCCACGCCTACTCGCCGGCCTTCAAGGACGAGGAGTTCGCGGACCTGCTGCGCGTGGCGGATCACATCTCCTTTAATTCGCCAACGCAATGGAAGCGCCACAAGGCCGCCGCCCTAGCCGCTGGCCGCAAGATCTCCTTCGGCCTCCGCGTCAACCCGGAGCACGCCGAAGTAGACGTCGAACTCTACAACCCCTGCGCCGCCGGCTCCCGCCTCGGCGCGCTCCGCTCGGAGATCAAATCAGCCGCTGACCTCGACGGCCTCGAGGGACTCCACTTTCACACGATGTGCCAGCAGGGCTCCGACGTCCTCGAGCGCACGGTCGCGGCCTTCGAGGCGAAGTTCGGCGAGTTCATCCCGCAACTAAAGTGGGTCAACTTCGGTGGCGGCCACCACATCACACGCGAGGGCTACGACCTCGACCGCCTCGTCCGCATCATCACGGGCTTCCGCCAGCGCTGGGGCCAGCATATCCAAGTCTACCTCGAGCCCGGCGAAGCCATCGGTATCGGCACCGGGGTCCTGGTGGGCACAGTTCTCGACTTGGTCCATAACGGGATGGATATCGCTATCATCGACATCTCGGCGACCAACCACATGCCGGACACCTTGGAGATGCCCTACCGCGCCGACATCATGGACGCCGACCTGCCGGGTAAGCTGCCCCATACCTATCGCCTCGGTAGCGTGACCTGCCTGGCTGGCGACGTCATCGGAGACTACTCCTTCCCTTCCCCGCTTAAAATCGGCCAGCGCCTCGTCTTCATGGACATGTCGCACTACACGTTCGTCAAGAACACGACCTTCAACGGCGTGCCCCTCCCGGCGATCGCCAGCTTCGACCCCGCCTCAGGCCAGACTCAGGTCGTGCGCCGCTTCGGCTACGCGGACTATAAGAACCGCCTTTCCTAACTGGGCGGGTAGGCTCTTGACCCGACGGACGGGTCTGACAAGGTTGCGGCCAATCAATCATTCATGAAGACCCGCGAAATTATTCTCATCCTCATCGCTGCCGCTTTCGGTGGCGTGGCCATCGTCACCTGGAGCGGTGAAGAAGCCGCCAACCAGCGCGCCGCCAAGATCAGCAAGGAAGCCAACGAAGCCCGCCTGAAGAGCGTCGCCGACATCAACGCCCTCACCGCCAAGGCCGCCAAGGATGCTGCCGACGCCAAGAAGGCTTCCGACGAAGCAGGCAAGCAGGCCACCGAGCTTCTCGCCAAAACCAAGACTGACGCCGATAAGGCCGTCAAACAGGCGGTCCACGACCTCGCCAAGGCCAAGGAAGACGCCGCTAAGGCCGCCGTGAAGGCTGCCGAGCTTGAAAAGGCTAAGGCCGACGCCGCTAACCGCGTCAACGAACTCACCGCCGAACTCGCCCGCCTCCGTGACGGCTCCGAACTGAAGGAAGCCATCGCCAAGCAGAAGAAGGCCGAAGCTGACCTCGAAGCCGCCTCTACTGCCCTCCGCGAAGCCAACGCCGCCACCGCCAAGGCCACCGCCCGCCTCGCTGAAGTCGAAGAAGAGAACCGCCGCCTCCGCGAGCAGACCAAGGGCACCGACAACGTGTCGCCCAACTACCGCGCGCTCTAAGTTCCTCCCGGAACTCCCCGATCAGCCCGACCACCCGGTCGGGCTTTTTCGTGCCTAGACGAAGACGCGCCGCAGCTTCGTGGGCAGCGCTGGCCGGGCCTTGGCGCGCAGCCCATGCTCCCACCGGCGCACAGCCTCCCAGCAGGCCTAGCGATAAACGAGTGCACCCCCGACGGTCGCGCCCGATGTCGCGTCGGAGCTTCGCTCCCCTCATCCTCTGCGTCGCGTCCTCGGACAGCCCCTAACGGCGGATGATCATCATCTAGCCATAAGCCCGGCCACGCAGGCGCCTGCAATCACATGGAGCTACCTAGAACCCTGCACCCCTTGGCCTTGAGCTCTGCGTTAGACACGGGTGATGAGATTCAACATCAGCAAACACGGGCACGAAGCAGCCCGGACCACAAGGCCCGGGCTGGTCGGCGATTCCGCCAAACAAAGAGGGCCGGCATCCCTGCCGGCCCTCGTGCTATGAAGCCTAAATCCTAGGATTTAGAACAGAACCTGAGCCTGGAGGCGGAAGATATCCGCGTCGGCCTTACCAGCGCCGGCGGTACCATTGAGGATAGACGTACCGGCAGCGTTACCAATAGCACCGAGGAGCTGCGAAGCCTTAGCCTTCTCGTAGCCGAACATGATCTTCGCGTTATGGTCCACGAAGTAGTAGTTCACGCCGACATAGACGCTGTCGAACTTGTTGTAGAAACCACCAACGTTCTTAGCGTCGCGGTAGAGGTCGCCGAACGAGGCACCCTGGCCGTCGGTGTCGAGCTGGGAGTAGCGGATGACGCCTTCAACCTGGTCGGTGAACTTGTAGGCAGCGAGGGCGGTGAAGCCTTCGGGCTTACGCTCGACAGCAGAGCCGCGGGCTTCGTTAGTCGTGCTAATGAACTCAGCTTGGACGATCAGCTTGTCGAACTGGGACTTGATGTACGGATTGTAGCCCGAGATCGAGGCGGTAGAAGCGGCACCAGCGGCAAGGTTGGTTCCTACGTTGTCACGCTGGTCGCGCTGGGTACCGTAGTTGAGACCGATGGAGTGCTTGTTCGTGTCGCTGATCTTGTAGGTGTAAACCAGATTGGCGAAGACGCCGATGTCATTGGCGGTGCTAGCGACCTGGGTTTCACCCTGAAGAGCGTTGGCGACGGAGGCACCATACTCGAGGGTCTGAGCGGCGTCGACGACGTACTTGTTAGCGTAGTGGAGACCGGTGTGACGGGCACCGAAACCGAGGCGACCGTTGGTTCCAGCGCTTTCGGACCAGAAGCGGTTCGAGGCAGAACGCTCGACGGTCAGGAGCTTGGAGGAAGAGGTGTTCTCTTCGAGACCCCACTGGACCTTCTGGTAACCGAGGATGAAGTTGCCGTAACCGGTTTCGGAGGTGAAGATAGCCTTATCGAGGGTGTCGTCAGCGAAGTTGTAGACGATTTCGCCCGAGATGCCTTCGCCCATGTCAGCCTTGAAGCCGAGGTAGAGGCGACGCATGAAAGCGTTGCTGAAGTCGACCGACTTGGCTTCGGTGCCTGCGTTGTTAGTAGTGGTGGCACCGATGGACTCATACTGAGTCTGAACGCGGCCCGCGAAGGTGAGGCGCTTGGTAGCGTCTTCCTTGACGAAGACCTTGTTGAGGCCGGAGGCCGTACGAGCCTTAGCGGCTTCGTCCAGGGTCTTCGCGCGCTCTTCAGCGGTGATCAGGCCCTTCTTCACGAGAAGATCGAGCGTGGCTTTATCTTGGGCGAAAGCCGAGACCGACGTAATGGCGGCAGCGGCGATCAGCATGGACTTGAGGGTGCTATTCATAGGTTGTGGTGCGGTTATGCGAGCGGACTATCTCATCCTATTGTTACAGGATGAAGACGAACGGGTGAAGAACCTGCCGTAAAGCAGGCAGGCTTAGACGGGCGGAAACCTTAGAAAAGCTCACTTAAGCCCGTAAAAACCTCAGGAAACAGGGGTTTCCACGGCAATTCCGCCCGAATTCGCTCGGTCAAAACGATGCGATTCGGCTGCGTTCGCCCCCCTTTGGCAACGCGCGGACCCGCGGGAGCGGCCGAATCGAACACGGGGGAAGCCTGCCCCAGGCGCACCGCGATCCATTTCGCGAGCGCTTCTTTCGTCACGGGATTCCCATCACCCACATTATAAACCCGCGCGCCGGCGGGTCCGCCGATGATCGCAGCGAGAATCGATGAAGCAGCATCATCGCGATGCAGATAATTGATGAAGTGATCCACGCGACCGCCGATGACATTTTCGCCGCGGCGCAATTGATCGACGAGGTGATGACGACCTGGTCCGTAGAGTCCGCCGAAACGCAGCACGCGCGCCTTCGCGAAACCCGAAGTCAGCACGGCCTGCTCTCCACCGAGGATCGCATCCGCCGTCGGCGCACCGCCCACGGGAGAAGTCTCGTCGACCTTACCGCCATCATCCTGTCGATACACGCCCGTGGAGCTGGTGAAAATGAAGCAGTGCGCACCGACGTCGCGAGCCCACGCGAGCGCGCGCTTCACGCCAACGTCGTAAGCTAAGGTATAAGCCTCAGGTCCGCCACCACCGGTGCTAGCCGCATACACGACTGCATCGAACTGCTTCGGCAAGGCCGACCAATCACCAGCCTGGATGTCGAACGCCGCGGCGCCGATACCTTCGGCGCGGAGTTTATCGCGCGAGGCTTCCGAACGGACGATGCCGAGCACGTCATGTCCAGCCGCACGGGCCTGACGGGCGAACTCAGCGCCGACATACCCGCAACCGAGCACCGCGATTTTCAGGGAGGTGCTCACTTGGGCAGGAAGGCGGCGATCCACTCGGCGGGAGTGGAGCCGGACTGCGCGGAAAGCAAGCGGAGGAGTTCAGCGGCGTCGGCGGCGGCTTGGGCGCGCGGGCCCGGTGCTTCGACACACTCACGCAGGCGGGCAGCCAAGGGCGCGGGCTCACAACCGCCCTGTAAGTATTCAGGCCAAGCCTGTCGCTTGAGGAGGATGTTCGCGATACCGAGGTTATCGACGCGGCCAGCAATCAAGCGGCGGCCGACGATCCAAGTGAGCGGATTAGCCCTATACACGACCGCGCCAGGAATGCCCGCAAGGGCGACGGTCAGAGACATGGTGCCAGAACTGACGAGCGCGGCGCAACCGGCGGCGGGGCCTTCGGAGACGGGGCGTAGGTCGATGCCTTTAGCCTGGTCACCGTACTCAGCCAACAGACGATAAAGCTCCGCATGCACTTCGCCACCGGTGTGGAGTACCAGCGCGCGTCGTTTAGGGTGATCTTTACGGAAAAGCGCGAAGGCCTCGACCAGCGCAGGGAATATTTTGCGGACAGGCTTCGGACGGCTGCCCGGCAGGAGCAGCACTGGGCCCTCGGGGTCATACGTCAATCCAGGCTCATGGTCGGCCTCGGCGAACGGATGGCCGACGAATCGCGCGTCCAGTTTGGTGTCGGCATAGCACGCTGGCTCGAACGGGAAGATCGTGCCGACGCCGTCCAGGTCGCGCGCCATGGTAAAGCGACGCTTGGGCTTCCAAGCCCACAACTGGGGGCTGACGTATTGAATGACGGCGGTCTCACCGAAACCCGCGCGAGATAGGCCCGCCTTGCGGAGCTCGTTCGCCAGACGGAGATTAAGGCCGGGGTAATCGACGAGGACGACGACCTTGGGCTTCCACTGCGTGGTCCAGGTAACCATGCGCGCGAAGAGCTTCCGGTAGAAAGGATAAGCCGAAAGGATCTCCACGATGCCCACAGCGGAGAACGTAGTCATGTCCATCAGCAGCTGGGCGCCGGCAGCGCGTAACTCCGGCCCACCAAAGGCGGCGATACGTAGACCCGGGCGGGCCTTGAGTAATTCCGCAACGACCTTGGCGGCGTGCTGGTCGCCTGAGTGCTCGCCGGCCACCACGAGCACGTCGACCTCGCCCGCACGGGGCCGGTCGAAGTGCGCCGGGATGGACGGGAACGCGCTCATTTGCGCGCCATGCCCGCGCGGATCTGTTCGGTGATTTTGATGGCGACTTCCAAAGCGGTGCGCCCGAGCTCTCCACTGACCTTCGGGCTCTTGCGGTCACGGACGCAGGCGGTGAATGAAGCGAGTTCGATGGCGAGGGGCTCGCCCTTCTCGATCGGGATCTCCTCCTTAGCGAAGCCGCCCTCGGCGGTCGGGTCGACGCGCACGGTGTGGCCCTTCTGGCCCATGAAATCAATAGAGAGGTAACCGCCAGTCTGGAAGACGCGGATCTCGCGGTTCTTCTTCAAGGAGACGCGGCTGGAGCTCAGGTTGGCAACGCAGCCGTTCTTGAAGGCGATGCGGGCATTGGCGATGTCCTCGGTCTTGGTGACGACCGATACACCGACGGCGTCAATACGCTCTACCGGCGAGTTGGCCAGCTGCAGGACGATACCAATGTCGTGGATCATCAGGTCCAGCACGACGCCGACCTCGGTGCCGCGCGGCGTGAAGGGCGCGAGGCGCTCGGCGGTGATGTAGCGGGCATCAGTGACGGCCTTCTCGAGGTACGACATCACCGGGTTGTAATGTTCGATATGACCGACCTGGACGATACGATCGGCCTTGGCGGCGGCCTCTAGAATCTGGGAAGCCTCCTCGAGGGTGACGCAGATGGGCTTCTCAATCAGCAGGTGCACGCCCTTGGCGAGCAGAGGGAGCGCGACGGCGGCGTGGTGGTTGGTCGGGACCACGACGCTGACGGCGTCGCACCCGGCGGCCATCTCGTCGAGCGTGGCGAACCGATGGCAGTTATGCTTGGCGCAGATTTCGGCCGCACGGGCGTCATTAGGTTCGAAGATGCCGGCGAGTTCGGCGCCAGGCAGGGTCGAGTAGATGCGGGCGTGGTGCTGGCCGAGCGAACCCGTGCCGGCCACCCCGCAGCGGATGCGCGTAGCGGTCATGAACCCCAGACTCCCTCGGGCGGCGGCTTCCTTCAATCCGAAAACCCGGCACACCCCAGACGGCTCGCCTGGCGACGCCACGACACACGCACCACCGTCAACCTCTAAAAGACAACGCCCAGCGGACTCCCTTGTTGCCGAGACGCCGTTATCGCAGGTAGAAAACAGCCATGACGCATGATGCGGAATTGGCGACCTTGGTGCGCCTCCTCGACGACCCCTCCCCGGTCGTCCGTCTCGCCGTACTGAGCAAGATCAAGGCCGCCGGACTACCGGGAGTCCTCTGGCTCGAAACCCTGACGAAAGACGAAGCCCTCGCCGCCCATGCCCGCACGCTGCTCGCCGCCCTGCGGACGCCCGAGGCCGCGGCGCACGCCTTCCTCGTGCACGTTCGCGACCCCCACTGTGACCTCGAGGAAGCCTGTCTTCGGCTGGAGCGCGCCACGGACGTGTCTTTGGCTGATGACGCCTACTCCACCGAACTCGACCGCTTGGCCGAACGCACCCGCGAACTCATCGCCGAACCGCTCGACGTCCGCGCGAAGTGCCGACTGCTCTGCCGCGTGATCTTCGGTGAAGAAGGCTATCGCGGCGCCCAGGAAAGCTTCGCCGTGCCGTCCTCTTCCCTGCTCTCGCAGGTCATCCATAGCCGCCGCGGCATCCCGATCTCGCTCTGCTTGATCTTCCTGCTCGTCGCTCGCCGCCTCGGTCTGCCCGTCGAGCCCGTCGGCCTACCCGGCCGCTTCATGGTCGGCATTTTCCGTGGGCGCGAACCGCTCTACCTAGACTGCTATGAAGGTGGCGCCTTCCGCACCCGCGCGGAAGTGCAGTTGCTGCTGCTCGATAACCAGCTGCCGGCAGACGAAGCGTTCCTGCTGCCAGTGACCACGCACCAGACGCTCGCACGTTGCTGCCGCAACCTCGTGTCGCAATTCGAAGCCCAAGGCGACGACCGTAGCAGCCGCCTATTCCTCACCTTCGTCCACGCCCTGGAAAAGACCGATGAGCGCGCCTGACACCCTCACCCTCGCGTCCCTTCGGACGACCGAGTTCGCGCCCGGCCAGCTCGGCGTGCTGGGCGACCCAATCGCACACTCGCTTAGCCCAGCGATGCACAACGCCGCAATCGCGACGCTGCTTCCGACAAACCCACGCCTTGCCGGCGTGCGCTACCATCGCCTGCACATCACCGCGGAAGAACTTCCCGAAGCGCTGGCCTTGTTGCACGCCAAAGGTTTCGCCGGCGTGAACCTCACGGTCCCGCACAAAATCCAGGCGCTCTCGCTCGCTGAATCGCTCTCACCCGAAGCCCGGCGTGCCGAGTCCGTCAATACGCTCATCCGGACCGCGACTGGCTGGGCCGGCGACACCACCGACGGCCAAGGCTTCCTCGAAGCCCTGCGTGAACGTAGCGGGAAAACGACCAAGGGCCGCCCAGTGATTCTGCTTGGCTCCGGTGGCGCCGCCCGCGCCGTCGCCGCAGCCTGCCTCGCCGACGGCTGCACCGCGCTGCACCTGCACAACCGCGATGTCGCTAAGGCCGCCGCCCTCGCGTCCGCGCTCGCCGATCCGCGCGTCCAAACCGCCGGCCTGACCGAGATCAAGGCCGCCCCTGACGCCGTCATCGTCAACTGCACGACGCTCGGCCTGAAGCCGACCGACGCCTCGCCCTTCCCTTCCGCGCTGCTAGCCGCTGGACAATTCGTCTTCGACACCACTTACGGCAGCGGACCCTCGCGCCTACTTAAGGATGCCAGCGAATATTGCGTCGCCCACTGCGACGGCCGTTCGATGCTGCGCTGGCAAGGAGCGCTCGCCTTCCGCCTCTGGAATGGCATGCTTCCTCCTGAAGCTCCGATGCGCGCCGCGCTCGGCGAAACCGCCCCCTGAACCCATGACGCTCGTCGACCTGCAGAACTTCGCTAAGCTTTACCCCGGACTAGCCGCCCTGACCGCCGGCGCGTTCGGCGCCTGCGTCGGCAGCTTCCTGAACGTCTGCATCCATCGCCTGCCCAAAGGTGAATCAATCATCACCCCCAGTTCGCATTGCGCCTGCGGCCAGCCAATTCCCTTCTGGTATAACATCCCGCTCTTCGGCTGGCTCTTCCTGCGTGGCCGCGCCCATTGCTGCGGAGCGAGCATCTCCGTCCGCTACCCACTCGTCGAACTCACCACCGCCCTGCTCTTCATCGCAGCCTGGACATTCCTCCCTCCGGCGAAAGCCGCAGTAGCCTGCATTTACCTTCCGCTGCTCGTGCTCCTCGCCGGCTGCGACCTCGATGACATGATGGTCCCCGACGCCCCGAACTTCGCGCTGGTCGGCACGGGCATCATCCTCGCGATGCTGGTCCCTTCGATTCACAGCGAGACGCTCCATTCGATCGAGGCCGTGAATCGCTTCCGGGCGCTGATCGACGCCTTGCTCGGCATCGCCGTCGGCACGGCATTGGTCTGGTGGATCCGAACCATAGGAAGCGTGATGGCCGGGCGCGAAGCCATGGGCGAGGCGGACATCATCCTATGCGCCGGGGTGGGCGCCTACTGCGGCTGGCAAGGTGCTGTTTTTTGTCTTTTCGGGGGGTCGGTCATCGGGGTCATCACCGCCCTCCCCGGCCTGATTCAGGCCAAAATAAAGGGGGAAGAGTATGCAGGAGTGGTGCCTTTCGTGCCCAGCATGGCCATCGCTGGGGCGGTCTGGTTCTTCCGAGGCCCCGAACTGGTAACCCTCTGGCGCGGCTGGGCGGCATCGTGAATCATTCTGACTTGTCAGCCCCCTCCCCCCGTCCAATCATCGAACTCACCCCACTATGAAGCAGCTCGTCCTTGCTACCTTGATCGCTTCCGCCGCCCTCGTCGGTTGCACTACTTACGACACCCCCAACCATGGTCGTAACGTCTCGATGGAGCCAGCCCACAACTTCCTTGGTATTGTTAAGGTCGAGCCCGGCTCCTACGCCCCCAACGAGAAGCCCACGGTCGGCGTCAATATGCGCGAGTTCTACGGCCGCCGCACCAGCTCGGGAGACCGCATCACCCTACTCTGGGGCGCAGTTACTCTGACCGACTACTAAAACGACAAGTAGCCCTTGCAGAAGCCCCGGATTCGGGGCTTCTTCATTTACAGGCCATGAACGACCCCGGAAGCAACGTCGCCCGCCATCTTCGGATCGCGGCAACCGACCGCCCGGACGACCTGGCCACGAAATCGCCGACCACCGTCAACCCGACGGGCGAAGTCCACCACGAGGTCCGCACCTTCCGCCAGCTGGACCAGGAGAGCGACTCGGCCGCTAGCTATTTCACCGACGCCGGCGTTACTAAGGGAGCACGCGTACTCCTCGCCGTCCGCCCTGGCCACGACCTGATTGTCGGGATGTTCGCCTTGATGAAACTGGGCGCCGTGCCGGTGGCCATCGACCCGGGGATGGGCTGGTCCCCTTTCCTTGATTGCGTCCGCCGCTCCCGCCCAACCGCCCTCGTCGGCACCCGCACGGCGTCCCTCCTCAGCCGACTACCCTTCGCGGCCTTCCGTTCACTACGCCATCGCGTGACGGTCGGTGGCGGCGCTTGGCACCAAGCGCTTGCGTCGACCGTCCGGCCGTTAAGCCCGATCGCCCACGCTCACACCGACACGCTCGCCGCCATCCTCTTCACATCCGGGTCAACCGGCGCGCCCAAGGGCGTCTGCTACACGCACGGGATGTTCGACGCGCAGATCGAACTGGTCCGCACGACTTACGCGATCCGCCCGGGCGAGACGGACATGGCGATGCTGCCGCTCTTCGCGCTCTTCAACCCCGCCCTCGGCACGACGACCGTCACGCCACTGCTCGACCCCTCCAAGCCGCTCGCGGCCGACCCCGCTCCGCTGGTGGCCGCCCTCATTGCCGAGAAAGTCACGAGCTCCTTCGGCTCGCCGGCCATCTGGGGTAAGGTCGCCGACCACTGCGAGGCCCGCGGGCTCAAACTGCCCGACCTCCGCCGCCTGCTGATTGCTGGTGCTCCGGTCTCCGGCGAACTACTGGCCAAGCTTCGGATTGTTGCGGCGAACTGCGTCACCCACACGCCCTATGGGGCGACGGAATGCCTACCGGTCACGACCATCACCGCCGATGAATTGCTCGGCGAGGCACGCCAACTATCCCTCCGCGGCCAAGGCACGTGCGTCGGACGACCAGTCAGCGGCGTCGAGATCCGCGTGATCCGCGAGACGGACGGCCCGATTGCAACCTTGGCCGAAGCCTGGACCTGCGCGCCCGGCGAGATTGGCGAAATCATCGCGACCGGCCCGAGCGTGACCCGCGAATATGACGGACTCCCCGAAGCGACGCGCCTC
>Ga0209134_10000422_pt1 | contig 11191 bp, 12 predicted proteins | sample LauGreSp1BDMLBSN_2_FD_187566 | JGI IMG/M metagenome (GOLD analysis project Ga0209134, IMG submission 187566) | Freshwater lake microbial communities from Lake Michigan, USA - Sp13.BD.MLB.SN (SPAdes) (version 2) | ecosystem: Environmental > Aquatic > Freshwater > Lake | place: Lake Michigan, USA... | reverse complement strand
GCGCCATGCTCGTACACCTGTTGCGCACCAAACTTCTCCGAGCCGAGGTCACCGCGGCCCGGCTCGATTACGAGGGCTCCTTGGCCATCGATCGGGAGCTCATGGCCCTCGTCGGCATGCTCCCTTACGAGAAGATCCTGGTCGGCAACCTGGCCAATGGGGAACGCTTCGAGACCTACGCCATCCCCGCCCCCGCCGGCACCCGCGAGGTCTGCTTAAACGGAGCGACGGCCCACCTGGGCAAGCCTGGCGACCTATTGGTCATCATGACCTTCACCCAGATGGAAGAATCTGCCGCCTCGACCTGGAAACCCCGGACCGCCACCCTCGCCGAGGGTAACCGTCGTATCGTCCGCCTCGAGAACCCCGAAGTCCCCACCTCCCTCCTGACCACCTTCCAACGATGAGCTATCGTCTATATATACCCGGCCCCCTGACCGTCTCCGATTCGATCGTCCAAGCCATGGGCAAACCCATGGTCGGGCACCGTTCCGGCGACTTCGTCAAGCTGTACAATGACATGCAGCCCCGCCTGCAGACCATGTTCTTCACTCAGGACCCCGTCTACCTCGCCACCAGCTCCGCCTGGGGCGTGATGGAAGGCGCCCTTCGTAATGTCTGCCGCAAGGGCGTACTCAACTGCATGAACGGTGCGTTCTCCGATAAGTGGAACGATGTCGCCAAGCGCTGTGGCAAGTACGCCGAGGCCCTCCAGTTCGACTGGGGTAAACCCATCGATCCAGAAGCCGTGCGCAAGGCCCTCGCCACCGGCAAGTTCGACTGTATCACCTTCATCCATTCCGAGACCTCCACCGGCACGCTCTCCCCGATTGCCGACATCATGGCCGTGGTCCGCGAATTCCCCGACGTGATCTCAATCGCCGATACCGTCAGCTCCTTCTCGACCATCCCGATCAAGAAGGATGAGCTCGGCATCGACATCTTCCTTACCGGCTCACAGAAGGCCCTCGCCCTCCCCCCAGGTCTCGCGATCTTTGCGGTCAGCGAGCGGGCCCGCGAACGCGCCAAACAGTCCCCCGACCGGGGCTACTACTTTGATTTGATCGAGTTCCACGACAACCACGTCAAGGGCATGACCCCCTCGACGCCTTGCATCTCCCTCTTCTACGGCCTGCAGCAGCGCCTGATCGAAGTCGAAGCCGAAGGTCTAGATAACCGCTACGCTCGCCACCTCCGCCTCAACGAACGCATGCGCGCCTGGGGCCTCGCCAAAGGCTTCTCGTTGCTGCCGGAAGTCCAGTTCGGCACCCGTGGCCTCAACTGCTTCAAAAACGACCGTAACGCCGACCTCGAACGCCTCAACAAGACGCTCAAGTCCCGCCATAAGCTCGTGATCGACGGCGGCTACGGCAAACTGAAGGGCAAGACCTTCCGTATCTCCAATATGGGCGACGAGACCGACGCTACGATCGCCACACTGATTGCCGCCCTTGACGATTCCTTCGCCGAGCAGGGTATGTAACCGGACTTGACCCTCGGTTATAATCCTACGCATGCGCAAGAAATCATCCAAGTCGTCCGACGAAGTTTCCGCCCCCCCCGGTTCCAAGGTCCTAGTCATCGCCGAGAAGCCCTCGGTCGCGGCCGACCTGGCCAAGGTCCTCAAGGTCCCCAAAGCCACTAGCGACTACTTCGAGAACGATAAGTGGGTGATCAGTTCTTCTATTGGCCACGTGGTGCGCCTCGTGGACCCGGATGATATCGACCCGAAGTTCAAGCGCTGGACGCTCAAGGACCTCCCGATTGATCCGCCTAAGTTCGATGGCACCGCCAGCCCCGACATCCTCAAGGCCGTCATCAGCGAGCGCAATAATGGTGACCGGTACAAGTTGCTGAAGAAACTCTTGAGCCGTCCGGACATCGGAACGGTCGTCAACGCCTGCGACGCCGGCCGCGAAGGCGAACTGATCTTCCATTACGTCTATCAGTTGGCGAAGTGCAAACTCCCCTGCCAACGTCTCTGGCTGGCCAGCATGACGAACACGGCGATTGCCGAGGCTTTCGAACACCTCTTGCCCGCCACGGCCAAGCAGGGTTTGCTCGACGCCGCCATCTGCCGCTCCCAAGCCGACTGGCTGGTCGGCATGACCGCGAGCCGGTTCTCCACCATCATCATCGGCGGAGCCAAGCGTGAAGTCTTCTCCGTCGGTCGCGTCCAGACCCCGACCCTCATGCTGATCGTCAAGCGCGAGCTGGAGATCCGTAATTTCGTCCCGAAGACCTTCTGGAAAATCGAGGGTGACTTCGGTCTCAGCATCGGTGGCTACCGCGGCGCTGCCCAAGTACCTGGCGTCACCGACCGAAAGGAAGCTGAACGCTTTTACGACGAAGCCCAGGCACGCAAAGTCGCCGAGGAGTCGCTGAAGATCGGCACGGGTCTCGTCACCGACGAACGCAAACCCAAGAAAGACAGCGCCCCACGCCTCTTCGACCTCACAACCCTCCAGCGCGAAGGCAACCGTCGCTTCGGCTTCTCGGCCAAGACCACGCTCGGCGTGGCCCAAGCCCTTTACGAGAAGCACAAGGCACTCACCTACCCACGTACCGACTCCCAGTACCTGCCTGAGGATTACCTCCCCAACGCCAAGGCGGCCCTTCAGTCGCTTGAAGGCGCCCACCCCGCCGGCGTCTTCGCCAAGGAAGCTCTCCGCAACGGCTGGGTCGATTCCGCCGGCCGACGCGTCTTCGATAATAAGAAGGTCAGCGATCACTTCGCCATCATCCCAACCGGCACCGTCCCGCAAGGCCTGACCGACGTCGAACAGAAGATCTACGACCTCGTCGTCCGCCGCTTCGTTGCCGTGTTCTTCCCGATGGCCGAATTCGAGGAGACCGTCCGCACAACCCTCGTTGGTGAACATAACTTCCGCACGACTGGCAAAGTCCTCGTTGTGGCCGGTTGGCGCGCCGTCTGGGGCCAGGAAGCCGAAGCCGAGGAAGACAAAGACAAGGAAGGCGCCGCCAGCCTGCCGGCCCTCGCCGCCGCCGACGGCTCCCCCGCCAAGGCCAAGGTCAATGGCGTCGACGTCAAGGAAGACGCCACCAAGCCGCCGGCCCGCTACAATGAAGCCTCGCTTCTGGGCGCGATGGAGAACGCCGGTAAGCTCGTCGACGACGAGGCCCTCGCCGAGGCGATGAAAGAACGCGGCCTAGGCACCCCTGCGACCCGCGCCGCCACCATCGAAGAACTCCTCGCGAAGACCTATATCGAGCGCCAAGGCAAGGAACTCGTCCCGCTCGCCAAGGCCTTCCAGCTCCATCAGTTCCTCCATGCAAAGGAGATGGGTATCTTCACGGAACCGCAGATGACCGGCGAATGGGAGTACAAGTTGAAGCAGATCGAGCACGGCGAACTCGGCCCACGCGAATTCATGAAGGAGATCAAGGCTCTCCTGGAAATCATCGTAAAGAAGGGCGCCGTAAAACCCCCTTCGCTCGAACTGGCCCCGCGGGTTCTCTCCCCGACCGACGGCAAGCCGCTGCAAACCGACGGCGAGAAATACTTCTCCCAGGACATGGTCGGCACGACCGATCGTCCGAAGATGACCATCTACGTCGGCATGAACGGACACACGATCACTCCGCTCGAAGTCGCCGAACTTGTGGAGAAACGTCGCATTGGCCCGTTTGCCGACTTCCGCTCGATGAAATCGGGCAAGAATTTCACGGGGTATATTGATCTCGTCGACCCTGACACGATTAAGCCGCGGGGCACCGAAGAAAAGCCTGAGACCGTGCCGACCCCTGCCGCCGAGGGCGAAGCGACCACCCCAGTGAAGCCGCCTCGCAAGACCAAGCCCAAGGCTCCGAGCGGCAAGCTGAAGGCCGTACTCTACTTCCCTCCGCGCGAAGGTGCCGACGGCAACCCCGACGCGTTTGACGCCGAATGGCCGGTGCTCGGCCCCTGCCCCGTCAGCGGACTGGCGGTCCAGCACACCCCGACCGCAGGTTATCGCGTGTGCCCGCAAAAAGCCCAGGAAGCCGGCGCCAAAAAGACCTTCAGCCTCAACGCCGAGATGCTTAAGTCGCCGATCTCGGCCGACGATGTCCGTCGCCTGCTCAATGAAGGCAAGACCGGGCTCAAGAAGTTCGTCTCCAATCGTACGAAGCGCACCTTTGAAGCCTTCCTTGTCGCCGACAAGCAGAAGGGCTGGTGGTTCGAATTCCCTCCCCGCAAGCCCCGCGCCGCCAAAGGCGCGCCCGCGGAGAAGAAGTCGGACGAGCCGTTCTGATTAACGTTCCCAAGAAGGGCGCGGGATTCGCTCCTCGGGCTTGAGTCTGAGATCTGCCTCCATCGCGCGGAGCTGACGGAGATCATCCGGGAACCCGTCGTCCTTCGGCAGCATCCGCTCCGTCCAATACTTCCGAAACCAACGATAGGCTTCCGTCTTGCGCCCATCATCCCACATGATGATGGCACAAATCCGCGCGGCGAACCAAGGAGCGTCGTGAGACTCGGCGGCCTCCTGATAATAGCGTACGGAAAGCGCATGATCCTTCAGCTTAGTCTCGGCCAGCTGCGCCGCACACAGCAACAAAGGCGCCGGGGATTTTGAGCGGCCAATCCCTTCGTCTAAAACGTCAATTCCACGACGGGCATATTGCTGGAAGATTCGTTGCTGGGTCTCGGCTGGCACCTTGGCGTAACCACCTCTTCGCCGGATTTCCCAATGGGCCATATCGAAGCCGATGGCATAACCGGTGTTCTCCCAGAAATAACGTGAGTGCGGATCAAGCGCACAGGCCGTCCGCATCAGCGCCTCACAACCCGGCCGGTCCTTCCGCTCCCAGAGGACGTAACTCCTAATCCATGTGAGGTCGGCCACGACGGTACGAAGACCGCCAAGGATGCCCAGTAACACCCCTTGGCCGAGAGTAGGCTCGAGCTCTTTACGACCGATTTCAGGGATACTGGGCCGAACGTTCCGCCAAGAAATCTCCGAGAAGGCACCCGCGCCGACGACCAGCAAAAGTGCAAGGCCTGAGGCGTAATACCGTCGCATCAGATTTCCCTCCTACGGAAGACAAGTGTGCCGATGAAAAGATAGGCCACCATATACGCTAAACCAGAGAGGGCGACTTTCGCTACGGCCTCACCCGGGACGCCCGTTGCACCGAGCACCAGCGCGTCACCGATATTGAACTGCTGAAGGTTAGGCAGCAAGCGGGTGCTCAGCCAGAGGAACGCACCATAAAGTACGGAGCCAGTCGGCTTGAGCACGGCATCCTGCGCGATCCACTGGAGCTGCCCAGCCACGACCGCCAACGAGCCGACCACGACGGTGAACAAAAAGGTCCGCGCCAGGGCGGAGACTGTCAGCACGATGGCGATAACGACGCCCAGTCGGAGCCATTGCAGCAAGGCGAACTGGACCATGCCGCTTGCGCTAAAGGTGACCGGAACTTTGCCGGCTTGTTCAGCCATGGCTACGAGCTCTTGCTCCCGCGCCCACATCACCACCCCAAGGAGACCAGAGAGCACGACGACAAAGACGGCGAGAACCGCCCATGCGCCGAAGAATTTTCCGAGAAGGAACTCCGATCGACTGAGCGGCTTGGCGAGCAAGGTTAGGGCGGTCTTATTGTCGATCTCGCTGAAGAAAAGCTGTGCGGTCATGACCACCGAGAGCACGGAGCCGAATAGAAACATCCCGCCAAAACCAAAATCGGCGATAAACTTGAGCTCGCCATGACCGAAGTCAAAGACGCGAAAGGAAACCGAGGACAGCACCATGGCGGCTCCCAAAACCATAAGGAAGGCGAAGAAACGCTGCCGGACCGCCTCCAAAAAGGTAACGCGGGAAATCCAAAAGGTTCGCTGCAAGGAAGGAGTCATATTAGGCGTCTCGGCTCCCGGTGACGAGCTCACGGAAAAGGTCTTCCAAAGAGCGACGCGGATGGGTGACAGAAGTAACGTGTGCACCATGGGCGGCCAGGGCGGCCTCAGCGGCCTCGCGCGCAGCGGGGGTCATGGCTTCAATGGTCATCACATGGCGATCTCGGCGAGCGAGGACATCTTCGACGCGTCCCTCGAGGACCAATTTACCACGATCCATAATCGCGACCCGATCACAGACTTGCTCGACCTGCCCGAGCAGATGGGAACACAACACCACCGTTTTCCCTTTATCGCGCATCGCATGGATCATTCGACCGATGGCGGCTGATCCGACGGGATCCACGCCAGCGGTCGGCTCATCCAGGATGACGAGTTCCGGATCGTGCACGACCGCCTGCGCAAAGCCGATCCGCTGCAACATGCCTTTGGAATAGGTGCCGATCGGGCGATCGGCCGCGTCGGTCATGGCCGCGAGTCCCAGCGCATCCTCGACGGCGGCGGCGAGTTCGGACGGGCGGACCCCGCTGAGGCGGGCACAATAGGTGACGAGTTCACGACCGCTCAGAAACTTATGGAAATAAGGAGCCTCCGGCAGGAAGCCGGTGCGACTGCGGGCCTCGGCGGTGGCCGACGGATGACCGAGAATACTGATTTCGCCGGCGGTGGCCGAGACGAGGCCAAGCACGACCTTCAATGTGGTACTCTTACCGCAGCCGTTCGGACCAAGTAACCCGTAGACCTGACCGCGCGGAATCTCCAAGGAGAGATCGTCGACGGCGCGCAACTTGAGGCCGCGGATACCGATTTGGAAATCCTTCGTGAGGCGACGGACGGAGATGGCGGAACTCATCGGCGGATGGCGAACTCGCGACTGGTACGTAGTCCGGAAAAAGTCTTAATTTCTTCACCGCGGATATGCCCGTCGAGAGACTTGGCAATCTGGTCGGTGAAGCCCTCCACCTCGGCCTGCACGCCTTCGGCATGGAGGTAGACCCGGCCGTCGGCTAGGTTCTGGACATAGCCAGTCACGTCATAGCCACGGGCTAAATCGAGGACTTGGGCTCGAAAACCGACCCCTTGGACATGTCCGGTATACCAGACATCACGATGGGAGACATGGGTTGACATGACCTTAACTTATCCAAATAATTGACTCTCCCTCAATCACAGCAACCGCAATCTGACCATGAATCTCCCCCTCGCCGTATTCGATGGCCCAGTCATCTGGGTTGTGCTCTTCGTCGTCCTGCTCCTTTTCGGAGGCTCCAAACTTCCCGAGCTGGCTCGCGGCCTCGGTAAGGCCAAGAAAGAATTCAAGAAGGCTTCCGAAGAAGTCGAAGACGAAGTGCGTAACGCCGTCGAAGAAGACGAACGCAAGAAGTTCCGCATGAAGCAGATTGAAGAAGAAGAGCGTGCGGCTGTCCGTGCTAAGCTCGACGCCGAAGAGCGCGCCAAGCGAGCCCAAGACGGCAAGCAGAACTAAGACCTCCGGGGCCTGCAAGGGCCCCTTTTTATTTCCCGATGTTCACAGGGCTAGTCCAGGGAGCCGCCAAGATCTTAACCATCGCCCCGCGCGATAGGGACGGAGCCCGCCTGACATTAGCCCACCCCCTGCTCGCCTCGGCCAAGACGGGTGATAGTATTGCGACCAATGGATGCTGCCTCACGGTCGTCGACCCAAGGGGCGAGCAAGCCAGCTTCGACCTACTCGCCGAGACCCTTCGCCTGACCAACCTCGGCGACCTCCGCCCAGGTTCAATCGTCAACATCGAACCCAGCCTCCTTCCCACCGACCGGATGGGTGGACATTTCGTCACCGGTCACATCGACGACTGCGGCGAAATTACCTATTTGGGCCAAGACGGAGCGGATTGGCGGCTCGATATCAAGGCCTCCGACGCCCTCCTCCGCCACGTTGTCCGTAAAGGCTGTATCGCCGTGGACGGCATGTCCCTCACGGTGGCCGACATGATTCCAGGGGGCTTCCGTATTTGGATCATCCCGCACACGCTGGAAGTGACTAATCTCTCCAAACGTAAGACCGGAGACCGGGTCAACCTGGAGTCCGACCTGCTGGCCAAGTACGCCGAGAAGCTACTAGGTAAGGCCTAGAAGCTTAAGCCGGGTCGGTCGAAGTCTCATCCAAGAGCGCCTTCAAGCGGGCGGCGATGGCCTCATCGGCTTCATCATCCACAGGCGTAGGTTCACGCAACAAGGTGACTTCCACCTGAGAAAACGGGAACGGCATCGCGAACCGATCCCAACTGCGCATCCGCCAGCATGCATGGTAACGAATGCCCATCACAACGAACGGACTGCGCGTGAGGCGGGCGAGCGACACCGCGCCCGCCTTGAACTCAAGGGCGGGACCTTTCGGTCCGTCCGGAGTAATCCCGGTATGATTTCCTGCTCGCATGGAGCGGGTCAAGGTCATCAAGGCGGCGGCACCACGACGATTGGAAGAACCCCGGACCGCCGTGATGCCCATGAATCTGAAAAAAGCGACCAGCCAGGCACCGTCCTTGCTGGTGCTAATGAGTGCTGTCACCGGGCGCGAAAAGTAGCGGTTGGCGATCCACGAGGAGACAAAAAGTTTGTCGTGCCAGAGCAGCAGGACCGTCGGGCTCTCCGCATCATCGATACGCTCAACGTTACAACGGAAACGCAAAGTGGCCAACCACAGGCGAAGGAAAAGGGCCATCGGCACGACCCAGACCCAATGATACCACGGCACCACCGAAGGGGTATCGGCATAATCTCTTGGGGCTTCAGACACACCCCTCTATCGCATCTCCGCGCGGTTAGTTCAAACAATTACGCAGAGAGCCCCAAGGCACGACGCACGCCCGACCTTTGGAGCAAATGGCACAGCGGGGTCGCGAACACCGCTGGCTCGGCCTTGATCCAAGACTCCACCTCGGCAGGCGTTCGCCAAAGAAGCGAGTCCACCTCGAATTGGGCGAGCTTCGTCGGATGGTCGCCACGTAAGATATAGGTTCGGACGAACTCGTTTCCAAGGTCCACGTGCCAAGGCGCGTAGTCGACCTCCCGCAAGGCTGCGGGAGTCACGGCAACACCAAGTTCCTCGTGCAACTCGCGGACGGCCGCACCGAGGTAATCTTCACCTGAATCCACATGGCCAGCGCAAGAAGAACTGAGCAGGCCAGGGCAATTGTCCTTCGCATAGGAACGCCGCTGAAGGCAGAGCAGCCCGTCTGAGCGCAGCCAGAAGATATGGATCGCCCGATGAAGCAGGCCACGGCGGTGGATATCCCGGCGGAACTCGCGGCCGACAACGATATCACGTCCGTCGACGACGTCGAAGACCTCATCGGGAGACTGGCCGACTTCTATGGGTTTCATCGTCCGAGGTCCATGATCACGTTCCATCGCTTGGTTAGTTCCCGGTCGTGCTTCTTCCAATCCGGATCCCATGCGGCCAGTTGATTCCAGAATCGGTCGGAATGATCCATGTGACGACGATGAGAAAGCTCATGCAGAATGACATGGTCGTGCAACATCGGCGGAAGCAGCACCAGTCGCCAATTCAGCGAGAGTGTGCCCGTCGTCGAACACGAGCCCCAACGGGTGGTCTGGTCACGCACACTGACTTGCTCAACCGTCACGCCGACTTTACTGCTCAGCCGGTCGACAGCCAAGCCTAGGCCGGTCTCAGCCAATCGACGAATAACCCGGACGGCCCCCTGCTCCGGATCGGCCGAAGGCATGACGAGGTTAACCTTATCCTCGGTCTTGGAAATGCGGATGCTGCCGCGAGTCCCCTGCTCGGTCTCGATCGCCAACAAGCGGTCATCTAGGGTGACCCAGGGGAACTTGCGCAGATGCGAAGTCAGGGACGGCTGGACGGTACGCGCCTTGGCAAGTACGCGCTCCAACCAAGGAAGATTGTCGCGAAGAAAAGCTGACGCAGACGCATGCGAAGCGTGCGGCGGGTAGGTAAGGATGACCTTCGGGCCAGGTTTGACCGATAACCTGACGCGAGTAGTTCGAGCGGAGACGCATGGCCAGACCAACACGGGGCGTCCGCCAACGTGCACGGTGATGGGCTGGTCGTCCTGCTCCATACTCAACCTTGAGAGGCACGAAGTTCGGCCTCGGCGACGACCTTGGAGGTCTGTCGACGCAAGGCCGAGTCCGGATCGATACCGGCATCTCGGCAGGCAGCAATCAGTTCAAAGAGTCTCTGGCCAGCGACTTCTTCCGTCAAACCTTGGGCCAGAGAGTCGACCTGGGCGACATCGACCGTCGCGCCCGCATCGAGCTGCTTCTTGCGGACCTGCTTCCAGACTTCACGAGCGGTCAGGATGGCGTTGAGTGAAGGTGGAAGATCTTTAAAAAGGGTCGGTTTCTGGACACCCTTCTCCTTGAGCTTGATCTGCTCCCACTGCGTCACCACCGCATCGGAGGTTCCCAGCTTGGCGCCGTCGCCGAAGACATGCGGATGACGACGGACCATCTTTTCGTTCACCTCGCGGGCAACGTCGTCGAAGGTAAACTTACCAGCCTCGGCCGCCATCTGCGTATGCATGGCGACATGAAAAAGGAGGTCACCCAGTTCTTCGCGCAGATTGGCCACGTCGTTGCGATCAATCGCTTGGACCAGCTCGGCGACTTCCTCGACCAGGCAGTCACAGATAGTGCGATGCGTCTGTTCACGATCCCAAGGGCAGCCGTCGGGTGCGCGAAGTCGGGCGGTGGTCGCAAGCAGAAGGTCGATGCCGGGCATGACCCGATGCAGAAGGCAGGAAGGAAGGGAGTCAAAACGATTGCCAGAAGCCTTGGGAGCGCTTGCTTTAGGGCCAGTGGACAAGCTGACCGAAATCATGGACGCCAAGCGCCGGGAAATCGCCCCGTTCGCCCGTGCGGTCACGGACGCCGAATTGGCGGCCTTCGCCGGCATACATACGACGCCAGGTTTCCGCCAGTCCTTGCAGGTCCAAGGACGTCTTAGCGTCATCGCGGAAGTCAAACGGGCCTCGCCCAGCGTCGGCCAGATCCGCGAAGGCGTGGACGCCGTCAGCCAAGCCCGTGCTTACGCCACCGCCGGTGCCGACTGCCTCTCGATCCTCACCGAAACGACTTACTTCAAAGGCGAACTCAAGGATCTCGCCCAAGTCGTCCAAGACCAACCCTCCTGGACTCGTCCCCTCCCCTGCATTCGCAAGGATTTCATGGTACACCCTTACCAGGTGCTTGAAGCCGCCCAAGCCGGTGCCCGCTGCATCCTGATCATCGTCCGCGGCCTGACCGACGAAGAAATCATCCCGATTTACCGTTCGGCCAATCTCGCCGGCCTAGACACGCTCTTCG
>Ga0209134_10000421_pt1 | contig 11192 bp, 10 predicted proteins | sample LauGreSp1BDMLBSN_2_FD_187566 | JGI IMG/M metagenome (GOLD analysis project Ga0209134, IMG submission 187566) | Freshwater lake microbial communities from Lake Michigan, USA - Sp13.BD.MLB.SN (SPAdes) (version 2) | ecosystem: Environmental > Aquatic > Freshwater > Lake | place: Lake Michigan, USA... | reverse complement strand
TCCTAACTCTCATAATACCCTTGCGAAACGCTTTTTGGCGCTCAAAAAACGACCCCCCTCGGTCAAAATTGGGATTTCATCTCAAAAAAGACCCAAAATTCGTCAGTAAGCGCCACAAAAGGTAAGAACATGTCATAAAAAATCACTAGTGGTGGCGATAAAGCACCCTGCAGTTAACTAATAGCAAAATAAATTGATGAATTGTTAGAAAACTAGATTAAATCAACTTGTCAATTCAAATTTGAAATTTATTTTTCAAAATCCTAACTACTTTGTGCGAAATATTGAATTATTGACAGAATCAGGAATCGATTCTTTGCTATTGGGTCACAAAAGGTAAGAACATGTCCTAAAAAATCACGAGAGGTGGCGTACAAGCACCCTGTAGTTACCTAATAGCAAAATAAATTGACGAATTGTTAGAAAAATAGATAAATGTCACTTGTCAATTCAAATTTGAAATTTATTTTTTCAAAAGTTGAGTGACTTTGTGCGAAATATTGAATTATTTGGGAGAATATATTTTGCTATTCGGTCACAAAAGGTAAGAACATGTCCTAAAATTTCATGAGAGGTCGCGTATAAGCACCCTGTTATGACTTTATTGCAAAATAATTTGGTATAAAAATGTCAATTCAAACTTGAAATTTATTTTTTTGAAATACAAACTATACATGCTTCATTTCAAGGACACGCTTCTGTGCTAATGCTTTACTCTAAAAAACAAAATTAACTTAATCGAACAGCACCATTACATTTAGTACATTTACCAACTTTACTCTGCAATACAGTTGACGAACAGTTACATAATTTGGTTAAAGTGTTTGTAATTCCTGTAACATTCACACCATTGTTGACTGTTTGAGATGATAACACCATATCAGCAGTTTGTGAGGCAATAAAATCAGTCCAGTTTGAAGCTGGTCGTCGAATCTTACTCGTTCCAATATTTTTTCGGATCATTAAACTTCGGCTGTAACCTACTTGAGGGAATGCAGTAGGTGCAATATCTTTGTTTGTAACCAATACACCATCTACTCCAACAGCTCCATTGTTACGAGCTCCACGTAATCGTTGCATACGAACCCAATCACCAGCACTCATGCCTCGTGTACCTTGTTGGACATTACTCATTTATAAAGAATATACAAATTAGTTGAGTATACTTTGTAATGGAGGAACTGTTTCCTCACAAAGAAAATATTGAATATGCAAATCTTCAAACAACTGAAGAAGGGATATACAGCATAACAAAGCGAAGAGATAGTGAAAGGATTATCTCAATCATCAAACAAAATGTTAAAGATATTCAAATAAAATCCATTACAGATGTTACAGCATGTATTGGTGGTGATACAATTCAATTCGGTCTGGCATTTCAACAAGTTCATAGCATTGAACTAAATATTGAAAACTTTAACATTCTTTGCAATAATACTAAAGTGTTTGGTCTTACAAACGTTTCATTATATCACGGAGATTGTATTAAACTTTTCAATTGGAATACTGATGTATTATATGTTGATCCGCCTTGGGGAGGACCAGACTATAAAGCAAAAATAAATTTAGATCTTACAATCGGAACCAAACGTATAGATGATTGGCTGGAAGAAATATTAGTTCGTAAAAATAGACCTTCATACATATTCTTAAAGTTGCCTCATAACTATAACTTCAAACGATTAAACTTTTTAGTTAATGTTGATATAATCAAACCGTTTAGGGTCCGCAATTATGTTTTAATCTGCATTACAGTTCACCCATATAATTAAAAACGGATTTAACGAGATATAACATATAACAAACAAAGTCAAAATGAATACTGATTGTTCAGCTGATCTCAATAATGGTTTAATAGTTGGAGTTATATGGGGATTAGTTATTGGACTATTTATTGGAACAGTAACTCTCGATCTTTATATCAACGAAAAATCATACTATACTACACAAATTGATGAACTGCAAAATGTTATCGATAGTAAAGATGATAAAATTGATAATTTAATTAGACAACTTAATGATCTAGATGATGAAGTAACTATGCTAACATCTGATGCAGGTGCAACAGATGAAACAAATAATATTGCTGAAATTGTCAACGATAATAAATCAGATTTACCACCACGAAAACGGTACAGAAGTATATCGAGTGAAGAATGTAATGTGGCTTGATCGTAGAGAAGTAAAAATTTAGTGTTTAATAAACAATGAATGAAATAGAAGAACCTGATGAATGTACATGTTCGTCTTTTTTGTGTAGATATTGGTATACATTTTTTATCTTTATTATTTCTATTGTAATAGTATTCGTAGTATTTTTATGGGAGTATAGAATAATGAAATAAAAAGATATATTCCGAATGTAATGTGGCTTAGAGAGTTAAAATATTGGTTTAAATCTTTTTTACCTACATATGCAATGGCATCTCGTAATGAACTAAACGCATATTGTCACAATAATTTTATGTTAAATCATTTCACGATGGATTTGATTGAAGCAAATGTATTAGTTAATGCTTGCAATGGACATTCTGATTATACATTTGAAAAACCAAACATTCCTAATATAATGAATATATTAGCAAGTATATATACAGATTGTACTGTAACTTTGTGTGATAATAATAAGATTAAAATTGATTGGAGTTAAAACAACCCGGTTTTAATTGCAAAATCATATTTGCTTCGATCATTCCAACTATGATCCAACTGAATAATTTCATTCTTAAGCTTTTCAAAGTTTTTTTCTACAACTTCCAGTTCATTCCGAGCATTTATGATTGATGTCTTTTCAGGTAGCTGTGATGTATTTCGTCGTGATGGTGTTACATATGCACCTGTAAGTTTGGTTGGAAGCTTATTCAACTCATTTTGTAACTTTCCTCTTGCATTAAGTAACTTAGTATACATTTCATCACACAATACATCTACATATCCCATTTCACGCTGAATATTTTCCTTCTTTCTATATTGGTCCCATGCATCATCAACATGTTTAAGAAGTTTATTTCGTCTATCAATTTCCAACTGACGAAATTCAGCATCACCTAAATCACGAATAGTTAATTTAAGTTTCTTATGGTGTTGTACATCATATTCGGCAATAATATTTTGAACAAGTATATCATACTTATGTCTGTTCAAACTTACGTAAATATATTCATCATATGTCATCTGATTTAAGAGTTGGCGGATATTAGGGTCTGATTCAACCCACTCGCCTGACATACACCAGTTATCAGGAACAAGAACTTCCATTCTATACTTCTTTGATTAATTATGTGATGAATGTTTATTGAATCCATTTTTGTCCTAACACTTTATAAGAGGATGCTGTCGTATCCAGAAATAAAAGAAACTAAAGCACAAAGTTTGCCTCCAGCAAGCTTAGATGCTCTTATCCATATGCGTGAACAAGCATGTTCTAGCTCTTTACAATCTGATTTCAAATTGCAAACACATCAAAGATTTTTGAGACGTGTTTTAAGTCCTGATTCACCTGTTCGTAATTTACTTATGGTTCATGGTACAGGAACAGGTAAGACATGTACTGCAATTCAAATAGCAGAAGAATACATTTTACGTCCAGAGTTTCAGGATAAACGTGTCCTAATTATGGCCAATCCTTCCATTCAGGATAGTTTTAAAAGCCAAATCTTTGATGTTTCGAAAACGTCTGCTGATGCGGATGGTATTTTGTCTTCAAAGCAATGTACTGGTAGACGTTACCTAGATATGATTCAACGGGCACAACGTGAACCACTTAAACTAACAGATAGAACAGTTCAAAATCGTGTCATGGATATGGCATCCAGATTAATTGACCAGTTTTATGAATTTCAAGGATACAAATCATTTGCCAACTCAATTCTGAATATGGAAAAAGAAGGAATCAAAACTCAAGCAGAAATAGATGCATACATTCATGAAACATATGATAACAGATTAATCATTATTGATGAAGCACATAATATTCGTTTGAATGAAGAAGAGAGCAAACTTGTATCTGTTGTACTTAAAAAAGTTCTTCAAACAGCAAATGGTATTACACTTATTTTGCTAACAGCAACACCTATGTTTGACACATATGATGAAGTTCTCTTTTATTTCAATTTATTTCTTTGGAATGATAGAAAGTTAGATTTCAAAAAAGAAATTAAACCATCCGATATTTTTAAAGATGATACTGTCAAGGCAGATAAGTTAGGACAGTTTCGCGGATGGTGTAATGATTATGTTTCATTTATTCGTGGAGAGAATCCATTTACATTCCCGTTTCGCCTTCCACCACCAGATGAAATTATTGCAAAGACAGACCGTAAACGAGACATTGCAGGTGTTGCTATTAAAAAACATCGTAAGTTCTTGACATTAACAGAATCAATTTTGTCATCAACTCAAGCAACAGCTATTCAACAACTCAAAGATAAGAATGCAGCTGTTCAAGACACACGTGTTATCTGCATTTATCCAAACAATAAAGGATTTGATGAATCGTTTTCTAAATCTGAAGGACAATTCGTATACAAAGGTGAAAAGTTTTTAGCTCCATCCAAAGTAGCAACATATAGTTCCAAATTCGCATTAATTAGCAAAATACTTAATGAATCTGAAGGTATCGCATTTATATTCTCAAATTTAGTTGAAAGTGGAGCAAACTTATTTGCTATGTGCATGGAAGAGCAAGGGTATTCATCTGCAATTGGGGAAAATTTATTGAAAGAAACATCTGGAGAAGTTGCGCAAGGCTCAAAAGGAAAGTACCTTCTATTCACACATAACGTAAGTAATGCAGACATCCGTAAAGCAATTACCAGATTAAAGAACCCCAAAAATAAAGACGGTTCAGATATTCGAATGGTTATCTCATCTCCTAAAATTTCAGAAGGTATTGATTTCAGATATATCCGACAAATTCACATTTTAGATCCTTGGTTCAATATGTCACGAATTGAACAAGTTATTGGACGTGGAATGAGAACATGCTCACATTCATTACTTCCATTTGAAAAGCAAAATTGTACTGTTTACCTTCACATCTGTAGATATGCCGATTCAGACAAAGAAACATATGATGAGTATGTCTATCGTGTTTTTGTAGAAGAGAAGGGTGAACGAATTGCAAAAGTTAAAAGACTTATGATGGAATCGGCAATGGATTGTTCGTTAAATGAAGCGACCAATAGTTTACCAAAGGATTGGAGAGAAGAATTAAAAATCCCACAAGAGAGATCGCAGGATAAGAAGACATTACATTTGAGTATGGCATTCATGAGTGGACCCACATTTGAACCTGAAGAAGTAGGATTGGTTTGTGCTGAAACAAGTCAGGAAGAAGATACATCTCACGTAAGACCACTTTCTGCTATTTTAGATGTTCGTGAAGAAATTTATGATAAGTTTGCCAAACTGTTTGTCAAGAAATCTATTTGGTCGAAAGATGATATCATGAATAACTCATTAATGAAACAGTATGAACCAAATGTTGTTGCATATACATTACAAACTGCTATTGAAAATTCAGTTAAATTTCGGGATAGTTTGAATGCTATAGGAACAATTGAATCAAAAGGAGATATGATTGCTTTTACAACTCATGGTACAAAAACAATGTTAGATCGTATTCTTAAAGAAGAACCCTATAACAATATTTCACTTCGAACAGTTGTAGCAGAACAAGGCGAAGTTGATAAAGATATTGTGGCAAAAAAACGCAAAGCATATCCTTTCCCCAAATTTGCTACCGATTTATTTAGTGATGAAGTTCTCAATTGGTATATTGTTGATCATGTATTAACCGAAGATGAACATATAAATGAAATATTAAATACAAATTGGGATTCACCTCCAATGTATGCTAAACCACTTGAAATCATTGTTGATGACCAAAAGAAGTTATATGTATTTGGTTCAAAGAAAATATATAACGAACACAAAGAATTGACAACACCTATTGGTAAAGAAAAGGTTGCATATGATGTTTGGGTTGATAAGTTAAGAGCAAAGTTTATTGCAAATAAAACTTCATACTTTGCTGCAATGAAAGGTTCAAAACTTGTATTTAATGTAGATGAAGAATCTGAAGACCTAAAGGTTGTGCAAAGAACAAAAGGAATTGGTGGATTAGCATGTACCAGTTATAATGAAAGTGTACTTATACCATTTGCTCGGTGGTTAGGAATGCCATTTGATAAAAGTATTGGTGGAAAAAAAGATAGATGTTTATATTTGGCACTTCTTATTCGCAAATCAATACTTGATAAAAAAGAAGACCTAGTTTGGTGGACATCTGAAGAATTTGCAATCTTAAATGAAGAGAAAAATAAGTTGAAGTAACCTTCGTGAAAAACAGATTAATTAACTATTTATAACAGAATAATAAAAATGGATCCTCTTTTCGAAAGACGTTTACTAACAAAGACGATTCATATTTATTCTAAGTTTCTACAACGCAATATGCATTCAGCTTTAACTGCACAGGTAAAGATGAATTATGAAGGACGTTGTCTTGCTGAAGGATTTATTCAACCCAAAAGTGTAACCATTCTTGACTATTCACTTGGTAAGACAAATTACATTAAAGGTGGTATTGATTATGAAGTAAATTTCCAAGCAGATATCTGTATGCCTCACACGGGTCAGAAATTCAGAGCACCTGTTACACTTCGTAGCAAAATTGGTATTCATGCAGAGACACCTCCTATCAAAGTTCTCATTCCGCGAGACCTTCATTTCGATAATGAAGAGTTTGAAAACATCAAGGTCGATGATGAAATTGAATTTGAAGTAGTTGGATGCCAATTCAAACAGCAAGATGACACAATTGTAGTCGTTGGAAAGCTAATCAGTCAAATTAAACCAGAAATTGAAATGCCACTTCTCAGTTCCATACCTCAACTAGTAGAAGAAGAAGAGAGACCTATATCACTACTTGCTACACAGAGTTCATCCGACCAGAAGCAAGTAACATTTACACCAGTAGCTCCAACTGGCACTCGTAGAAAATTGAGAAAACCTGATGGTGGGAATACTACAAATGAGCTTCTCACGCTCTAAGAAGGAATCACTTAAGGATGCAATTGATAAACTTGAGGCGAACGAACATGCTCAAATTTTTTCAATTATTAAACGATATACATCTACATTCACAAAGACACAAACGGAAGTCCTTGTATCCACTAACAACTTATCTGATGAATGTCTAAAAGAGGTAGCTGGTTATATTTCCTTTTGCATTGATCAGAAAAAGCGTATGGAAGATGACTCAAAGACTCGCAAAGGTTATGAACGTATGGCACAGACAAATTAATACATTAAAAATGGACGAACTTTCATCTAAGTAAAAAGATAACAAAATGGAGGATATAATTTCTCCTCAAGTCATTGAGGGACTTGTGTCTTATATAACAATTGCAAAGCAAGACCCGAAAGCAGAAGTAGAATGCAAACTGCTTTCAGATCGTATTAAGACTAAAGATGTGGCGGATCGTTTGCTTAAAGCAATCGAATCGTTATGTTCAGGTCAACCAACAGAGGAGAACCGCCTAACACTCAATCACGGTGATGTTCGTGTTAGTGTACTAACTCCTCAAAATATTCACAAAGTTTGTGTAACAAATTCATTTCGGGATATTCCATTAACTGTTGAAAAGAAGACTCTTTATTCAGCTGACAAAAGTAATAACATTGATGTGCCTGAAGCAAATATTAAGTTTACAATTCGGTCTGAAGTTCCAATTCGTAAAGATTGGGATGGAAGCCCGTCAGATGTAAATGCATTTATTCGCATTATTCATCGTAAGTCATTTATCACAACTGATAAGCTGTTTCGGTTTGACTTTTCAATGGTAAAGTTTCGGAATAAAAATTCGAATAAAACAATTCGAGATATTCTTAAACAACCCCACTTTTATGAGCTAGAACTTGAATTCATCGGACAGAAAAGTAAATTGGATAATGGTAGAATTGTAGCTGAACTACTAAATAAAATTAATACAATTCTTCAGGCATATCACCAAAGCGAATTCTTATTATCAAATTCTGATATTGCTAGATATACACAAGAGTTTCGACTAACAAACAATATATTCTATAATTTGGTAACACTTTTACACAGACATCTGAATACCGAAAATCCAAACAATATTTCAAAGGGATATACTGTAACGAATAAGGCAGATGGTGAACGGTCAGGATTATATGTTGCTCGTGATAGAAAAGTACTAAAAATTAATAAGCAAGGACAGATTGTATGGACTGGACTTACTGCAATAAATGATAACCATATTGGAGATTTCATTGACGGAGAGTATATTGCAGATCACCAGCTATTCTGCATCTTTGATGTGGCTAGATTCAGAAATCGTGATACCAAAGCTCTTCCACTCATGAAGACAGATGAAGATACAAGCAAAAGCCCATTGTCATCTCGTCTTGGATGTGCACACATGTTCGTTCAGGATTTGCAGACTGACTTTATGATGAAACCATCTATGCATCCTCTTCGTGTTGAAACCAAATTGTTCCTTGCAGGTGATGGAGCAACAATGGAGGAAGCTATTCAGACAATGTTAAATACAAAGTTTGAATATGAAATTGATGGATTAATCTTTACGCCTAGAGCATCAGGACTTGCTCCATCCAATGAGAGACATGGTGAAACGTGGAATACAGTATATAAGTGGAAACCTGCATCTCAAAATAGTATTGACTTTCTGCTAAAAATTGTTCCAGGTGAAGTAGTTGATTCTGTCAGCAAAGAAATTGTAAAACAAGGTGAACTGTTTGTTGCTAGAGGAGCAAATGATATGGTAATTTACCCTCGTCAGATGATGAATGGCGAATATATTCCTAAACAACTACCAGAAGAGTTAGCAAAGATTGCAGAAACAAATACATACATTCCTTCCTATTTTCAACCCGACAGTCCACGTAATCCAGATGCATACAAGATTCTTCTTCCACTTAACGGAAAGGGACTTCCTGTAGATATTCATGGGAATAGAATTGAAGACAATACAATCATTGAATGTGCATATAATGTGGAAACAAGCCAGTGGATTCTGATGCGTACCAGATATGATAAAACATATTTGTATCGTGTTCAACAGAAGCCTGAATATGGAAATAATTTCAAGACAGCAAATTCAGTTTGGACTTCTATGCATATTCCCATTACTGAACGAATGATTTCAACATTTGTATCTGATCCACCTGATAGTGAATTTGAAGATGATGCATACTATAAGAGTAATGTGAAACGAGAAAACCGTATATTTCAGGATGTATATAAATTTCATAATAGTATCAAATACGACCTATATAGTGGAAACATTCATAAAAACGATACATTGTTAGAAATTGCGTGTGGCGAAGGTGGAGATATGTTTAAGATTAAGAAATCACATCCATCATTAGTTGTAGGTATAGATTATTCACGATCCAATATTGAAAATTGGTCAAAAGGTGCATGTACTCGATACTTGCAAGATAAACAAGAGCATCCACATGATTACATGCCTTCTATTCTATATTTGGTTGGTGATATGACCGAATTTCCAATGCTTGAAGGAGAAGATAAGTATATGCCTATTCTATTAGGAAACGAAAAGGGTTCTACACCCTACCTTTCTAAATTTGAAAATTTAAATTTATTTGATAAGGTATCATGCCAATTTGCTCTTCATTATGCATGTGAAACTGAAATGACATTCAGAAGTTTTGCAAAGAATGTTGAGAAATATTGCAAAGATGTATTCTTTGGGACGTGTTCTGACGGAAAGTCTATCTATTCTTTGCTACTTGGGAAATCAACCTATTTCTTTGGAGGAACAAAGCACATTGCCGGACAATATACCAAAGAGTATCATGACAAAGAATCATGGACTGAAGAGTTTGGACTGCCTGTCAAAGTATTGCTAGAATCGTTTGATAAACCAGCTGTTGAATATTTAGTTCCATTCGAGAAAGTTACAGAAATCATGAAGGAGTATGGGTTTGAATTAGTAGAATCCAAATTGTTTAGTGAAATTTATTCTGCTCAACGAAAGGTAACATTAACAAAAGAACAGCAAGTATTCTCATTCTTGAATCGGACATTTGTATTCAAACGAAATACCAAAGTAGAAGTAGAAGAAGTAAAGGTTGAACCTAAAGTGGAAGTTGAAGAAGTAAAAATTGAAGAACCTAAAGAGAAGAAGACTCGTAAGTTACGTAAAGAAAAGGAACCTGAAAAGGAAGCTGTTCTATTCTTTGGAGCAGATGAAAGCAAAGGCGAACATCGTAATTTGAGCAATGATTCAGAACATCCAATTGAAATTGATGGTGTAAAGTTTCCAACTGTTGAACATTACTTCCAAGCAATGAAAGCTAAAACATTTGCAGATGAAGAAATGTATGAGAAGATTCTTAAAGCAAAAACTCCCAAAGCAGCAAAAGCATTAGGTAAAAAGGTACAAAATTTAATTGTTGAAAAGTGGGATGCAGAAAAGGATATTATTATGGAGAAAGGATTACGAGCCAAGTTTGTCCAACATCCAGAGTTGCGTAAACAACTTCTGGAAACAGGAGGTAAAATAATTGGTGAAGCAAATCCTCGTGACCATTATTGGGGTATTGGGTCAGGTGTTGAATCTGACAAATCTAAATGTCCTTCAAAGTGGCGTGGACAGAATAAGATGGGAAGATGTTTGATGAAGCTTCGGGAAGTCTTAAATGCTGAAAAGGATTAAGTATGAGTCTTCTTAATCTTGGCAGCAATAACAGGCGCATTGGCACTGGCTAATTTAATAGATGTAAGAACTGAAAATCCAGGTGAAGCTCTTGCTCTGGTAATTTCATTTTTTACACCAGCAGTCTTTGAACTATTTCCATCGGCAATAGTAGTCATCTTCTTTAAAGCAGTAAAATCAGATGCATTTCCAAAACTTCCCTGCTTTGCTTTATCAATCGGAGCTGGTTTACGAGCAATTGTGAATGTCATATTATTCATTAGTCTCATCTTTTTTCTCAAACTGTCCATAGTAATCTGCATATGACATAGGAGGAGGTGATGCAGGTGATGGTAATGAGCTTACCACAGGAGCTACATATCGGTCAAATAGTTTCTGACCAACTTGCTTTGTAGCCTCATCTTGCGTAATCTCCTTGAGCTCAACCTTTCGGCGAAGTTTCAACATTTCAAAAAACGTTCC
>Ga0209134_10000420_pt1 | contig 11192 bp, 7 predicted proteins | sample LauGreSp1BDMLBSN_2_FD_187566 | JGI IMG/M metagenome (GOLD analysis project Ga0209134, IMG submission 187566) | Freshwater lake microbial communities from Lake Michigan, USA - Sp13.BD.MLB.SN (SPAdes) (version 2) | ecosystem: Environmental > Aquatic > Freshwater > Lake | place: Lake Michigan, USA... | reverse complement strand
AGGCTTCGGATGCCAGCAACCGGATTCTGGTCAAACCCGGCAAGCCAGCATATCTGTCCTGATTCGGTTCAATTACGGTATCAACCATTGGTTCAACTATTGGTTCAACTATTGGTTCAACTATTGGCTCGACTGCCGACTCTACTAGCGGCTCAACTGCAGGCTCAGGCAAAGAAGCAACGGCCTCTGTGGTGTCAGGTATCAAGGCTGCGCCAGTCTCGGCAACTTCAACTTGAGTTTGCTGATAGCTGTCTGCACGGGACACTACAACCGGGGGATTAAGCTCAACCGCGCCAACGGGTGCTTGCCGGGATACTTGTGTGGGCACAGAGGCGGAGCCTGAAACCTGAACTTGCGCAACAGACTGGATCGCAGCTGTTGTTGGCATTATTGCCACTGTTGGTGTTGCCGGTTGTGTTGCTGCAGGTGGTTCAGCCGATGGAAGCGACTGCAGGGTCTCAACAGCAGTAGCGACGGCTACTGTTCCAACCGGTGATTCGGCCTGAATCGCAACTGACGGCTCGGGCTGATCACCACCCAGACCATTCCAGAGCCAGAATCCCAGTGCAACCAACAAGGCCCCACCCACTGCTGCCGCCATATAGCCAAGCCAGAATGGCAGCTGGGATCCGCCGTAATTCTTGTATCCGCTGTCAGCGATGGCAATTTTCACGTGGCGTGCCAGCACCATAGGCTGTATCTCACCGGAGCCGTTGCGAGGCTCAGGCCGTGTCGCTGGATCCGCATAGGACGCCAGCAAGGCCTTGTCAGCCAGTATGTTGATGCGGCGAGTCAATCCGGTAGATGCTTTTGCCAGCAGGACTTCAGCCTGGGTACTGAACAATTGCGGCCACGGGCAACCTGCAGACTGCAAGCGGAAATGCAGATATTCCTGGATTTGACCCACAGAGAGCGGATCAAGCTGGAAACTGTGAGTAATACGTTCGCGCAATTGGCGGATGGATTTCTGTTCCAGCTTGCGGTCAAGCTCCGGCTGGCCAAACAGCACAATCTGCATGAGCTTGTGACGATGGGTTTCCAGATTGCTCAGCAAGCGCACTTCTTCCAGCGTCTCCAGCGGCATGCTTTGGGCTTCTTCTATGAAGACCACAACACTGCCGCCTTCGCCATGTCTGCGTAGCAGATACTCCTGCAGTTTGTGCATCACGAGCAACCGATCTGTGGCTGCATCGACATCCAGCCCCAGCTCGATGGCAATGGCATAAACGATGTCGCGGGCACTCAGGCTGGGGTTGGCGAGATAGACAATTTCAACGCTTTTGGGCAAACGCTCCTCAAGCATGCGACAAAGCATGGTTTTGCCACTGCCTACCTCACCCACCACCTTGAGTATGCCTTCACCACTTGTAATGCCATAGACGAGAGCGTCAAGCACGACACCCCTGCCATGGGTTCCGCCGGGGAAAAACAGGGACGGATCGGGAGTGATGCGAAAGGGATGCCGCTGAAGGGAAAAGTATTCTAGATACATGTGGCTCTGGTCTCGCTGTCTGGTCATTTCGCTACTGCATGACTCAGTTGGTGAAGCTTTGCATGGAAGAATTGCCAGTGCAAACAATTAAATGGACAAGACAGCCGTGTCGGCCCCCGCTCCCATTGCTGTTAAAATCTGCTACCCTAGGCCAGCCAGGAACAAGTGGCTTTTTGCACTATTCAATGACACGGATATTCATGAACCAACACCAGACTGAATCCAATTCTGTACTCAGGCATCTTAATTGCCTTGGTTCAGCCAGTGCCATAGTGGACGTGCTGTTCAACACCCTCGGCCATTCCAAGTTTTTTGAAGACTTCACTCGTGAAGACATCAACTCGCTTTCCCTGTTCATGCAGATCTATCGGGCTGAACCTGGCCAAACCATCATCAAGGAAGGTGACACCGACGATTACATGCTGTTCATTCTCGAAGGCCTCATCAATATCGTAAAAACCGATGCCAATGGCGATCGTCGTTCCATGACTTATGTCGGGCCGGGTTCCACCTTGGGTGAAATGTCGATGATTGATGGAGAGCCCCGTTTTGCCACTTGTATCGCGATTGATGCCACCATCTTTTCCGTGTTCTCCAGGGACAGCATGGTCCGCATAATCATGGAAGAGCCGGCACTTGGATCAAAGATTCTGATCAAATTGGTAACCATGCTGTCCCAGCGCCTGAGAGAGACCAGTTCCAGCCTGCTGCACTACCTGGAACGGTCGGATGCGGTGTAAATCACATCCTCAGTCCAATTTGACAAAATTAGTGCAACCTTTTGGATAAAAAGAGTTTTCTGGCTATAGAATGTGTACACTATCAAAATGGCAGCATGACGCTGACGGGTTGTAATTAGCCTTCTCAAGGAAGGGGCTGAAAAGGCTATAGACAAGGGACTGAGTGGAATAACTCGGCTGTTTATGTACAGCCACGGGACAATTGAATCGTTATCTGGGGATGCCTTTGTCAGGAAATACCTATAAAAATTACAAGCTACCGTCCTCCTTGTTCAGCCTGGGCTTGAGCCTGGCATTTGCCGTTTTTATAACAGGCTGTGGTACTACGCTCCCTGAAGATGAACAATCGGGACGTCACCTTACCCAGGCAGATGCCAGCCAACAGACCGCTCAAACCGGCGGCGAGATACCATCCATTGTTGATCCTGCCCCCCTGATCACAGCGCCGCAACCAGGCAACGAGCCAGAACTTTACACAATAGTTGCCCAGGACGTGCCCATTCGTGACCTGCTCTTTACCATGTCCCGGGATGCCGGCATCAATGTAGACGTTCACCCCGGCGTCACCGGCCTGATTACCCTGAATGCAATCGACCAGTCCCTGCCCCAGATCCTGCAGCGGATTGCCCGCCAGGCCGATATTCGCTGGTCCTTCGACGAGTCAAATAACCTGGTGGTGGAACCCGACAGCCCCTTCTGGCGCACCTATAACATTGATTACGTGAATGTCAGCAGAACCTCACAAACGGAAGCCCAGATCTCCACGTCTATCGTCCGCAACGTCGGCGGGGGCGGCGGTGGCGCTGGTGGCAGCAACAATTCCAGCTCAAGCCTGACGCAGACCTTCGCCAACAATTTCTGGCCCACCCTTACCGCCAACCTGTTGAACCTGCTGGGAGAAAGCGGTACGGCCGGCACGGAAGCATCATCCATCGTCAGCAATCCGGAAACCGGGGTGGTCTCGGTACACGCCACCACCCAGCAGCATCAGGAAGTCGCGGCGTTCATCAACGATGTCCAAACTCGTTCCTTGTATCAGGTCCTGATTGAGGCAACCGTGGTCGAGGTCAGCCTGAGTGATGATTACCAGTCCGGCGTGGACTGGGCTACCGTAGGACGCAATGGCGGAGAGATCAGCTTCATCCAGGATCTGACCGGCGCCAATATGGCGAATGCGCCCACCAACATCCTGACCATTGATCGAACCGCGACACCTGATGCGATTGGCGCCACCATTTCCCTGCTCTCCCAGTTTGGCGAACTGCGCGTCCTGTCGACGCCGAGAATCATGGCGCTAAACAATCAGGCCGCTATGCTACGGGTGGTAGACAACACGGTATATTTCAATGTGGAAGTGCAGCCCGGGCTAATTACCAATGGAGTCTCAACCAATCCAACCTACACCACTACGGTGAATACGGTACCGGTCGGTTTCGTCATGACAGTCACCCCGCAAGTCAGCGATAACGATCAGGTGACATTGAACGTGCGCCCCACCATTTCACGGATTGTGCGCTACGTTGACGACCCCAATCCCATCCTGGAAGCCGCCGGAGTAACCAACAGAATCCCTGAGATTCAGGTGCGTGAATTCGAGTCTATTCTCAAAGTGTTCAATGGTCAGGTGGCCATTCTGGGCGGTTTGATGCAAGACAGCTTGCAATCGAATGTAGACGGCACGCCCGGTCTGTCACGCCTGCCAGGCATTCGAAATTTTTTCAGCTATCGCTCTGAAAAAGCCACCAAGACCGAGCTGATCATCTTCATCCGCCCGGTAGTGGTACGCCAGCCTTCGCTCAACGGCGACCTGAGCGATTACCAGCAATACTTGCCAGTCAATGGACTGGAAAGCAGCGCCACAGTAACGCCTGGGCAACTGCCCGGACTGTTCTCTGAGTGACCGGGGAAACTCATGAGTTTGCTGATGGAGGCACTGCGCAAAGCTGAAGAGGCCAAGCGCAGGGGGCAGGAACAACAATCCTCGTCGCAGGGCTCAGGCACTTCGGCATCTGCCAATGAACCCCCGGCGTCAGGCTATGCACCAGCGTTTACGCTGGAACACCGCGAGATTCACACCCCGACTCTCGAGACCCCGTTGCAAGAACCCGAAAAAGGACACGAGAGGGGGCAAGAGAGGGTACAACAGAAGGCTCCCATCAATCGTGACGAATTGCTGGATTACCTCAGCAACAATCCAGACTTGGAGGACAGCAGCCCCCAGGTTCGCCGCCGTACCGCCAGAGGCAGCGAACCCACCCGCGACCAACTGGCCGCCGCATCAGTTTTCGCAGCCAAACAACAAAACTCAGGTAAACGCAAAACCTACATCAAAATATTGACAGGTTCGCTTGCGTTGATTGTGCCCCTGGTTGGCGGCACCTTGTGGTATCTCAGGGATTTTACGGCCTCAAGCCTGACGGTCAATCCAACAATTGTCAGTTATGACTTGTCCAGCAAAGGCTTCCTTGATGAGCAAGCGTCGGCAGCTGCCGCAACAGAAGCAGACGAAACGACAGTGGAACTGGATGACTACGCCAACAACATTCTGGCTCTGGAAAACACTGAAGATCCTGCGGCTCCAGCCGCAGCACTGGCAGACCCCGCAGCAGCCGTGGAGTCAATTCCAGAAACAGCAGTAATAAACGACACAACAAGCATTGATGCATTTGTTACTGCAACGCCAGAGACCATTGCTGATTTATCCGATACAGGTGCTGATACAGCGACGGCCATAGCCAGCCCCACTGATCCTGCTGCAACCAATTCCACGCCGCCTCCGGCGCGTTTGCAGATTTCCCGTTCCACAGGTCGCACCCAAGTGAACGCGACGCTGCAATCTGCTTATAACACCTTGCAGGCCGGCGACTACCAGACCGCAGCCCTGCTGTACCAGGAAGTACTGACTGAACAGCCCAATAGCCGCGATGCCCTGCTTGGCCTGGCTACCATCCATATCCGGCAAAATGAAGTGAGCCAGGCCAGGCAACTGTATGCCCGCATCCTGACCCTGAATCCACAGGATCCCTATGCCCGTACCGGCCTGTTACAAACGATGCAGTCCGGCCCTGGCACTGCCCAGGAAACCGAATTGAAAAGTTTGCTCACCCAATATCCAGAACTGGCACCGCTCCACTTTACCTTGGGCAACCTCTATGCTGCACAGCAGCGCTGGAGTGAAGCCCAGACAGCCTATTTCAATGCCCTGGTTTATGCAGGCAAAACCAAATCGGGTCCAATCAGTCCCGATTATGCGTTCAATCTCGCAGTAAGCCTCGAACAACTGCAGCAACCCAAGGCGGCCTTGGATTATTATAGGCAGGCACAGGAACTCGCCTTGCGGAGCCCCCCCGGCTTCGATGAGAGACTGCTGGAAAGCAGGCTCGACCTTTTATCGTTGGAACAGAACCAGCCATGACTGCACATAGAGATATCAAAAGCGGACTGCGCAAGAAACTGGGCATGGTATTGCTGGAACAAGGAGTAATTACCGAGGACCAGCTGCGCATCGGCTTGCGTGAACAGCAAAATTCCAAAAAACCGCTAGGTGTGATTCTTATCGACTTGGGTTTCGTCACTGACTCAATCGTGCGCGATGCGCTCAGCGAAAACACCGGACAGCGCAGCGTTGATCTGAAACAGATTGTGCTGAATGCCGATTCAATCCGTATTGTTAACCAGGCGCTGGCCCGTCTCCACAAGGTACTTCCGCTCTCCTACGAAAAGGAGACCCACCATCTCACACTGGCGATGGCTGATACCTTCAATATCGTCGCACTCGATCAGATCCGCGCACTCAACGGTAAGAATCTCCAGATCACGCCGGTGCTGGCCAGCGAAGAAGAAATCGCACGCAGCATCGAAACCAACTACGGTTTTGATTTGTCCATCGACGGCATCCTGCACGAGATTGAAACCGGCGAAATCGATTTCGAAAGCCTGCATGCAGACGACAAGGGTTACAGCCATCCAATGGTGCGCCTGGTGAATGCTCTTTTGACCGATGCCGTACAACGTGGTGCATCCGACATCCACTTCGAACCGGAAGAAGCATTCATTCGGATCCGCTACCGTATTGATGGTGTATTGCGCCAGATTCGCAGCCTCCACAAGAGTTACTGGCCCTCGATGGTGGTCAGGCTCAAGGTCATCAGCAACATGGATATCGCGGAAGCGCGTATTCCCCAGGACGGCCGTATTTCACTGTCGCTGGTCGGTCGCCAGATCGATTTCAGGGTAGCTTCGCAGCCCACCACGCATGGTGAAAACGTGGTCTTGAGGATCCTTGATCGCAAAAAAGGCATCGTGGCGATGGACAAGCTGGGACTCAGTGAGGAAAACCTGCAGCTCTTGCAGCTACTACTCGCTCGTCCGGAAGGTATCGTGCTTGTCACCGGCCCGACAGGTAGCGGCAAAACCACCACACTTTATTCAGTACTCAACCACATGAATACCGAAGAAGTGAACATCATGACGATGGAAGATCCTGTGGAATATCCGATGTCGATGATCCGGCAATCATCCGTCAACGAAGCCATCTCAATGGGCTTCGGCGAAGGTATCCGCTCCATGATGCGCCAGGACCCGGATATCATTCTCGTTGGCGAGATCCGCGACCATGTCACCGCAGAAATGGCCTTCAGGGCAGCCATGACCGGGCATCAGGTGTTCTCTACGCTGCACACCAACTCCGCCATCGGCTCCATTCCGCGCTTGCTGGACATCGGCGTCATTCCCGATCTCATCGCGGGCAACCTGATCGGTGTGATTTCCCAGCGCCTGATCCGTAACTTGTGCAAGACCTGCAAACGCCCTGCGGAAGCTACGCCGCTGGAAAAGAAGCTACTGGGCATTACCGGACCACAGGACAACCCCGTGATCCATCAGCCGGTTGGCTGCCCTGCCTGTGAAAGCCTGGGCTACAAGGGCCGCTCCTCCATCATCGAGATATTGAAGATCTCTGGCGAAATGGATGATCTGATTGCGCGCCGCGCCAGCGCCAGGGAAATGTTGAACCTCGCAGTGTCCCAGGGTTTCAAACCTCTCATCCTGGATGCCAGTCGCCGCGTCCTGGACGGCACTACCAGTGTCGATGAAATCTCCAGGGTCGTAGACCTGACTGAACGGTTGCGGGAGTAGCAAACAGCGATGGCGATGTACAACTACAAGGCTATGTCTCGCGACGGGTTCATCCGGACCGGCAGTCTGGAAGCGAACAATGAAGCCGACCTGGAAAAGCGCCTGCTGAATTTACGCCTCGATCTCATCAAGGCTGATTCTGCCTCTGAACGCAAAACGACCAGTAGCAGGCACGTTGAAAACCGCGAAGTCATTTTGTTCTGCATGCAGATGGCCCAGCTGACCCGGGCAGGGGTGCCCCTGCTTGAATCCCTGACCGATTTGCGTGACTCGCTGGATAGTCCCCAGTTCAAGGAAGTCATTGGCAGCCTTATCGAAGTGATTGAAAGCGGCAAGAGCCTCTCGCAGGCAATGGAAGATTTTCCGAAGATTTTCGACACACTCTTCATCAGCCTGATCCGGGCGGGTGAAGCCAGCGGCCGTTTGCCTGAAGTATTCGAATCGTTGACCGACATGATCAAGTGGCAGGATGAACTGCACAGTTCAACCAAAAAACTGATCATGACTCCGTTGATCGTGGGCACAGTGGTTATTGGTGTCACCATCTTTCTTATGGTTTATCTGGTTCCACAATTGCTCGATTTCCTCGCCAATATGGGCGAGGAGCTGCCGATTCATACCAAGTTGCTGATCGCAACGTCGGATCTCATGGTCAATTATTGGTACATCTGGCTCTTCGTACCGACGGTGCTTGTGATAGTGATCAAGATTCTTGTGAAGACCGATCCCGAGATGCGCTACAAGGCCGACAAGGTGAAATTGATGCTTCCCAAGATTGGTCCGGTGATACAGAAGATCATCCTGTCCCGCTTCGCCAACTTTTTTGCGATGATGTATGCCGCCGGCATTCCGATTCTTTCCAGCCTGCTGATCGCCGAGGACATCATCGACAATCTCGTCATCAAGCGAGCTCTGATCAAGGCACGTGAAGATATCGAACAGGGTGATCCCATTTCCCAGAGCCTGGCCAATACCGGCATGTTCCCTCCACTGGTGATACGCATGATCAAGATCGGCGAAACCACCGGCAAATTGGACAAGGCCCTGCTCAATGTCAGCTATTTCTATGAACGTGACATCAAGGACAGCATCGACAAACTGCAGGCCTTGATCCAGCCATTGATGACAGCATTTGTAGGCCTGTTGCTGGGCTGGGTAATGGTTTCAGTACTGGGACCTGTTTACAGCAGCCTCAGCAATATTGGGGCGTAGGCTCGGTATCAAGAGTGGGTATCAAGAGTGGGTATTAAGAACGTGGGTATCAAGAACTTGGGTATCAAGAGAGCACCATGAGTCTGGGCACGCAAAATAAAGCACTTGTACTGCTGATCTCCGAGAGCTCAGTGCAACTGCTGTCGTGGCAGCAACGCAAACTTACGGAGCTGGCCAATCTGCAGTTCTCCCCGGACGATCTGGAAACCTTCGTTGACCTGATCAAGCAATATCCTGACTTTCCCGTCATTATCGTTACTGACCTGATTGATGAAAATTTTCGCCACGATACCATCGTGCATGTGGGCGGCAGCGACCGCGAAGCCCTGCTGAAGCGCAAACTCGAATTCGCTTTCCGCAATACCCGCTACCGTATTGGTACCATCATTGGTCGCCAAAGCGACGGTCGCAAGGATGACAAAATCCTGTTGAGCGCAATCAACAAGCCTGAGCGCATCGATGTATGGGCCAAACTCCTGCTGGAGCAAAAAATGGCGGTGCAGAGCGTCACCTCCATTGCCCACCTGCTGAACGCCTACATTCCACTCGAGAAACTTGATCAGGAAGAGCACCTGCTCGTTACCAAGCTCGATTCTGACAACAACCTGCGCCAGACATTTATCAGCAAGGGCAAGGTGTTGTTCAGCCGCCTTGCTTCTCTAACCACTGTACCGGAACGCAGGCTGGGTGTAGAAATCCTGCAGGAAAGCACCCAGTTACGCCAGTATCTTGAACGCATCCAGTTCATTACCTACGAAAAGCCGCTGAAAATACTGTTGTTGGCCAGCCAACCCGAAGCAGCCTTGCAAATAGAGGCTTTTTCCAACGACACCAACAAATACGAAGTGGTTGATGTTACCCGGCGCAAGCATGATTTCACCGTAGCCCTGGCAGCAGGCACGATGCAACCAGTGCATTACCTGATTGCGCGTGTACTGGAAAAGACAACAATTGATAACGTCTATGCGCCAAGCTCGCTCACCAAGTACAGTGATCTGCGCAGTTTCGCCAAGGCACTCCTGGTTACAGCTGCAGCAATATTGCTCGTCGGACTGGGCCTGAATATCCCTGGTGCCATGACCCTGCTGGATCGCTGGCAACAAACAGAATCATTCCAGAATCGGACCGCCCCTTTGCGCAGCGAGTACGAAACGCTCAAGGCAAGCTTTCCTGAAACACCAATTCCGCCGCGGGAAATGCAATTGGTGGTAAGTACACATGAACTCCTGGCGGCACACGCTTATTCACCGATGAACGAATTGAGCCTGGTGGCAGCAGCACTTGCAGAATCATCGGGCCTGCTACTTACCAGTATCGACTGGCAACTGATGGAAAAGCCCTTCGCCACTGTTATCGATGAATACGGTAATACTCCGGAGGCACCAATGCCCATACCCGGGCTTGATGGTGAAAACGCGCTCACCGGTTTCATCCTGCAAGAACGTACCATGGTAAAAGTGATCATCAACGGTGAGGCCTATTCACCGAGCAGTTATCGTGTAGCGCAGGATCAGGTGCTCGCTTTCATGGAAGCTTTGTCTGCCAATGATGGGGTGACGGTAAATGCCACCAAGATGCCTATCAATGTAGGTATTGATTCTCAAGTCACTGCGACCATCAACGACAGTGAAGTGCGCTCACCCTTCACACTGGAACTGGATATCGACAAATATCCTGCAGAGCCGCCTGATACTGCAGATGCCGGGCAAATGGCAGGAGCAACCCTCTGATGACCATTAGCGAATTCAAGAAAGACGATTATTTGCGCCTCAAATGGCACATGGTGCTGCTGACAGTCTGTATCGTCGCGATCGGTGCGATGTTTTTTTTCATTAACAAACTGAACATCGACGCCAATCGACAACTTAATATCGCGCGCGGTGACATGAACTCGGCACAAACAGCGCTTGACCAGATTGAAGAGGAAGAAACTACCATCAACGAATACATCGGCCGTTATCTGGAAATTGATGCAGCCGGCATAGTGGGGCCCGGCGACAGACTCAACATGCAGGAAAAGTTTGCCCAGATCAGGGCCCAATTCAGCCTCTTCCCCATCCAACTGGACATTGGCAGCCAGACTTCCTTCGTTTTGCCTTACGATCCGGCAATCGCAAAACCAGGCCAACCAGTTACCCTGCAGAAGAGCATTATCGAAACCTCGCTCCCCCTTTTGCACGAGAATGATTTGTCCAACTTTCTCGACGCTTTGTTGAATGATACCGATCTGCTTTTGGCTGAAAGCTGCAGTATCAAATCATCCAACAGGGAAAGCCGTGATTTTCTCCGTCTCGGCCAGCACATGAATGCGTCCTGTACTTTTGACTGGTATACCTTCGCAGTGCAGGCTGACACCGGGGAGCAACCATGAGCCTGCACTTGACCATGCAAAAGCGAGTCTTGACCTCCTGCATTGGCATGCTCCTGTGCATGCTGTCTCTGCCAGTACCGGCACAAATGCGCGGCACTTTATTCACTTCGCCTGAACAGCGTGCATACCTGGATTACCTGCGTCAGGATTTCCTCGCCAAAAGTCGTGAGCGTGGCTTTGATATCGAGGAAGCGGAGATTCCCGACATCCCCGATGACGCGGCACAAGAACAGGCCCCCGA
>Ga0209134_10000419_pt1 | contig 11212 bp, 9 predicted proteins | sample LauGreSp1BDMLBSN_2_FD_187566 | JGI IMG/M metagenome (GOLD analysis project Ga0209134, IMG submission 187566) | Freshwater lake microbial communities from Lake Michigan, USA - Sp13.BD.MLB.SN (SPAdes) (version 2) | ecosystem: Environmental > Aquatic > Freshwater > Lake | place: Lake Michigan, USA... | reverse complement strand
CTGTTACTTTGCTGTCTTCAGCAAATGCTACTTCTAGTGCTTTAGCAAAATCAGCCATGTCTTTGACTTTAGAAACACCAATGGAAGAACCTGCTCTAGCTGGCTTCACAAACAAAGGAAGTGTTCCAAGAGCCTTAACCTTTTCCAAAGTTCTTTCAGGATCTGAGAGCCAAGTGTCTTCTGTAATAACTACGTGAGGTGTTACAGGTAAACCTGCAGCAATAAACAGCGCTTTAGAGAATTCTTTATCCATACCCGCAGCACTAGCAAAGACTCCATTACCAACGTAAGGAAGGTTATGTAGTTCTAGAAAGCCCTGCATAGTTCCGTCTTCACCATTAGGTCCATGAAGAACTGGGAAGACTACATCAACATTTCCTAGAGAAGTACTAGTACCACTTGAGTCTTGGACCTTTAGTTCTTTAGATGATCCGGTAGGCCAGATAACTGTTTTGCCGTCAAAGATAACCTCAGGTAGTTCGCCTTCGGTGAGAGTCCACTTAGTTGAATCATCTACTGCTGGAACAAAGATGCCATCACGAGTTATTCCTACAGGAACAACTTCGTACTTGTCTCTATCAATTGCTGATAGAACGCCACCAGCTGTAGCACAAGAAATAGAGTGCTCACTTGAAGCTCCACCAAATAGAACTACAACTGTTTGTTTAGCCATTATTCAGCCTCAGGCACATCGTTGCCACTAGTTAGAGAAGGACCAATGTCCTTAGGGCTCATCTTGCCTTCAATAACTAATTGCACTTGCTCAACAATTGGCATCTTCACTTCTTTTAGAGCAGCAAGACGAAGAATAGGAGCAACAGAGGTTAGACCTTCAGCTGTCTGAGATAGACGCTTTAGAACTTCACGCTTTGAATAGCCTTTACCGAGCATCTCTCCAGCTTTGTGGTTTCTAGACAATGGAGATTCTGAGGTAGCAATTAGGTCTCCGAGACCAGCAAGACCAACCATGGTCTTTCTCTTAGCTCCGTGAGCCACAGCAAATCTAGATATCTCAGCTAAACCTCTAGTCATAATCGAAGCCTTGGTGTTCTGGCCATAGCCAACACCATTCACGATTCCAATGGCAACAGCAATCAGGTTCTTTAGGATTCCACCGAACTCTGTTCCAATCACATCTTTGTTAGTGAAGGTAGTGAAGTAGCCGTTGGTAGAAGCTGCAGCCACTTTTGCTGCATTCTCTTTAGAAGTACAGGCAGCCACACAAGCAGCAGGCTGCTCGCTAGCAATCTCAAGAGACAAGTTAGGTCCAGACACAACACAGATCAGATCTTCATCAATCTTTAGAACATCGGCAATTACCTCGCTCATGCGAAGAGAGGAACCCTGTTCAACACCCTTCATCAGAGAGACAACAATTGCACCTTCTTCAATGAACTTGCCCCACTCTTCAAGGTTTGCTCTTAGGGATTGGGAAGGAACAGCGATATAAATCTGTTCAGCACCTTTCAGTACTTCTTCAATGTTTGAAGATGCTAATAGCTCCTCCGGCAGGTTTATCCCTGGCATGTAATCACCGTTGCGGTGAGTGCTGTTTATCTCTTCAGTCAGCTCTTCGCGACGAGACCAAAGCATGACATCATTACCTGCATCTACTAATACTTTGGCGAATGTGGTTCCCCATGAACCCGCACCAATAACTGCTATCTGAGCCATACTTACTTGCCCTTTACTTTCTTCACGACAATCCTGCCGTTAGTGACCTTTGCATGAGCTGGTAGTGGCTCAAGACCTAATTCGGCTCTTCTGTCATTCTCAGCTTTGATTACTAAGAACTTCTTGTAGTTACCGTGCTCAGGGAGCCCATGCTCTGATGGAACAAATCTCTTATCTGGAGCTTTTTCTCCACGAAGAACTTCAACAAGTTTTGTGATTTCAACCATCACGTCATCGCTTAGCGATACCAGCTCATCAACACCCATCTTCTTGTCCTTATAGACAGACATGTCGATTGGTTTACCGATAATCATGTTGACCTTATGCCAAGGCTTAGGTCTAATCTTTGAAGAATAGGTTTCCATAACCTTCTCAGTACCCCATTGACCAAGAGGAACAATAGGAACTCCAGTTTCTAAAGCTAAACGAATAGCTCCTGTTCTTGCTCGCATAGGCCACTGGTTTGGGTCTCTAGTTAGAGAGCCTTCGGGGAAGATACCAATACAGTGACCAGATCTAAGAACCTTATAGGCAGATTCCATTGGGTCCTTATTGCCACGACCTGTTCTAAACACCGGAATCTGACCACAGGCCAAAAGGATTGGACCAATCAAAGGCGTTCTAAACAAACCCTCCTTGGCTAGAAAGTGTGGAGCGCGCTTTAGTTTAAAGAACATCATGTATGCAACAGCAACTGCATCCAGAGTTGTTACGTGATTTGCTGCAAGAACATAGCCACCTGTTTTTGGAAGGTTCTCTTTACCAGTTACTTTAATTCTGAATAGCAGTGCTACCGCTGGTCTTAGAAACCAAGCCAGTAAGAACATCTGCCAAGTACGCTCTACCCCAGGGCGAAGCTCTGGCATCTTTACAGATTCAGCACTCTTCTTAGCCATCTGTTACTCCGAGTAGGTGAACTGCGCACCTAGGGCAGTTAGCTTGTCTAGGAAGTGCTCATATCCTCTAGAGATTAGTTGAACGTTAGAAACGTTTGAAACACCTTCAGCTGCGAGAGCTGCAACGATATGGCTAAAGCCACCGCGAAGATCTGGAACCCTGATGTCTGCTCCATGCAACTTGGTTGGACCTGAGATAACAGCTGAGTGGTTAAAGTTTCTCTGTCCGAAGCGACATGGGTTACCTCCTAGACATTCACGATAGATCTGAATCTGAGCACCCATCTGAACGAGAGCGTCGGTGAAACCAAATCTGTTTTCATAAACAGTTTCGTGAACAATTGACAAACCGGTTGCCTGAGTAAGAGCAACAACCAGTGGTTGCTGCCAGTCAGTCATAAAGCCTGGGTGAACATCGGTTTCAATTACTACAGGCTGTAACTGTCCACCTGGGTGTGAGAAGCGAATACCGTCATCTTCTATTTTGAATGCTCCACCAATTTTTCTAAACACGTTTAGGAAAGTAGTCATTTCTTGCTGACGTGCTCCGCCAACCATAATCTCTCCACCAGTTGCTAGAGCAGCAGCAGCCCAAGAGGCCGCTTCGTTTCTATCAAACAGTGCACGGTGTGAATATCCATTTAGGGTTGCAACACCTTCGATACGGATGACACGATCTGTGTCAACAGAGATGATTGAACCCATCTTCTGCAAAATTGCAATTAGGTCCAGAATCTCGGGTTCAACAGCAGCTCCAGAAAGCTCAGTTAGACCTTCTGCTCTAGTTGCTGTTAGAAGAACTTGCTCTGTTGCACCAACGCTTGGGTATGGCAGAGAAATCTTCGCACCCTTCAAACCGTTTGGTGCTGACATGCGAGTTCCATTAGGAAGCTTCTCAATTACCGCTCCGAAGTTACGAAGAACTTCTAGGTGGAAGTCGACTGGTCGATCCCCAATGTGGCAGCCACCAAGATCTGGAATGAATGCTTCACCTAGTTGGTGCAGTAGTGGACCACAGAACAGAATAGGAATTCTTGAAGAACCAGCGTGAGCATCAATATCAACCATGCGAGCAGACTTCACGTTGGTTGGGTCTAGTTGCATAACTCCGTCATCGCTGAAGTTGATCTTCACACCGTGAAGTTCTAGAAGTCTCTGAACTACTTCAACATCGCTAATCTTTGGAACATCGCGTAGCTCGCTTGGGGTATCACCTAGCAAAGCAGCAACCATGGCCTTGGTTACAAGGTTCTTAGCACCGCTTAGCTCAACTCTTCCGTTGAGTGGGCGGCCACCTTGTATTTGAATCTGACTCATGCTGCTCCTACTGCTTCGCTGGTAACGTTTTAGGCATCCAATTAGGTCTTCTGGCTTCGAAGTCAGTTATCGAACTCTCATCTCTAAGGGTAAGACCGATATCGTCAAGACCTTCTAGCAAACGCCACCTGGTGTATTCATCAATTGAAAACTGAACAGTCAATTCACCTAAAGTAGCGGTTCTATTGACTAGATCAATAGTGATTTCAACGCCTGGGTTATTGAGGATTGCTTCCCAAAGCTTCTCAGTATCTTCTTCAGTAATCTCACCAGCAATAAGCCCCTGCTTACCTGAGTTGCCTTTGAAGATATCCGCAAACTTAGAAGAAAGAACAGCTTTGAAGCCATAGTCACGAAGAGCCCAAACGGCATGCTCTCTAGAAGAACCTGTACCAAAGTCAGGACCTGCAATCAAAACAGAACCATGCTTGTATGCAGGGTCGTTTAAAACGAATTCAGGATCATTCCTCCAAGATGCAAACAGAGCATCTTCAAATCCAGTCTTAGTAATTCTCTTTAGATAAACAGCAGGGATGATTTGGTCAGTGTCAACGTTTGATCTCTGAAGTGGAACTGCAATACCGCTAAAGGTAGTGAACTTCTCCATTAGTTGTCCTCCAAATCTGCAGGAGCAGACAGAGTGCCACGAATAGCAGTTGCTGCAGCAACAAGAGGTGAAACAAGGTGAGTTCTAGCTCCCTTACCTTGACGACCTTCAAAGTTTCTGTTTGATGTAGAAGCTGCTCTCTCACCTGGAGCTAGTTGGTCTGGGTTCATACCCAAACACATTGAACAACCGGCAAATCGCCACTCAGCACCAAAGTCTTTAAAGATCTTGTCTAAACCTTCGGATTCAGCTTGCAACCTAACCCTGGCAGAGCCAGGAACAACAAGCATGCGAATGTTGTCCGCTTTGGTTTTACCGTTAAGAATTGCTGCAGCTGATCGTAAATCTTCAATTCTTGAGTTAGTACAGGAACCAAGGAATACAGTGTCAACCTTGATGTCTTTCATCTTGGTGCCAGCAACTAGGTCCATGTATTCAAGAGCTCTAACCGCCGCTGCTTTTTCATTAGGGTCAGTAAATGAATCAGGTGAAGGAACAACATCATTTAGTGAAACACCTTGACCTGGGTTCGTGCCCCAAGTAACAAAAGGATCCAAAGTATTTGCATCTAGGAATACCTCAGCATCAAATACTGCATCTGCATCGGTAGCTAATGATTCCCAGTACGTAACTGCTTCATCCCAGTCTTGACCAACAGGTGCGTGAACTCTTCCCTTGAGGTAGTCATAGGTAGTTTGATCAGGAGCGACCATACCTGCTCGTGCTCCTGCTTCAATTGACATGTTACAAATAGTCATTCGAGCTTCCATAGATAAATCTCTAATTGCTGAACCACGGTATTCAAGAACATAACCTTGACCACCACCGGTACCAATCTTGGCAATCACAGCCAAGATGATGTCCTTAGAGGTAACACCTGCTCTTAGCTTGCCTTCAACATTGATAGCCATGGTCTTGAAAGGCTTTAGTGGCAAAGTTTGGGTAGCCAAAACATGTTCAACTTCACTTGTGCCAATACCTAGGGCAAGTGCACCAAAAGCTCCATGGGTTGAAGTGTGTGAGTCTCCACAAACAACAGTGATACCAGGCATGGTCAGTCCAAGCTGAGGTCCAACTACGTGGACGATACCCTGCTCAATGTCTCCCAGAGAGTGAATACGAATTCCGAACTCTTTAGCGTTATGTCTAAGTGCTTCAATCTGAGTTCTACTGGTGGGATCGGCAATTGGCTTATCGATATCCAGAGTTGGAGTGTTGTGATCCTCGGTAGCAATAGTGAGATCTGGTCTTCTAACCGGACGGCCAGCCAAGCGAAGACCATCAAAAGCCTGAGGGCTAGTTACCTCATGCAAAAGTTGCAGGTCAATGAACAATAAATCGGGTGCGCCGTTTTCCCCTTTGACCACAACGTGGTCATTCCACACCTTTTCGGCGAGGGTTAGGTTCGTTTTTGCCAATTTGACACCTTCAATATGCCTGAACTCCAAGTTTACCAGCGTGGGCTAGATTGACTAGATGAGTGATATCGAGCAAATTCAGCGTAGAACCATCAAAGTATTGGCTTTAGGCCAGGTTTTAGGCGGATTTGGGCTAGGTTCCGTGCTCTCCATTGGCTCTCTATTGGCTAAAGACTTGGGCGGATCTGAGGCCTGGGCAGGCTCTGCAGCCACATTTAGCACCTTAGGTTCAGCTATTTGGGCCATTCCTCTTGCCAGATTGGCCTACAGCAGAGGCAGAAGAGTATCTCTTGCAACAGGTGCTGGCTTTGCCATCACTGGAGCTATCGCAGTGATAAACGCTGCTGGACTGAGATCATTCCCTCTTCTACTTGTTGGCATTTTCCTTCTCGGAGCAGGATCAGCAACCTCCCTTCAGGCGAGATTTGCTGCTACCGACATCCCTTCTGCTGGCAAAACAGGCAGATCTATTGGGCTTGTTGTCTGGGCAACAACGGTTGGAGCTGTTACAGGCCCTAACCTCTTTGGGCCAGGTGAAGAACTGGGCAAAGCATTAGGTTTAGCACCTTTAGCTGGGCCATTCCTATTCACAGTGGCTGCTCAAACGCTTTCAACACTTATCTTCTGGTTTGGACTTAAGCCAGATCCCTTGAAATATGCTCAACAGCTCCAAAAAGATGCTGGACAGGGAAAACACAAGATCTCATTCAAGTCAGCAGTTGAAACTCTCAAGGCTTACCCTCTAGCAAGATTTGCAGTTATGGCAATCGCTCTATCTCACATGGTCATGGTTTCAGTGATGGCGATGACACCCGTTCACCTGGAACACATGGGTTATGACATTGTTGTTGTTGGATTCACAATCAGTTTGCATATAGCTGGCATGTATGCTCTTTCTCCCTTAATGGGGTATCTCGCTGACAAGTTTGGAAAGCTGCCAACTATCTTCTTGGGTCAAATACTTTTCGTAGCAGCACTCCTTTTCGCAGGCTTAGGTCATGCAGACAGATTGATGGTTACCATCGGGCTTACACTTCTAGGTCTTGGTTGGTCGGCAGCAACAGTTGCTGGATCCGCGCTTCTTTCAGCAACACTTCCTGCAGACGAGAAAACAAATGTTCAGGGTCTAAGCGATTCAGTTATGAATCTAAGCGGAGCCTTCGGTGGAGCAATTGCGGGAGTCTTACTCGCGAGTTTTCAATTTGAAGGACTCAACGCAATTGCACTGATTCCAGTTGCGGTGATAACAGTTTTAGCTTTTGCTATCTCAAAGAAAAAAATTATTAGCGAATAGCTAGGAGCTCATCCCAGGTAGGGCCTGAGCAGCCACCTTCTTTTTGAATAGAAAACTCTGCTGCTCTACAAGCAAGTTCTAATGACTCTTGTAGAGAGTTACCCGAAGCTAATGCAGCTAGGAATGCTCCGGTATGGACATCTCCTGCCCCATTCGTATCCACCACAGGAACTCTTCGTCCAGGGGCAACAGCAACGGCTTTGCCTTTGTGATGAAGCTCTGCTCCATCTGATCCTTTTCTAAGTAGTAGCCAGCAGTCTTCAGACACAAAGCCAGAGAGTCTTTCAAATTCACTCTTGTTGCATGAAATCAAACTTGCGTTCTTACCAAGCCAAGTTAGAACTTCATCGGTTAGTTCTGCGGTTGTTGGTCCTGGATCAAAGACAATCTTGCTGTTGATGATTCCGCTTTCAAATAACTTCTCAAAGGCGTCTTTGGAAGTTGGATAAACCAGTTCATAACCATAGATAACAACCCATGCATCTTCTGCATAGTCATATTGCTTGAGCTCATCAAAGCTTCTAATGCCTTCAGCTCCAGATTGGGTTACAAAGCTTCTCTGTCCATTGGGTTCCACCAAAGTAATGCAAAGACCTGAATCACCAGATGAGAAATCTTCAATACCCAAAGCTTCAACGCCTTCTTGAGCCATGGCTGCTTTGATTAAGTCTGCTCTAGGGCCCTGTCCTAGTGGTGTGCAGTGAGCAACAGAGAGACCAAGTCTTGATGCTGTTGCTTCAAGGTTTAGGGCCCCGCCCACACGGCTAAAGGTCCTAGTAGCCAGCACATCCCCGCCAGGGGTAGGCAGGTGCGGGACGTAAGTGACCTGATCTACTAGCCCACTGGCTAAAGAGAGGATACGTGAGGGGCGAAATTCATCTAACTGCATTGCCTCTAGCCTAGCCTTTGCCTTAAAGCAAAACGCCTCCAAGAACCTTGGAGGCGATACTTGTGACCCCAGCGGGATTCGAACCCGCGCTACTGCCGTGAGAGGGCAGCGTCCTAGGCCGCTAAACGATGGGGCCGAAGAGCAACTTCTCTATTATGCCAGAGTCTTTGAACGCTTGGAAGAGTCAGCCTATTTAGGCCATTACATTCAGGGACTTAGGAGACACCACACAGGTAACAGGTGCTGCTCCGACATGCTCGCCATCGGAGTATGCAGGCATACCTGGCGAATGGAGTTCAAGGCTTTCTACCCTAATGATCTCAACAGCTGGATGGCCAACGTGACCACCGTAGTAAACCTTAGGGAAGAGTCTGATTAGTTCTAGTCGAGTAATTGCATTGAGGATAAATAGATCCAACTTGCCATCATCCACCTTGGCTTCAGGGGTAATTAGCAGTCCACCGCCGTATGAAGGTGAGTTAGAGACTGTGCAGAGAATAGCTTCAAATACTCTTTCAACGCCATCAACAACTGCTCGATATGGGATTGGTTTAAAGGCTGCTAATTCTCTATACATAGCAAAGCGATACTTGATTGGACCTGTGATCCACTTCCACTTATTTGCACGTGCATTACAAAGTGCATCAAAGCCAGCAGAAACAGCACCGAAAGAATAGAAGGTTCTGTCATTTGACTTTGATTCAATCAAGTCAACCTTGCGAGTCTTTCCAATCTTTGAAACAACAGCAGCTACTCCATCAACAACATTGTGGATAGGAAGCCCTAGTGCTCGTGCTGAATCGTTTCCTGTGCCAGCGGCAATAAGCCCAACAGGAATATCGCTCTTAACAACAGCATTCACACCCAAATGGAACATGCCATCGCCACCAACAACAACTAGACCGTCAATGATTTTCTTCTCAACAGCATCTTTAGCATTCTTAGCCGCTGCTTTGAAGTTCTCTGCCGATAGATCAATAATCTCAATTGCGTGCTTAGCAAATTCAGCTAGTGCCTGTTCCCCAAAAATCTTTCCCTTACCTCTACCTGAGGTTGGGTTAATAACGATTCCTAAAGTGGTCATTTCAACTTTCTAAGTGAATAAGTATTCAGTGTTACAACAATCAATGAAAGTGACCCTAGCATCGCAGCGATGGCAGGAGGAGTAACAACTTGCAAAGGTGACACAATCGCAACAAAAGCCAACAAAGAGGTAGCGCTGTAGCCAAGCCCGATCGCAAGAGACTGGCTGGTCTTCTTTCTAAACCTCGCGCTCAGTGCAACAGCAAGAGCTGCTTGTTCAGGGTCTTCACTTGATATGGACACATCAGCAGTTTCTGATCCTTCTTCGGCTAAGGCAATGCTCACATCAGCCTGCTCAAGTAGAGCCCTGTCGGTATCTGGGTTAGCGATAACTCCAACCAAAGCACCCTTAGCCTGTTGACTAGAAACGAACATGGACTTTAGTTCTGGAGATAGCTCCCCATAAACCTCAGCAATACTTAGTTGCTCAGCCTTCTGTTGAGCAGTTCCTGCTGAGTCACCTGTGATGATTCCAACTCGAATTCTCTCCTTGGCCACTAGGTAAACAGCATCCACTGAAGATTCCTTCACTTGATCTGTAAATCTTAGAATGCCTTCAAGTAGACCATCAACCACAACGCAAACAATTGAGTAGCCACTCTTTGTGCTCTCATCTGCATAAATGAGTTCTTGCACTTCCATACGAATGTTTCTCTGCAGCAAGAGTGCAGTTGAACCAACGAGCACTCGCTTGCGAGAAACTAAACCTTCGACGCCAAGCCCAGGGAACTCTCTAAATTCTTTAGGCTTTGTAATTCTCAAATTTGAACTACTTGCTGACTTGGTTATTGCCTTAGCGAAAGCGTGCTCTGAAAGGGATTCAACGCTGGCTGCCAGAGCAAGCAGCTTGCTCTGATCCTTGAATGAAGTCTTTGAAGAAAGGCGAACAGAGTTCACTTCAGTAGGAAGATTACTTAGAACTCCGCCCTTGGTAAACAACACAAGATTTACCTTGGCAAGCTTTTCAAAAGCTGCTCTGCTTCGAACTACAACTCCCGAAGAAAGAGCCAGTCTGATAGTTCTAGAGAAACCTAAAGGAATAACTGATGCCAACGCTTGACTGTTGGTTAAAAGCAAACAAGCTGAAAACACAGTTAGCGCGTCACCTATGTTGAATTGACTACTCGTTGCTAGGAGAGCAGAAACAATTCCCAAGACCATGGTTGCTGCTGGCCAGTACTTACTCAGCTGAGCAACTCGTTGTTCTGTTTCTGAGGGTTGTGAACTAGTAAGGTTTACAATTTCTTGCTCAACGGGTGAACCAATCGGTTCTCTAATAATCCTTGCGACTCGTTCACCGATTAGGTAATTGGCTACAACAAAAGCAAAAGCGACTACTAGTTGAATCCAAAGATCAGCGTTCAAGATAGCTGCTACGAACAGAGCAAGGAGAGCTATAGCGCTTACTCCGGTTTGGCTAACAACCTTCGCTAGAAGGCTTACAGCCCTAGATGGCTCTTTGGTTTCGGTGTCCATAACCTTACAAGGTTACCTGAGCGACTAATCTCAAAGCATGAAGATAACAAAGCAAGGTCATGCCTGTCTAATCTTTGAAGAAGCAGGTAAGAAGCTGGTTCTAGACCCAGGTGCCTATTCCGAAGCACAGGTAGGGCTTACTGATGTTGTTGCCATTGTGATTACCCATGCTCATGATGACCACTGCTTTGAAGCCCAGATTGACCGCTTGCTAGCTACAAATCCAGATCTGATGATCTTTGGTCCCCCTCAGGTGTGCACTCGACTTGCTAACTACAAGACCACCGCTGTTTACCATGGCGATCACTACCCGGTTGGGCCATTCACCATTGAGTTCATGGGTGACCTCCACGCTCAAATCCACCAGAGCATCCCAGTTATAGAAAACAGAGCTGTGCTTATCAATGACAAGGTTTTCTACCCAGGAGATTCCTTCACTCTGCCTTATCGTGAAGTTGAATTACTAGCTGTGCCTACAAGTGCCCCATGGCTCAAGATGGGTGAAGTGATGGATTTTGTTGCAGCTATAAAACACAAGAAATCTATTGCAACTCATAA
>Ga0209134_10000418_pt1 | contig 11217 bp, 10 predicted proteins | sample LauGreSp1BDMLBSN_2_FD_187566 | JGI IMG/M metagenome (GOLD analysis project Ga0209134, IMG submission 187566) | Freshwater lake microbial communities from Lake Michigan, USA - Sp13.BD.MLB.SN (SPAdes) (version 2) | ecosystem: Environmental > Aquatic > Freshwater > Lake | place: Lake Michigan, USA... | reverse complement strand
CGTTCGATATCCTTTTCGCTGAAGGCCAGCGCCGCTTCCTAGAATGCGTCTCGGCCTATGCCCGCCAGTTCGTCGAACAGCTGCCGAAGCCTGACATCGATTCACTCACGGGGCTTCCGCCCACGGTCGCCATCGAGCAACGCGTGACCCGCGGCTCAGCGAAGTCCACCGTGGCGACGGTCACCGAGGTCGCCCAGTACCTCCGCGTGCTCTTTGCCCGCGCCGGCGTCCTGCACAGCCCAACTACCGGCGAGCCGCTCGAAGAGATGACGGAAGACGCGGTCGTCCGCCTCGTCGCCAAGAAGGCGAAGTCGCTGAAGAAAGGCTCGCTCCTCGTCGCCGCCCCGCTCGTCCGTTCCCGCAAGGGCCATCACCGCCCGCTGGCCGAATGGGCCGAGACGAAGGGCCTCCGCCTGCTTCGCTGCGACGGCAAGATGCTCAAGGTCGAAGGCTTCGAAGGCCTCGACCGTTATTCTGAACACGATGTCGATGCGGTCTTCGGTGAAATCCGTGCCGATGGCTTAATCAGTCTACCTGATGAGACCGAAGAGTCCGGCGAGAAGGCCCTCCGCACACTTGTCCGCCAGGTGCTGGCAGCGGGTAAGAACGCATGCGTCCTCCTCGGCACCGACGGCCATCAGGTCGCCTATCTGTCGACATCGCGCAGTGACCCCGCCACCGGAGAATCATTCCCCGAAGTCGACCCGAAGCATCTCTCTTGGAACTCACCACGCGGGTGGTGTCCTGATTGCCGCGGGCATGGCCTCGAAGTCACGACCTTCTCCTCCGACGAAGAGGAATCCATCAACGAGAACGCGATTGCGGACCGCGTCGGCGAAGAAGTCTGCCCGACCTGCCAAGGCGAACGCCTTGGCCCCATCGGTCGCTCGGTAAAGCTCGCCGGACCGAAAGGACGCTCGCTCTCTTTGCCTGGGTTGCTCCGCCTGCAGCCCGACGAGTCCCTCGCCTTCCTTTCCGGCCTCAAGCTTGAGACCCGCGAGAAAGCCATCGTCGGCGCACTGCTACCCGAAATCGGCGCCCGCCTCCGCTTCTTGGATTCCGTCGGCCTTGGCTACCTCGCACTCGACCGCGGCGCCGACACGCTCTCGGGCGGCGAAGCGCAGCGCATCCGACTCGCGGCGCAGTTGGGCTCGACGCTTTCCGGCGCGCTTTACGTGCTCGACGAACCGAGCATCGGCCTGCACCCGCGCGACAATGATCGCCTCATCGGATCACTCAAAGACCTCCGCGACCGTGGTAACACGGTCCTCGTTGTCGAACACGACGAAGATACCATGCGCGCCGCCGACCTGGTGGTCGACATGGGCCCGGGCGCTGGCGTCCATGGCGGCACGATCGTTGCGCAAGGCACCGCCGCCGCGCTCGAGAAACGAGCCGACTCCGTCACGGGTCGCTTCCTCAAGGAAGCCATCCCTCATCCGCTTCGCGGCGCGCGCCGTCCCATTGCAGGCAAGGGAGCGCCCGCCGAATGGGTCCGCCTTAAGAATGCCTCGCTCCGCAACCTCAAGGGCTTCGATGTCCAGATTCCCGTCGGACGACTCACCGTCGTCTGCGGCGTCTCGGGTGCCGGCAAATCCACCCTCATCACCGACCTCCTCGCTCCGGCGATCCGCGCGGCCGTCAGCAAGAAGAAGGACGGCCTGACGGGCAAGGAAGCCCTCGCTGTCGTCTCCTATCAGGGCAAGCCAGCCTTCACTAGTCTATCGGGCCTCAAAGGTTTCCGCCAGCTGGTGGTCGTCGATCAAGAGCCGATCGGCAAAACGCCGCGCTCGACGCCGGCGACCTACATCGGCGCTTGGGACCTCATCCGTGAACGCCTCGCCTCACTCCCCGAAGCGGCCATCCGCGGTCATGGCGCCGGCTTCTTCTCGTTCAACACATCAGGCGGCCGCTGCGAAGCTTGCTCCGGCGCCGGACGCATCAAACTCGAGATGAGCTTCCTGCCCGACACTTACGTGCCGTGCGAAGAATGTGCGGGCACGCGCTATGGCTCGGCCGCCAAGGCCATCCGTTGGAACGGCAAGTCTGCGGCGGACCTCCTCGCGATGACTTTCGAGGAAGCGGCGGCGTTCCTTTCCTTCGACGCCAAACTGGGCGACCTCTGCGGACTGATGGTGAAGACGGGACTGGGCTACCTCACGCTCGGCCAGAGCAGCCCGACTCTTTCGGGCGGCGAAGCCCAGCGACTCAAGCTCGTCAGCGAACTGGCCCAAGGTCTCCCGACCTTCCGCGAGCGCTCGCGCGGCGAGATCCGTCCGAACCTATACATCCTGGAAGAACCGACCATCGGCCTGCACCAATCCGACTGCCGTCGCCTGATCGAACTACTCCATGCGCTCGTCGACCAAGGCCATACGGTCGTCGTCATCGAGCATCACCCGGATGTAATCGCCGAAGCCGACTGGGTCCTTGAGATTGGTCCCGAAGGCGGCAACGCCGGCGGCGAACTCGTCCACGCGGGCGACCCCGAATCTCTCGCCAAGCAGAAGAAGTCGCCGACCGCCCCCTCGCTCCGCCTTACGCTCGAACGAGGCCTGGTCAAGAAGCCCACGGTTTAAGACCTAGGCCCCTGCGGTTCCCTTTGACCCAGGCCCGCCGAGGGCTATTCCTACTAGCCGAAGTCCGATGCCCACCCGTCCCATCCTCCTCGGCGTCAACATCGACCACGCCGCGACGCTCCGCCAAGCACGCTACCGCGGCGCGCACCAGTCGCCGCATGCGGAGCCCGACGTCGTGGCCTTCACGCGCGAAGCCCTCGCTGGCGGCGCCGACGGCATCACGCTCCACCTACGCGAAGATCGCCGCCATATCCAGGATGCCGACCTCCATGCCATCGCGGCGATTCCCGGCATCCGCCTTAACCTTGAGATGGCCTGCACCTCGGCGATGACGGCCTTCGCTCTGAAGCTCCGCCCCGCCGCCGTCTGCCTCGTCCCGGAATCCCGCGAAGAGGTCACGACCGAAGGCGGGCTCGATGTCGCCGGCCAACTCACCCGCGTCCGCGAGACCACCCAGGCACTGAAGGCCGCGGGTATTGAAGTCTCCCTCTTTATCGGACCTGACGCCCCGCAGATTGAAGCCGCTGTCACCGTCGGTGCTCCCGTCATCGAACTCCATACGGGGGCCTTCGCCAACGCGTGGAAATCTCCAGCGGCCGAAGCCGAGCTGGCACGTCTGCGCGTCGCCTGCGAGCAGGCCCATCGTCTCGGTCTCATCGTCAACGCCGGCCACGGCATCAACTACGACAATATCCGGGCGATCCTGACGCTGCCGCACCTGCACGAACTGAATATCGGCCACTCGATTGTCGCCCGTGCGCTCTTCACCGGTATCCGCAGTTCCGTTGCGGAGATGAAGTCCCACCTGACGCAGAAGGCATGAACCTAGAAGGTGGCAACGTGCTCGGCGTCGGCGTGGACCTCACGGAGGTCGACCGTATCCGCTCCGCGCACATGAAGCACGGCGAGTCCTTCCTCAACAAGGTCTTCACGCCAGCCGAACAGAAGCTCTGCCTCGCCAAAGCCGACCCTTATCCATCCCTGGCCGCCCGCTTCGCTGCCAAGGAGGCCGCGAGCAAGGCCTTCGGCACCGGCATCGGCGCGGAACTCGCGCTCACCAGCGTCGGCGTGCTCAACGGTCCTGAAGGCGAACCCGTCGTCGAGCTCGACGACAAAGCGCGCGCCTTGCTCGCCGCCCGCGGTGCCTCCCGCCTGCTACTCTCGCTCACGCACACCGACACGCTGGCTCAAGCCTTCGTAGTGCTGGTCCGCTAAGACTATGAGCGCCTCCGCCCGTCTGCCGGTCCTCTCCTGCGTGGAAGCCGCGGCCGCCGAAGCGGCGTTCATCGCCGGCGATGTAGCCCTTTCCTGGAAGCTGATGAACCTCGCCGCGCACGGGGTCGCCTCCGAAGCGGTCTCGTTACTCGGCCGTAAGCCGAAACGGATTCTGGTGCTCGCCGGCAAAGGCAACAACGGTGCCGACGCCTTCCTCGCCGCGCTGCATTGCGCCCAACGCGGCACGGAGATCGTCGCCGTCTTCGCCGAAGGCGGGCCGGCCCGTGCTCAGGCCCAGCGTGCCTGGTCCGCCCGCAAGCCAGGCGTCCGCATTGGTGTAGTCGCTGCCGCGAACCTCCGCCTCCTCGCAGCTCAAGAGTTCTGCCTCATCTTCGACGGTATCCTCGGCCAAGGCTTCCACTCGCCCCTCTCGGCCGAACTCCGCACCTTCCTCCGTGCGTCCGAGTCGCTCCGCGGACTCCGCGTCGCGGTCGACCTACCCAGCGGACTCGGCGACGACGCCACTGGTCCGGCGTTCCGCGCCGACCTCACGGTCTCGATCGGCTGCCTGAAACGTCCGCTACTGGCGCCGAAATCCGCCCGCTTTGTCGGTCGCCTCCGCGTCCTCGACATCGGCCTGCCGCTCGGCGAGACCGAAGAAGCCTGCGTTACCGCAACCAGCCTCACGCCACTACGCCGTCCTCGTCGCGCCCGCAGCGATAAGCGCCATCAGGGGCGATTGCTCATCGTGGGCGGTTCCGACCGCATGCCCGGTGCGGTGCTGATGAACACCGCGGCGGCCTTGCGGGCCGGAGCGGCCCTCGTGACGACCTGCCTACCAGAATCCGTCCGCGCGAAAGCGGCCGTCGCGTATCCTGAAGCGATGTGGCGCGGACTCCGCACCGAACGCGACGGACGTCTCTCCGCGGGCAATCTCAAAGAAGTTCGCGCCTTGCTCGCCGACAAGGACGCGCTGCTCATCGGCTCCGGCATGGGCGAGAAATCCGCCAAGCTAATCGGCGCAATCGCCACCGCTGCCTCGGTCGCCCTCGTCCTCGATGCCGATGCGCTCCGCCCGTCCGTCATCACCGCGTCGAAACAAGCCAAGGTCCGCGTGCTGCTGCCACACGCCGGCGAATTCAAACGCCTCAGCGGCCGCGACGCCTCCGTGAAGGCGGCTCGCGCCTATGCGCGCAAGACGAAGACGGTCGTCGTGCTCAAGGGCCCGCTAACCTGCGTCACCGATGGGACTCGTGTGATCCATATTCCTTTCGGTGGCCCCGTGCTCGCGCGCGGCGGCTCCGGCGACCTGCTCGCCGGCATCGTCGCCTCGGTGCTCGCGCGTCGCCAAGAACTAGTGCTAACGCCGTTCGATGCCGTGGTGCTCGCAACGACCTGGCACGCGCGCGCCGCCGATTGGCTGAGGGAAACCCATGGGGAAGAAGCGGTGAGAACTACCGACCTCCTCGCTGGGCTTTCCCCTGTCTTGCGCGGCTGAAGATGTCCCACTGGCTGGCGGGATGCTCCCCATCCCGACCGATCCGCTCGCGCAACGCGTCCTGCTCAACGGACTCAAAGGCGTCGGGCCGATCACGGTGCGACGACTACGCGATGCTTTCGGTGGCGATCTCTCGGTCGCACTCGGTGCCCCGGCGGATCAGCTGGCCAAGATTCAAGGCGTCAGCCGACCGGTCGCGACGGCGATTGCTGCACGTGAATTCGACTGGGCCGCTGAGATGGGGCGCGTCCGCGACTTGGGCTTCCGGTTGCTGAGCGAGGACGATAAAGCCTGGCCTTCGTCGCTCGCCAAGCTCTGGGATCCGCCGCTGGTACTCTACGGCGAAGGCACGCATTTCCCAGGTGATCGCTCCGTGGGTATCATCGGCTCGCGCCATTGCACGACGTATGGCGCCTCGCTCGCCCGCAGCTTCGCCCGCGACCTGGCGAAGCAAGGCTGGTGGATCGTCAGCGGACTGGCTCGCGGCATCGACACGGCCGCCCACGAAGGGGCGCTCGATGCCGATGGGCGGACAGCTGCGGTCGTGGGGCATGGACTCGACCTCACGTTTCCACCGGAAGCGGTCCGCCTACGCGCTCGCATGAAAGCGGAGGGCTGCGTGCTTTCGGAATTTCCGCTGAGTCGGCCCGCGGACCGACAGACCTTTCCGCAACGCAACCGCATCGTCGCCGGATTGGTGAGGGTGATGGTAGTTGTCGAGACCGATGTCGACGGCGGCAGCATGATCACCGCACGCTTCGCTGGCGACCTCGGCAAGACACTCTGCGCCGTGCCAGGCCGGGCCGACAGCCCGTCGAGCCGCGGCTGCCATGCGCTCATCCGCGATGGCGCCACGCTAGTCTCTTCGGTGGACGAGATTCTCACCGAGCTGGGCGAGACGCGCGGGAGCCCCGCACTCACGCTCATCGAGGATCCGCCCGAGTTCGCGCGCTGGCTACCACACTTCGCCGGCGGCACAGCGCATGACGCCGAAAGTCTGTCCGTGCTGGCGGACTGCGCGGTCGCCGAAGCCGCGGTGAGCCTGACGATGATGGAGATCCGCGGCGTGCTCACGCGCCGGCCGGACGGTCGCCACGAGCGGACCTAACTCAGCGATGCGGCACGTTGCCCTCGTTCGCTGGCACCGGAGCCGTGAGCGGATTCCCGAGGCAACGGTCGATGACGGCCTTCGGCTTCGCGAAGCAGTCGCGCATGGCGCTCCAGACCGAACGCCAGCCTTCACCGAATCCCGCCGGATAAGCCGAAGCCTTCAGTGACTCGTGGTCGGCAAGCCAGAGCGCGCGCACGCAATGCCAACCTTGCGAGACGAAGACAACGTGATCGTCAGCATAATACGCCTTCGCACGGAGGACCGAATCCAGCGTGCGCCATCCGTACGGATCTTCGACGATCGGGCAGACGACGCCCGCTTCCCGGAGCTTCTGCGCCATTACGCGCGCATGAACGGCGGTACCGGAAGTCACGACGAACTTCACCCGACCTGATCGGGCCAGCTCGGCGGCCGCATCGATTCGTAGATCGAAGGTACCGTTACGTCTGCCAGTCGCACCGACAAATTCATCTGTCCCAAGGACGACCATCACGGAGCCGGTCGGGACTTCCGAAGAATCCGCAGCCAACCGACCCCAGCCGGCCGACCAGACCCAGAGGTTCGATCCGATGAAGAAAAGGACCAGCAAAGCTAAGATCGTACCTACCCCGCGTTTGAGCCATCGAGACATGGAAACGACAATTACGCCCAAAATTCCGTTGGCAAGGGGGTCAATTCATAGGGGTGTGCTTAAATTTAGACACCTATAGGTTGCCGAAAGAGTGTATTAGGTCATTTTGTGGGTCAGGCCACCTATGGCACGGATTCTGCCTACTTTTACTCAACATGAGCGCCACTCCTTCCACAGCGAACGCCAAAGTCCTGGTCATCGACGATGACAAGGATCTCCGCTACTCGCTCCGCCGCGCGCTGGCCGGCCTCGGCCACAACGTCATCGAAGCCGATAGTGGCGAGACCGGCGTCGTCGCCGCCAAGCGCGAACAGCCCGACGTGATCCTGCTCGATAACCGCATGGGTGGGATGACCGGCATCGAGACCTTGCAGATGCTCCGCGGCGCGCAGCCGCAGGCGATGGTAATCCTGATGACAGCGTTCGGCACCACGCAGACCGCAATCGAGGCGATGAAGTTCGGCGCGTATGACTACGTCATGAAGCCTTTTGACCAGGCGAAGCTCATCACGCTCGTCGACAAGGCCCTCTCCGCTCGCCGCGACCTCGCCGCCGCCACGAAGTCCACGCGTACGCTCGTCAATCCCGCCGACTATAAGGAAGGTATCGTCGGTAGCTCCGAGCCGATGCAGGAAGTGCTGAAGTCGATCGGTCAGGTCGCCGCGAGCGACGCTACCGTACTCATCACCGGCGAGAGCGGCACGGGCAAGGAACTCGTCGCGCGCTGCATCCACCAGCATTCGCTACGCGCCAAGGGCACATTCCTTGCGGTCAACTGCGCGGCCATCCCTGAGAACCTCATCGAATCTGAACTCTTCGGCCACGAGAAGGGCGCCTTCACGGGCGCGACCAACCAGAAGCTCGGCAAGTTCGAGCTCTGCGACGGCGGTACGATCTTCCTCGACGAGATCGGCGACATGTCCCTGCCCACGCAGACCAAGGTCCTCCGCGCCATCCAGGAAGGCGAAATCCAGCGCGTCGGCGGCACGGTCACCGTCAAGATCAGCGTGCGTCTCGTCGCCGCGACCAACAAGGACCTCGAGGCGATGGTGGCCACCCGCCAGTTCCGCGAAGACCTCTACTACCGCCTTAACGTCTTCCGTATCCGCCTGCCCGCGCTCCGCTACCGCAAGGGCGACGTGCCGCTCCTCGTGGACTACATGCTGCAGCGCCAGGCCGCCGCCAAGAAGATCAAGCCGAAGCGCCTTTCGAACGAAGCGCTCGACGCCCTACTCGCGTACGACTGGCCGGGTAACGTGCGCGAACTCGAGAACGTCGTGCAGCGCGCCAACGTGCTCGCCAAGGGCGAGACAATCCTCCCGAAGGACCTACCTCAGGACGTCCTGAATCCCCGCAAGATCGCCGTGGCCCCCGTCGCCGTCACGTCGGCCGCCCCTGCGCCCGCCTCAGTGGAAGCCACGACTCCGGTCGCCGGCCTCATCCCAGCCTACGATACAATCTACAAGCAGTGCCGAGTGAACGACGGAAAATCCATCCTCTCAGCCATCGAGATGGAGATGATCCGCCGAGCCATGGAAGAGACCCGCGGCAACCAGCTCCGCTCCGCGATGATTCTCGGCATCAATCGCTCAACGCTGAAAAAGCGCCTGCTCGAGATGCGCGAGGCCGGCATCAAGGTCTTCACTTAACCTTTGCCTCGGGCTGGGAATGGGTTTGGTTAGGCGCTTCCCCATGAGCACCTCACCCCTCCGCACCACCCTGCTGGCCACGGCCGCGCTCTTCCTGAGCTCGTACGCCGCGTTCGCCGGCGAAACGATTCAGATGTTCGACGGCAAGTCCCTCGCCGGCTGGAAGGCCTCGAAGAACTCCCCCGAAGGTACCTACAAGGTCGAAGACGGCGTCCTTCAAATCCGCGGCGGCCAGGGCCACCTCTTCTTCGTCGGCGCCGACGGCAAGGCCTCCTTCACGAACTTCGACTTCAAGGCGAAGGTGAAGACCTACCCGGGCGCCAACTCCGGCCTCTACTTCCACACGGCCTACGAAGACAAGGGCTGGCCCTCCCATGGCTACGAGTGCCAAGTCAACGGTAGCCATAAGGACATCAAGCGCACTGGCGGACTCTACGCCATCCGCGACGTCCTGAACACGCCGGCCGCCCCGGACAATGTCTGGTTCGAATACCATATCCGCGTCGAAGGTAAGCGCATCCAGATCTGGATCGACGGCAAGCAGACCGTCGACTTCACCGAGCCAGAAGGCTGGACCCCTCCGAAGAATATGCCCGGACGTAAGCTCGGCAACGGCACCTTCGCCATCCAGGCCCATGACCCGGGCTGCAAGGTCGACTATAAGGATCTCGTCGTCGAACGCCTGCCCTGAGCAGTCGGACGATGAAACCAAAAGGCGGACCGCACGGTCCGCCTTTTTTGCGCCTGCGAATCAGGCGAGCGCGCGCTCGAGCTCGGCGATGAGCCGAGCACGGACAGGTTCGGCCAATGCCGATAGCCGGCGCTGCTCGGTTTCGTATTCGCTGCGGCCCTCAGGGGTCTCAATCGCGATGGGCTGCAGGCCGATGGCGGAGAAATCATAAGGGCTGGCGCGCATGTCGACCGTCCGCGCGACGTGCGCGAGCTCGAAGGCGTCCGCGGCGAGCTCCGCCGAGACCCAAGGCTGCGCCTTCATCGCCCACTTGAAGAGATCCATGGTCACATGCACACACCCAGGCTGCTCGTTGTCGACCCGCGCCTCAAGCGTGGGCGCGAGCTTATTCAGGGGACGAGCGCCGGGCGTGAAAAAACGGAAGGCGTCGTAATGCGTGCAGCGTACGGGCATCGAGCGCACGACGGCATCCGTGCCCTCCGCGCCGAGACGCAAAGGCCAGGCGCCATGACGACGTTGTTCGGCTTGGCCGAAGACCATTGCCCATTCATGCAGACCAAAACAGCCGTGAAAGGCTGCGCGCGTCGCGACCGCCCGGCAGAGTTTCAGACTGAAGGCGAGGCGGCCCGCCTGTGCTTCGTCCGGCAAGCCCACCCTGACATGTCCGTCGGAACCTCGCAGGAAACGGCGGTCAGCGACGAGTTCGTCCGCCTCGGCCAACGCGATGCCGGCACCCGGCGTCCAACGCCGGACGGCCGCGAAGCGAAACGGATAATAGGTGAAGAGAAAATCTTCGACGGGGTCGCGCTCGCCCTTTTGCGCCCGCGACCGACGGGCCTCGACGAGTCGATCCGCACGGGCCTCATGCGCCGCGCGACGGGCCCGCCATTCCGCGGGACCGAGCACGACCTGACTGGCAGGCTCGACGCTCAATCGAAGCGACGATGATGGGCGGCGACCTTCACATACTTCTCCGCCCAGCCAGGCAGCTTCGCCTGCTCCTCGAGGGTCAACGCGCGCACGACCTTGGCCGGCGAGCCCATGACGAGCGAACCGGGCGGCACCTGCGTGCCCTTGGTGACGAGCGAGTTGGCGCCGACGATCGAACGCGCACCGATAACGGCACCGTCGAGGATGGTGGCGTGCATACCGATGAGGCACTCGTCACCGATGGTGCAGGCGTGAATCATCGCGAGGTGACCGACCGTGACGCGGGCCCCGATTTTGGCCGGGAGGCCATCGGCGACATGCACGACCGCCCCATCCTGGATATTGGTTCCTTCACCGACCTCGATCGGGGCGATGTCACCGCGGAGAACAGCGCAGGGCCAGACGCTGGCCTTAGGGGCGACGGTTACGTTACCGATGACGACCGCCTTGGAGTGAACGAAGGCCGTGGCGTGCACGCTGGGTCCTTTGGACAGATTGCGGGCCAGCTCCTTCGAGAGGGCCTCGTCGGCATCAGCCGGCTCCTCGAACTGACCTCCTTGGTAAAATGGGTTCATAGCTGGAGAATTAAGCACCTCTCCCCGACAGGGAAGGCCGAACCAGCCCGACCTCCCTCTTTTAGCCCGTTTTAACCCCTAAAATGCCTACCCCTACCCCGACCCCTACCCCGACCCCCACCCCTCCCCCTTTATCATATCCCTACCCCCACCCCTAATCGCCCGACAATTCCCCTTGCCAACGCCTCTTCACTCCGTTTGCTCCGACCTTCCGACAGCCATGAAGGCCACATTTATCACCTCCGGTCGCCAATTCACCGTCACTCAAGGCGACATCCTCATCGTTAACCAGTACCCTGGTAAAAACGAAGGGGACATCCTCACCTTTGACCAGGTCC
>Ga0209134_10000416_pt1 | contig 11259 bp, 8 predicted proteins | sample LauGreSp1BDMLBSN_2_FD_187566 | JGI IMG/M metagenome (GOLD analysis project Ga0209134, IMG submission 187566) | Freshwater lake microbial communities from Lake Michigan, USA - Sp13.BD.MLB.SN (SPAdes) (version 2) | ecosystem: Environmental > Aquatic > Freshwater > Lake | place: Lake Michigan, USA... | reverse complement strand
ACCACCTCGAGCACCTCGAGGACCTAAAGCAAACGAAGCCCAAGCCGCCCGCTGAAGCAGAAGGGGCTTAGGGCGACGGAGCTTCATCCCCGCTGATATCCTTAAAACAAAGAGGGCCACCGGCTGGTGGCCCTCTGCTTCTGTCTTCTTACCTGTCTTCGCTTACTTGCCGCGAGGGCCGTTGGAGCGGCCGCCGCCGGAAGGGTTCCGGGTAGTGCTGGGATAGCCGCCGCCGTTACCGTAGTTGTTGGGCATGTGTTTGGTCCTTTCTATTTTGGAGGGTGGAGAGTGAGGGTTAAAAAGCGGGGCTACTTCGTAGCCCCGCGCGGAAAGCCGGGGGCGATTACTCGCGGCTATGCCAGTACTCGTCGTTGTTCGGATTGCACTGGTTGGCGTGGTTGTCGTCGTCAGGGTCGGTGTACATATTCGGGGGCCTTTCTATGTTCGGGGGTCTGGGATTAGACGTGCCGGGAGAGGGGAGGGCCGCCGCGGGTTCCGGGGCGGTTGATCAGCGGCTTAGGGAACATCGGGGTTCCGTAAGGGCGCTGGCCGAGATTTTCGTCGGGTGCTTGGAGGGAGCTTGGGTGTGGCATGGGTGAATCCATGACAATGAAGATGCTCACTGCCTGGACTTCCGCATGGGAAGAAAAGGTGCCACTACTCCGCGTCCCAAGGGGCGCAGGGAAGTCTTTTCATGCCATTTTGACTAGGACTGAGGTGTCACTCGCCCGCTCAATAACCCTTTACGGAATTCGAAACCGTCCTTGATGCGCTCAGCCTCCTTGGGCCAGTCACAGTCGATCCCGAAATGAGCCACGCCGGCACGTCGGATTTGTTTCTGCAACAAGCTTTCTTCCCCGTGCTTGTCATTTTCATTACGAAGTAAAAGACCAGCCAGAGCATAACATTCGGGTATCAGATAGGCCAAGGCTTCATGGTCTTCAAGGGGGTGCGTGACGCTGGTTGCCTCATCGCTGAACTCCTTCGGCAGGGCCCTCAGGAACATTTTTTGGTAGCGCCCGATGGCCCCCTGTGTGTCTCCGTAGATGAAAGCGAGGCGACCGAGGAAGAGATGGGCCATGCCCTTGGGCGAGGACTTCATGTAAATGGCCACCCATTCCTTCGCCTTATGTTGTGCCAAGGATGTGCAGCGGAAGCGTGGATTGGTCGTAAAGCCTGCGAGGTAACGTAGTGCAATCTGCTGGGTGTCGGCATTCCCCGTCTTGAAGGCACGCTCCATCAGGTCGTAAGTGAGTTCGGATGCCTGCTGGGTTTCCTTGGTATCGGGAGCGGTGATCAGGCATCTTCGGCTCATGAAGTAGGCATAGCCCATGCAAGCCCGCGCCCATTCATCGCCTTCGTCCTTATTGATGCGTTTTCGTATCATGCTTACCGCGCCCGAGAAATCCATATCCAGCTCAGCTGAAGAGGGGTCGGTTATCAGGGGCGCATAACTCAGAATCCGTCGTCGGGTCTGCGGCAGGTTGATTTTACGGTCCAGGGTTTTACCTTCTTGGTTCAGCTCGGAGATAATGGGCACGCAGGCCAAGTCGGTGAATGCCGCCATGTTTGATCCATTTAAATGAGTCTGGTTTATGTCGCCCAGGCCTTGATGCACTTGCTGACTGTATTCATCCATCAGGCGCAGCAGCACGCCCGCCATGTCTACGGCGCTCTTCCAGTCTTCATCGCTATCGGCGCAGAGCTGGAAAAGGGCGCGTAAAAGAATAGACGTCTTTGCGCAGCACTCGGGTGTTTCGGTGCCTGCGGCGAGCGCTTTAGCCTTTAATAGGGCTATGGACAGCGAGGGCCCCTTAGATTGAAGTTGTTTGCGATTGAATTCCCCCTCAGCAACTCCTCTCAGGAGCTGGCTAGGCCGGCGCCATTTATCGACAGGCCCTTGCCCTTTGGCAGACTGATCATGAGGCCAGCACCCATCTTGAGGATAGTCGCGTTCGAGGTTACAAAGGTGAGCGGCAAGTTGTGGTGCGACAACGTGGCGAAACGTGTGCCAACTTATGTCGCTGATGCTGGCCTGAATGCACGTTGCACGAACCCGGAGCGCGACATGACAGTACGCTTTAAGGATATCTTCCGGAGAGGCCGGGGTAAAAGCACCCAAGTTTGCCTTCAGCCGTGCTGTGTCCGGCATTCGGGATTTGAACCCTTCGATGGCCTTGATGCGTGCCTCGTCCAAGTCACGTAAGCCTCTGATCGCGGCGGCTTGGCTGCCTCGCTGGAAGAACTTTCTTAAAATGAACCGAAGGACTATCTTGGATCCTGCCCACCGCTTCTTCCGAGCGTCGTTGGCATACGGATCTTTTTCTGGCGCCGTCTTAGCCGCCAGCCTGTCGGCTAGGCCGACCAAGGTGAGCATCTTCCAGTCGTCTGTGCGGTGGTTGGTTGCCGGCATGGTGAACATGCCACCCTCCTTTAAGGTGTTCACAAGCAAATCCGTGCACAGTGAACGTTGGCCGCACGTCTCCGGCTGCGGCCGGTGGCACCAGCAAATCTGCGTAATAGCCCATAAATCGATCCCAGCAGCCTGCTAGGCTCTTCGAATGGCACCCTTTCTTCCCATGAATTTCAGGGGGGGCATGGGCACGATAGAATGCGAAATGAGTAACCATCCATCCTTCTCCACCTCCTCGCGCCAAGTCGTCGGCGTGATTCTTGAGGCCACGCACTTTGACGACGTAGGTACGTTCATCGTGCCTTGGGCCGATGAGCATAAGTTTGTCCTCCAGCGGTCCGAGTCCGACATCGGCCTGGTCTACACCCTCTACCGGGGCGTCAATCGTCAGAAGTTCATTCGTCACGAGATCAAGTTAGGTAAACTTGGTTCCACCATCGCCATGGTCGCTGAGTCCGTCTCCAAGGGGCATCCGATGGACTCCCAGACGGCGGAACAGATGGATATCTTGGCTCCCCTTGCTGGTCTCAAGCCGAAGCATATCCGGAACGACATCGGTCCTATCGAAGATGGAGTCTCCTTCATTCGCAACGTCCGTGCTCACCTGGAAGATAAGACCGCAGGATTACCCTTCATCCTCATCTCACCTCCTCATGATAGCCCAGAACGGGAGGAGATTGAGGCGATCATCGCTGAGTCGGACGACATCGATGTGATTCGCGTCGGCAAGAATACGAAGGCGAGGGTCCGCGCGCTCGGTTACGAACAGTTCTGTAAGGGGCAGTTGCTCCTACGCATCCCCGGTCATGAAACCAAGGTCATGCCTATTTCCCCGCTCGGTTGCGGCCTTCGCGAAGCCGTCCGCCTGGCTCGCGCCAGTCACGGGCTTCGCCTGCGTAAGCTCCTGGGCAGCGATGTCCAGGTTAAGGCAGGCGCGGAACGACGCCCCCATCAGCACAGCTGCTGGACGGTCCAGGCCGCCCTGCTCAAGGCCTGGTCTCATCATTATGACGTGATGGAGTTACACCAGAACGCCGTCGATACGGCTGCTTTGTGCAATTACCATGACCCGGAGTGGGTCTACGATGCCATGAATGCCCTCTGCAAGCTGGCCAAGAAGTGGAAGGCTGGCGAATCGATCGGTGGTAACTGGGAGCAGACCATGAAGTCGCATGGCTACGACTTCAGCCCCCGAAGCTCCGTGTCGACCCTCGGCAAGTGCAGCCGTCACTACGAGTTCGTCCACGGCGGCAAGCAGATCCTCGCTGATGGCCATCTCGGCCGGGGTAACCAGGGATCGCGCAACGTCATCCGTATCTACCTCCATCGCGACGAGGAGCGGAAGATACTCGTCGTCTGCCACGTCGGCAGCCACCTGCCGACCGGCAGCCAGACCACCTGAATTAACCCAAGCCCAAACCCAAACTCAAACCAACATAACCATGATCAGTAAAGAACTCATCGAAGAAATTACCCGCATCGACCGTTTCCGTGCCGGCATGCTTAGCCCCAAGCCGCCCCAGCCGCCGGTTCAGCATGCTCCCGCACCCGTGCCCGAGACCGTGGCCGTCAAGCCTGCCGTAGTTGCGACGAAGCCACATCCCGTCGGCTCCAAGCGTCACCAGATTTTCGCCGCCCTGCGCATGGCCGTGGCGGCCAAGGTCAACGTGTTCCTCGTCGGCCCGGCCGGATCAGGCAAGACCACGGTCGCCAAGCAGGTCGCGGATAGCCTCGGGCTGCGCTTCCTCTTCAACGGTGCTATCCATTCCGAATACAAGCTCACCGGTTTCCGCGACGCCCAAGGCAGGGTCCACCGGACGGCCTTCCGTGAGGCCTTCGAGAATGGCGGCCTCTATCTCTTCGACGAAATCGATGCGTCTCAGCCGGCCGCCTTGCTCGCCTTTAACGCCGCCTTGGCCAATGGGATGTTCGACTTCCCTGATTGCAACGTCCAAGCCCACCCCAACTTCCGCTGCATCGCGGCAGCCAATACCTGGGGTAAGGGCGCCACGATGGACTACGTCGGACGCAATGCCCTGGATGCCGCCACCATGGATCGCTTCGCCTTGCTCGAGATGCGTTACGACCCTTCCTTGGAACGTCGCATGGCTCACCTTGCCGCGAATAGCCACATCGTCTTGGCTGATGTATGGCTGGAGCTGGTGCAGATGACGCTCACTCTCTGCCATGAACAAGACTTCCGCCACATCGTCAGCCCGGGTGCGACCCAGCAAGGACTCAGCCTGATGGCTGGAGGACTCACGGCCGAACGTGCCACCATCATGGTGCTGCGTCGCGGAATGGAGGATGCCTCATGGGATCGAATCCAACCCAGCATCCAGCCGCTCATCCAAAAGGTAGAGGCAGTAAGACAGCAGCTGATCGACTTGGCTGAAGCATGGCTGGAGCTGGTGCAGAAGACGCGCTCTCTCTGCCATGATCACGACTTCCGCCATATCGTCAGCCCTCGTGCGACCCAGCAAGGACTCAGCCTGATGGTTGGAGGTCTTACGGCTGAAGGTGCTACCATCATGGTGCTCCGGCGCGGAATGGAGGATACCTCCTGGGGTCGGATTCGCCCCAGCATCCATCTACTCATCCAAAAGGTCGAAGCAGCCAGGCAGCAGGCCACGATCCTAGCCCAGAAGCAGTAAGTATTCCCGCCCATGATTGTACTTGCTTACCGACAAGGATCACACCGCTTCGCGCTCACGTCGGATGGCGTGAATTACCGGGTGCAGGCCCACGCCAGTGTCTTGGATGCCATGAAGCATGCCGAAGAAAGGAAGGCCTGGCCTCTCCATCTCTGCTCCAGCCTTCGTACCGACAACTCAGCTTTTCATGGCACGCCGGACTGGTGCACGGCGGCTAATTTGGCGACCCGTGGCTGGCCGGAAGGGCGTTCCATGCTCCGCAAGGCTGTCGCGGTCATGCCCAAGGCCGCCCATCGCGACCGTGTTTTCCAATGGGATATTGCGGGCGCCTTTCCCGACGCAGCCCGTGCCTCGGCCGGTGCCCCCGACTGCATGATGGATGAAAATCCGACGGATATGAAGCCCACCCAGTCAGTCCGCGTTATCGTCAGCATGGCGACCCCTTGGACGACCGGCCTCGATGAATTCGTCAATCGTGGTGCGGCCATCTTGTCGGCCGTCGAGGCGGCGGAGGCCGCCGGACACCGCGTCGAAGTGGTGGCGGAGGAGACGGCCATCAGCCTTGGCGACGGGGTGAGCCTATCTGTCCTGCTTAAGGCGGCGGGACATCCGGCCGACCGCGACAGTCTCGCCTTTTTCTTGATTCACCCTTCGGCATTGCGCCGAATCTTCTTCGCCCTACTGGAAACGGAGCCTACATTAGAGCACTTCAGCTCTGGTTATGGTTTTCCATCAAGTCAGCCTTCGGACCTGCGTCCTCCGGGGTCGATTTATCTGCCGAATTTCGATACTGGTGAATATGCTGACCCAGCTGAAGCCATACAGCGAGTTAAGGTAGCCTTTGCGAACGCCGGCTGTGCTGTGCGTTTCAAAGAATGAAAGATGACCCCAAGAATAGAAAGGCAAACCATGTCCAACCAAGGTAACGGCGGCAACTACCCGAGCACCACCGGCAATTCGTCCGGCGGCGGTCGCGGTAACGGCCCTCGCAAGTAAGCGAGGCCTTGATCCCGAAACTCCAGGGGGCCACTCAGTGGCCCCCTGTTTTATTTACCTCACTTACCAGTCTTGGTGAGTCCAGCGAATGGCGCTATCGCCTGCCCGCCACTTGTACCGGCTTCCCTCTGGCCATTGAAGTTCAGCTCGCGCAGCTTTCGTCTGTTGTTCAAGCCACCTAGCCCAAGACATAAGACGCAAGGCAGACCGGTCAAACTTCGGAAGCAGACTCCAGGTCTACTCCCTGCATGACCTCACTAGATACTTCTGGGAACGCCTGGTTGCCAGTCCCGTTAGGCATAAATCCATAGGAGTGTGCGCGTTTGCGCGCGAGGGGTGGCTAGAGAGCTGGTCGCTAGGCGCCAACCTCAGTTTTGAAAGCCCAAGCGAGACTTACCTCAAGTTGCTCGACATGGAGCGCAATGGTTTAGCTGAGCGCGCCGCAATCAACTTCAAGACCTTATACTCAAAGTCCCCCATTTGCAGCAGGAAGCTATTCTTAGACGGAAACCAGTTCGATTTCGTCGTCATTGATGAGGCTCAAGATTTTACCTACAGCCCCCATGATTTATGCTATCTAAGTTTAGTCATTAAAGGAGGACTCTCAGACGGACAGGTCGTCTGGATTCAGGATATCCACCAATCGATCCGGCCGTTCTTTGTAGAATATGACATGACCGGAATGCCCTCATTTAGCCCAGAAGAGCTTTCCTATGCTGAATGTCCGCTTCCGCCGAAGAATTATAGGAATCCACCAGGTGTGGTCGCTCTTGCCGGAGCATTTAATCCGGGCGTTCCGCAAAAGAGTCTGCGAGAAAGCCCCCAAGGGAATGAATGTGAATACGTGCTATGTAATAATGGCAAAATAGGTGATTCGCTTGATGAAGTCTTGACCCGTTTAGATCAGGAAGGCGTGAAATCTTCCGATATCGCGATCGTGACAATTGATGGCTTCGGAGAGGAAGCCTTCAAAAGGGGGTCGCTGCATTCTGGACATCGTGTCATCAAGGTGCCGGCAGACAAAGAGCAGGCAGTGCTAAGGGATAACCCCGACGTTATTCGTGCGATGAACCTTCTTGAAGCCAAAGGCCGCGAGTTTCCCGTCGTCATTTTGGTGGACTTGCCGGACATGGATAAGGACCACGAACACAACTTTATGCACGTGGCCATAACCCGCGCCAAAGCGAAGCTGTTCGTAATATGTGGGCCAGAGAGAATGGCCACGCTCAGGAAGATAGCGGCCGGCGAAGCCTGATTAAAAGCTACTGACTCAGCTTCTTGATGTCATCCGGAACCAGCACCACCTGGACCTTGGGCTGGATGCCTTTCTCGGTCATCAGGGCAAGCAACTCGGAATCCGATATGCCCATGGCTTTGGCCAGGCCGGATAGGCTTAGGCAGTCGGGCTGCAGCGAAGCAACGTCAGGTCGTGTTATCTTGGCACGGTCGGAGCGTTTGTTGAATTCGGCAACGAAGGCATCCAAGTGTTCCGCCGGGAAAGGTGAGTCTTCGGTTGGAGTGAAGCCCGCAGGCAGCACGGCCATGCCGATTTGGAACAAATCGTAGTCGCCGATCATGTCGGCGGCAGACGCTATGAGCTGGGAGAGGGGTTGGCCTAGCGTCTTGGCGACTTCGCCGTAAGAAATTACCTTCTTGTACTCAGGCGCCGGGATCAACGGCGTGTTCAGTAGCCCGCGGTTTTGGACAACGCGATTATAGGCGTCGACGATCGTCTCACTGTCGAGCGACTCATTTGCACGGATCGACTCGCCAGATAGACCCCTTATGCGTAGAGATTCTTCGATTGCCGCGAGGACATCATCAACCGTCACGGCTTGCATGAGGAAGTTGACCATGCCTTCAGCGCTGAAAGGTCGATCATCCTTTGCTTCGATCAAGGCGTCACCTGGAAGTCGTACTGGAACCTGGGTAAAGACAACCTCGCGTCGCTCCGGACTAACCTGCCTTACCCACGCTTCGATTCTATCTCCGGTGAGGCCGCGGAATGTCGAAGACATCTGCGTATAGTGGAGTATGCCCGAGACGTCAGGCTTATCGAGTCTGAGCAGCGCAAAGCTCGGAGACCCTGATGCCGTGATACGCAGGTACTCGATGGTCACTGTAACCTTCTGGCCGATGGCAATCTGAAGATAGGGCTCTATTGGCAGATGCGCCCTGTTTTTGCTCGGTGCCGATACGGGGATAGGCTGAGCCGAAACCTGCTCCACAGGCTTCTCGGACAACGGCACGGTCAATGGCGAAGGCTGGCCTGCACCTGAAATTTGGGGTTCACGTGCGTTGAGGATGTAGGTGTCTGCGGTCACGAGCTCCGTGAGCTTTGTGATATCAAGGGCACCCTTGGCCTTGTAGATTTGGTGTGAACCTGCCGAGTGCTTGATCGGCAGATAGACAGCGGTCCCCGGCGCCACCACAAAATCGCCGGTGAGGCCTAGTAATCCATTCACTTTATCCACGGAATGAGCGTCCACGACCGTGACCACGACTGCCGGAGTCAGGAGGCGTTCGATCGACTGCAACTCTCCCGAGCTCAAGGTTTCCTTGTGTAGGATGAGTACAGGCTGTCGGCGCTGCTTGCCTCGATATACGCTGGGGGTGCAGACGGCTATAAGCCTTTCGATTTCTGCATCGGTCTCGCACCAACGGATGCCAGCATAGTATAGCTCCTTGGGTACACCCAGCAGGTTGAGCAGTCGTCGCCAGTCGAACGATATCGCCGCGATATCATCCATCCCCTCGATTTGCTTGGCTCGCGTTTGGGCTGAGATTTTGAGCAAGGTTGGACCGATCTTATCGGCCTGGATATAGACGGTCGAGTGGGGCCTGCCCGGACGCGACAACTTCAGCAGGAGGCCGCCAGGGCGAAGCACAGGCCGGGCGAAGTCGAAGGCGCCTTGAATCTGCTCAAGAGTCTCTTCAGGCGCGGCAGGGTTATTAAGGACGACGCAGGTCTCTACTTCCACCTCATCCGGAAACTGCGTCTCCCGGTCGTATCGACCTTCAAGCTCAACGGCGGGGTGTCGTGCGTTCTTGCTCAAAGACTCAAGTTCAGCCGCTCGTTCATCGATTCCTTCCGGGGAGCCCGTCTCGCAATCAAACCAGCGTCCCCCGGGGGTTGGGCAGAGGACTTTGGGGGCGACTTTTTGGGCTTTCTCGCAGGTTTCCCGAATCAGCACGCTGAGATCAGTGCGTGCACCCTTGTCGCCATGGACAAGAAAGATGCCCTTGGTCTGCTCAGCGTGCTCGAGCTTATCCCCTAGGATATAACGAATGATCGATGGGCCATCGGCATGCCCCGAGTAGTATTCGGAAACCGTGTCGAAGCCGCACTTGATTGCGTCTCCCGGCACTGCTTTCGCTGGCCGCCCGGTTTTCTTGTCTTTGGGAATCTTGACCGCCAAAGCCGAGCGCTCACTGATGGAAAGCGGGGCGATTTGCCGGAGCTGACTACCCGGGGACCGGAGAGGGACATAGCCGCAAAGGACGAAGGTAGCGTCTTCTTTGTCGAGAAAACTGTCCATCAGGTCGGTCACATAGCCTCCCTGGGTCATGCCGGTGCCGCAGATGACGACGGTAGGGCATCCCGTCGGGAAAGATGGCCTCCCCCATCTTACTTCAGTGCAAATGGCATCGTGGTCTTCGTCCATTCGGCTCACTACGTCCCTCTTTTTGTATGGTATAAGTCCGCCAAAAACGCCGGCTTCGTCGTCGCCGGCCTGCCGAATCATCCGGGTTAGCTGGGAATGTTCATTGAAGAAACATTGTCCGTCTGCGAGTTCGTCGAAGAGGAAGTCCCGGTAGGCCTGAGCGTAGTTATAAGATAGGCCCGAGGGGATGCAGATGAGCGGAACAATGGACTTGGATAGCCCGATTTCTGATCTCTGATACTGAAGCGCCAAGAAGACGTCCGCCAGCACGTCCAGAGTTCGCTGAAGAGAGAACGCCGGAATGACGACGAGCGAGGAATTGCCATGTCGAAAGGCCTTGGAAAGCATTTCGCAGATACGTTCCTGACGCCGCCGGCCAGATTTGCTGTCCTTGTTCCGTGGTCGGCTTCCGTAGGTCGACTCGCTGATGATGTAGTCGGAGGGCTGCTCGTGGGCAATTCTCGCTGCATGGAGCGACATCGTCTCATCGCCGTGTTCGACGGGTCCGATGTCCCCGGTGAAGAGGACGGAACAGGTATTCCCTTCGGCGCAGGCGACGACGCGGAAAGCACATGACCCAAGAAGATGTGAGGTCGGGGCAGCCTGGATCGTGACATTGTGCTCAAGGATGACAGGGACGCCCGGCTGCACATATTTGGCTGAGCGCAGAGCTTCGAGAGTAAGTTCAAGGCTGGCTTCGTCGACAGGGTCATTGCCTTCCCTGGCTTCGATGCGGCGGCTGTCAGGTAGGGCGATTTCGGCCAACTTGGCCGTTTCCCGCGAACAGATGACCTGCCCTTTGAAGCCAGCCTGGAACCACCGCGGCAGATGATTGATGTGATCGCCGTGCGCATGCGTAAGGATGATCCCCGAGAGCTTATCCGGAGCACAATCGCGAGGTAGGTTCTGTGGCAGTGCGAGTTGCTCGTCGTCGTCCTCTCCTTGAGTCGCTCCGCAATCGACGGCGTAGATGTTGCCGCTGGCCTTGACCTTGAAGAAATGGCAGGAGCCGGTGACCGTCGTCAGGGCGCCATGGAACTTAAGCAGCAGGGGCATCCACCAAGCCAATTATCCCGCCAGCCGGGGACAACCCCATTTGAATAAGATGTTATAAAGACCTATCAGTCCCGACTGCAGGCCGATGCACTCCCGGCGGGCAAGGAAGATGTAGGATCGAAAGGGTTCCGGCAAAGGAAGGCTCCGAATTCTCGTCATGATTTGACCGCTTAGTCAGGGCGGTGAGTTTCATCGCCTTGTTCCCTGGTGTGCGCAGCGCCTCGAAGGGGTCGGCTCCCTTCGGGCTGGGCAGTTGCGCTGCACCGTCTTTGGTCAGGCGGGGATAAAGAATGGCCACAGGGATAGGCTGTTTAAGTGTAGGTTTATGGACAGCTGTGATGGTCGCGCTATAGGCCAAGGCCTGGTAGGCGTCCGCCGGCGCGACGTCCTCGCCGGCCTGCGCATCCGCTCCGGTCTGTTCTTCGGGGTATGGCACACTCTTCCACTTAGTGTCGGCCAGGTAAACGATTTCGCC
>Ga0209134_10000415_pt1 | contig 11260 bp, 10 predicted proteins | sample LauGreSp1BDMLBSN_2_FD_187566 | JGI IMG/M metagenome (GOLD analysis project Ga0209134, IMG submission 187566) | Freshwater lake microbial communities from Lake Michigan, USA - Sp13.BD.MLB.SN (SPAdes) (version 2) | ecosystem: Environmental > Aquatic > Freshwater > Lake | place: Lake Michigan, USA... | reverse complement strand
AAAGACAGCAAGTGCAACGGAAATCACTGCAGTTAGCAACGAAACAGATAAAGAATTGCCCAACCAATCGAGGTATCGAATATCGATTGTGAGACCTTGCTTAAAGAGTAATTGCAGGAGTGCAAACGCTGGCAGCAGAAAACCGCATAGCAAGGTAGCGCCACAAAAAGCAAATGCAAAAAAAGCTTTCTTGCCTTGTAAAGTCTTTGCTAGCGGCCTGCTTCGCGTTGAGGAGGCATAACGTAGTTTTGAGCGACTACTTTGCTCAATAAAGAAGATAAGTAAAACAAAACTTAATAGACCCAAGGCAAGTTGCACGGCTGCTACACGGTCGCCAAAAGAAAGCCAGGCCTTAAAGATACCTGTAGCAAAAGTCTGGACACCAAAGTAAGACACAGCTCCAAAGTCGGCCAAGACCTCCATCAGCGCCAAAGCCATGCCGGCAAAGATGGCTGGTCTTGCCATTGGCAATACCAATTTTATAAATCCTTGAAGCGGGCTATAACCCAGCGTTTCTGAAACCTCAATCAAACGACCGCTGCGTTCTAAAAAGGCAGTGCGCGTAATGAGATAAACATAAGGAAAGAGGCAAAAGGAGAACGACCAAATCGCACCACTCAAGGAGCGTGGATCCGGGAAAAACCATAGCGAATCCATTCCTAGTGCGGCGCGCAGTGTACTCTGTATCGGGCCTGAGAATTGCAGAAGATCGACAAACAAATAAGCCATGACATAAGTGGGTACGGCTAAGGGCAGAATTAAAGCCCACTCAAATATTTTCTTACCCGGAAAATCATAGCTAGCAATAATCCAGGCATTACCCACCCCCAGAATAAATACACCTACGCCGACACCAAGAATCAACACTAAGGTCGAAGCAATGTAACCACCCAAGACAAAGTGCCATAGATGGCTAAGCGTGCCACTAGCTAAAAGATTATTCCCAGGAATTAGGAATGGCGCTGCCAAGCCGAATAGGGGCAAAAATAACAACAGGGCAAGCGGCACCACAATACGATTCATCAAATCCACAATCCGTTTAGACTCTAGCTATGTATTAAACCACTAGCATTAATGAGAAAATTATAGGGATGAACTCCGCTCACACACTGCTTTCTATCAAACAGCTGGAAATTGACTACCCCAGTCGAGATGGTCAAGGACGCGTAACAGCCGTCAACGGCCTCAATCTGGATCTTTCCCAGGGTGAGATTGGTTGCCTATTGGGCTCCTCGGGCTGTGGAAAATCTACGGTTCTCCGTGCGATCTGTGGGTTTGAGCCTGTAAAGGCCGGCGAAATTCTCCTGCGAGACCAGGTTGTGAGCTCTGCCTCTATCCATATCCCACCCAACCAAAGAAAAGTAGGCATGGTCTTTCAGGACTTTGCCCTCTTCCCTCACTTAAATGTTCTTGAGAATATTGCCTTTGGTCTGCAGCACCTCCCTAGCCAACAGAGATCTAGCGTTGCAATGGAGTGGCTCGAGCGAGTCTCTCTCTCCGATAAGGCTAATGCCTACCCCCATGAATTAAGTGGCGGCCAACAGCAACGCGTAGCCTTAGCCAGAGCGATGGCACCAGGACCTGATTTAATTTTGCTAGATGAACCCTTCTCCAGCCTTGATATTGAACTCAGAGAACGCCTTGCAGGGGAGACCCGAGAAATTCTTAAGGCAAACAACATTACCGCCCTACTCGTGACCCATGATCAATATGAAGCATTTGCAATTGCCGATAAGATTGGCGTGATGTCTGAGGGCAAAGTAGTTCAGTGGGATCTTCCTTATGAGCTCTATCACAAACCCGTTAATCGTTACGTCGCCGACTTTATTGGCCGCGGAGTATTTGTGAAGGGCATCGTGCAAGCCAACAACAAAGTCAAAATTGAGTTGGGTGAACTGGAATTAGAGGAAGACCGCAGCAACGACCTTGGAAAAGAAATTGATGTGCTCTTGCGCGCCGATGATATTCAACACGATGACCACAGCACCTTGCTAGCGGAGGTAGTTCGTAAGACCTTCAGAGGCGCTGACTTCTTATACACGCTCAAACTGGGATCCGGCACTGAAATATTTGCCTTTGTTCCTAGCCACCATGATCATGCAATTGGTGAAAAGATTGGCATACACCTAGTGGCTGATCACGTAGTGACCTTCAGCGAATAAAGCAACATTCTCAAAAGGCAAGAAAAGCATCACATGACATCAACTGCTTGCGTAGAACTAAAAGATCTTCAACTGAATACTGCAATTGGGACCTATGCTCCTGGGGCCACCATTCCCAATCAACATCTTCTGGATCTCATTCTATGGATTAGCCCAAGCCTGGTAATGATTGCAAGCGATGGGATGGAACATGTGTTTGATTACGATCCACTCGTTATTGAAATCGATCGCTTGGCTCAAGATGGCCACTACGAAACTCAAGAAAGATTGCTGACTAGAATTGTTGAGGCCTGTGCTCGCCACTCTGAAGTGGAATCGATTGAAGCGAGCCTCAGAAAAACGCCCGTGCTTGAGAATTCAGGAGTGCTGGGTATCCGACTATCTGTCGATGCTGACACCCTGAAAGAAATCCGGGCTAACTTAAGACCATCAAACTAAGGTTACTTGCCTAGAGTATCTGCAAGGTGGTCGTACTTCAAAAAGTTTTCACGATGCCTTCTATAAAACAGTAGGCCTTCATTTAAGCTATCCACTGAGGCGCCCTGCTCTCGCATTTTGTCCCAAAGATTCCAATCCTCTTGTGGATGAATACCATCAGCATACCTTTGCTTGTAGCCTACTTTCTGACCCAAAGAGGTGCGATACATCATGGAGCCATGATGCTTACCCTCCCGATCCCAATACAAATCGCCTTGATAGGGATTGGTCTCACCCGGAACGCGATCATGAATCTCCTCCTTAAGCTCACCGGTTACAACAATGTCATAAGTGACGATATCCGCACTGAAATCAGACAACAGCTCTATTGCATCGGATCTGAGCCAATTATCAGCCCCAAGAAAAAGAACATACTCCGTGTCAACCATCATCAATAAGTCGTGAAAGTTATCGACAGTACCTAAATTGTGAGGTCTGAGAATATATTCAATATCAGGATATAAACCAGGCAGATGACTACAGTCGTGAGCCCCATCATCTACAAAAATAATTCTTTTGGGTGCTAAGGTTTGAGAAAGCAAAGACTCGATGCAATGTGCAGCAAGGTGGCCATACTTATAAGATGCGATAACGACAGTAATCATATTGCTGTGCATTAGAGCATGGAACAACGATATTGTTTTAAGGTGTCAAAAGGCCGCCTTAGAATACAAAGCATTCAGACCTGAAATTAAACCTTAAAGACCATACAATAGCCCTATGCTGATACAAATCATGAATCTCCTTCTTCAGGTCTTAGTAAGTATTGTGGCTGGTGCCTGCTTACTAAGGTGTTATTTACAGTGGCTTGCATTTAATCTAGGTTCAGGCCAAAGTCGAACCATTGGTGCATACGTGCTTCCACTCACAAATTGGATTGTGATTCCCCTGCGCAGGCTAATTCCCAGCATTAGACGATTTGATGTCGCCAGTTTTTTAGCCGCCTACCTATTGGTTGCGGGAAAAACAGCCATACTGTTATTGCTATCCGGAGCCGATCTCTCTAACCTCTCGTGGCTACTGCTGGCCTTGATTGATTTAGCCGATCTAATGCTTTCAGGATTAGTTGGGATAGTATTTGCAAGCGTTCTTCTGTCGTGGATTGGCGCAGGCTCTCAGATTCAGTATTTAGTTTCACTGCTTGTAGAACCCCTACTCGCACCAATTAGAAAAACACTTCCTAGTTTTGGAGCTCTAGATTTATCGCCCCTTGCCTTACTACTTATTCTGCAAGTACTTCAGATTGTGGTGGGTAACCTCAGATAGCAATTCTAAGTAGATCCATCGGAGCAAGTTGGCGGAGAGGGAGGGATTCGAACCCTCGGTAGGTTTGACCCTACGCCTGATTTCGAGTCAGGTACATTCGACCACTCTGCCACCTCTCCGGTGTATCCAGCATAAAACTTAAACGCCAATCCTGCCCAAAGCTTTTCAATCTATTGGTCGCAAACGCCTGTCATGAGCAGTGCACCAGAAAAGAATCCAAAAGGCTTCTTGCCGTCTTTTGCAAACCCTTCGATGCTGAGATAGTCTACAAAGGCGCCATCTTTGCCTGCAGCTTTTTGCGTCCAAATCACTTTATAAGAGTTGCCCTTGCTTCCAGATGCAATGACCTTAGGTTTTCCTAAAGAATCCATAACATCTCCAACAACTTCTCCAGTTTTCTTGATGACCGCAAATTCTTGACCAACTCGGGGACTATCTTTAACTATATCTAACTCTCCATTGCTTTTAATATAGGCATCACTCAAAACCTCGCAGCGATAGGTTTTTTCAGTCGCCAAAACAGCTGGAGAAATCAATACTGAGCAAAGCAAAAATAAAGGCAACGAGAGCTTATTCATTTGAGCGAGATCGCTTTTGATTTTCTGAAACATTAAATTGGTTTTAGCACTTCCAAACCACCCATATAAGGTCGCAAGGCTTTCGGAATGGCTATGCTGCCATCGGCCTGTTGGCAGTTTTCTAGCAGCGCTACACCAGTTCTACCCACCGCTAAGCCAGAACCATTTAAGGTATGCACTAACTCGGGCTTACCTTGGCCAGCTTTATATCTAGCCTGCATACGTCTAGCTTGGAAATCGCCCATATTGGAACAGGAGCTAATCTCGCGATAAGCATTCTGTGAGGGGATCCACACTTCGAGGTCATATGTCTTCGCGCTACCAAAGCCCATGTCGCCAGTACAGAGCAATACTTTTCGGTATGGCAACTCGAGTAGCTCCAATACTTTTTCTGCGTGTGATGTTAACTCTTCAAGTAACTGCATTGACTCTTCTGGTTTGGCAATTTGAACGAGCTCTACTTTTTCAAACTGATGTTGTCGAATCATGCCACGCACGTCACGACCATAGCTACCTGCCTCAGATCTAAAGCATGGAGTATGGGCAGCAAATTTCAGTGGCAACTCTTCAGCCGCAGTAATCGTGTCACGCACTAAATTAGTAACAGGCACTTCTGCAGTTGGAATCAAATAAAAGTTTTCAATTTTGGCTTCGCCCGCTCCATCCTCACCACCCATTTGGCGAGGAACCTTAAACAGATCCTCTTCAAACTTAGGCAACTGACCGGTACCACGCATGGAGGCTGAGTTCACCATCAGGGGAACGTAAAGCTCTTCGTAACCATGCTGAGTTGTATGTAAGTCAATCATGAATTGCGCTAAAGCGCGATGCAATCTAGCAACGGGTCCTTTGAGTACTACAAAGCGTGAACCACTAATCTTGGCAGCGGATTCAAAGTCAAGACCCAAGGGTGCGCCTAAGTCCACATGGTCCTTTACGGGAAATGAGAACTCAGGGATCGCGCCCCAGCGCTTTACCTCTTTATTCTCTGTCTCGTCTTTACCGACCGGAACGGCTTCATCCGGCAGGTTAGGAATACCCATTAAGAAATCCGCAATCTCTGCCTGCAAAACTGCTAAGCGAGCTGCACCTGATTCCATATCGACGTTAATCTGCGTTGCCTCTGCCATCTCAGTAGAAGCATCTTCGCCTTTGCCTTTTTTCATACCAATCGCTTTAGCCAATTGGTTGCGTTTTGCTTGTAATTCTTCCGTGCGAGTTTGCAAAGATTTACGCTCGGACTCTAAGGTGTTGAACTTATCAACATCGAGCTGGAATTTACGAGTGGCTAATCGGGCAGCAACAGCTGCGATATCTTTGCGAAGTAATTGCGGATCAATCATGTGATGCTCTATTCGTTAATGGGTATAGACGTTAGTTTAAGCGTAAGACTTCAGCGCCAGCCGGCGGATTGAAAGTAAAGCGACTGGCAGGCAAATTGATATTGAGCTGGATCTTGTCTAAAGTAACCAGAACCACGCTACCCAGGCCATCAATGAGCTCGAGCGCTTTAGGCAGGCCGTTGGCCATGCCCACTGAGATCTTGGTGTAAGGCAAGTCATTACCATTCTTTGCATTCGGATTTTTCTTGGGTACTAGAGCAACCCATTTCATACCTAAGCGATCTTCACCGTCAACTAACTCAAAATGCTGGTCCAAAGAAGTCTCACCAAAAAGAATTGCTGCTGGTGTAGCCGCTAAGGCTTGGCCTGCAGGTCTAAATGTCGCCTGATTTAAATCTTTGTCCCACAAAATAAGTTGTTTGCCATCGGCAATCAGTTTTTGCTCATACGGCTTTTGCGTATCCCAGATAAATCGGCCTGGACGCTGAAATACAAACCGTCCTTGAGTTTGGCGAATTACTTTTAAACCTTTGTCTTGCGGTTCATTTGCTTTAGGTGCACGCAACTGTTGTTGCATAAAGTCGCCTTCCGCAGTTTTAGAGTTACGCACAAACTGACGCAACTGCTCTGCACCACTCTCACCTTCCGCTAATACTAAGTTTGGGGATAAAAGAATTGTGAGCCCTAAGGCTGCTATTGAAATCAATCTACGCAAGGGGTGGCCTTATTCGGAAGAGCGATGGAGGATTTCGCGATTGCCGCCATTACCCATCTTTGAAACTAATCCAGCTTTTTCCATATCCTCGAGTAAGCGTGCCGCACGGTTGTAGCCAATGCGCAGGTGACGCTGCACCAATGAAATAGATGGACGCTTGTTCTCTAGAACGATGGCTACTGCTTGGTCGTACAAAGGATCGGCTTCGCCACCACCTTCACCAGTCAGTGCATCAATAGTCGATTCGTCAGCACCTTCCAGAACGCCGTCAATGTAATTGGCTTCGCCCTTCTCTTTGAGCCACTCCACCACACGATGTACTTCATCATCTGAAACAAAGGCGCCGTGGACACGCACTGGCAGGCCCGTACCTGGTGCCATATAAAGCATGTCACCCATACCGAGCAGTGCCTCAGCGCCTTGTTGATCCAAAATCGTACGGCTATCGATCTTGCTACTCACTTGGAAAGAAATACGCGTTGGGACGTTAGCCTTAATCAAGCCAGTAATCACATCCACGCTCGGGCGTTGTGTTGCTAATACCAAATGGATGCCGGCAGCACGAGCTTTTTGAGCAATACGCGCAATCAACTCTTCAATTTTCTTGCCGGAGACCATCATTAAGTCAGCCAACTCATCGATCACAATCACAATCACTGGCGCTTTATAAATTGGCTCTGGATCATCTGGAGTTAAGCTAAATGGATTGGTGAGCTTCTCACCTTTTTCTTCAGCCTCAAGAATCTTTTTATTAAAGCCGGCGAGATTACGCACACCAAACTTACTCATCAGTTTGTAGCGACGCTCCATCTCATTCACGGCCCAATTGAGCGCGTTATAGGCCTGCTTCATGTCAGTCACAACTGGGCATAAGAGATGGGGGATCTTGTCGTACATCGCCATCTCGAGCATCTTCGGATCAATCATGATCAGACGAACTTCATCAGGCTTAGCCTTGAAGAGAATGGACAAAATCATCGCATTGATACCAACAGACTTACCAGCACCAGTCGTACCAGCAACTAAGCAGTGCGGCATCTTTGCCAAGTCAGCAACAATCGGACTGCCTGAAATATCTTTACCCAAAGAGAGGGTCAAGTTGGAATGACTGTCGTTATATACCTGCGAACTCAAAATCTCAGAGAGGTAAACCGATTGACGTGATGGGTTTGGCAACTCCAAAGCCATACAAGTCTTACCAGGAATAGTTTCCACCACACGCATGCTCACTACACCGAGTGAACGAGCCAAGTCACGTGAGAGATTGACAATCTGACTGCCCTTCACGCCAACAGCAGGGTCAATCTCATAACGGGTTACTACAGGACCTGGATAGGCTGCAATAACTTTGACTTCCACATTGAACTCAGCCAGCTTGCGCTCAATCAAACGAGAAGTAAATTCCAATACATCAGCTGAGATGGTTTCTTTCGCTTCTGGTACAGGATCAAGCAATGCCAAGGGTGGCAACTCTGAATCCGGAATATCCACAAATAAAGGCTGTTGTTTCTCACGCTCAACCCGTGCACTCTTTGGAATCTCTATGGGAGCACGAACAATCTGTATTGGCTTAGCAATTTCAACGCGCCCGCGAAACTCTTCCACAAACTCCTCGCGCTCTTCGGCAGCTGCTTCACCTAATTTACGGTCCTCTTCGCTATCACGACGTTCGCGTAAACGGTCATAAGCAAGCTCTAGGGATCGACCGACTTTTTCTGCAACATCCAACCAAGAAAAGTGAAGGAATAAAGACAATCCAGCGCAGAGAGTAAATAGCAAGACTAAGGTGGAGCCGGTAAAGCCTAAGGTCATTTGAAGCGGGTCACCAATCAGTTCGCCCAAAATGCCTCCAGGAGGTCTTGGGAGCTCCCAGGTCAGCGAATGCATCCGAATGGACTCAAGGCCCATGCTACTCACTAAAGTCAGTCCAAAGCCCAGCCAACGCATTACTAAGGAGTCTGGCTTGGCATCTGGATCTGGTGGCAAGGGGATGCTCCAGAGCTCACGCCAGCCACTCAGGACGCGGCGCCCAACGAGCACTACCCACCAAAATGCGGAAATACCAAAGATATACAGCAATAAATCGGCCAAATAGGCACCAAAACGACCACCAAGGTTCTTCGGAGCCTCAAAACTGGCATGCGACCAAGCTGGATCCGCCTTGGAATAAGTCACCAAAATGGCTAATAAGCCTAAACAGAGACCAAGGGAGATGAACCAGCGGGCCTCAAGCAAGAGGCGGGGCATCCTGCCCTGCCCATGATTCTCAGGGGGCTGGGAGCTTAAAGGGGTTTTGGACTTCGGGTATACGGTTCTTGCCATGTTCTACCGATTGTAATCAAGCAATCCTATAATTTGGAGATGACTACAAATACCCCAAAACACTCCAAAGTCCTCATCCTAGGTTCAGGCCCTGCCGGCTACACAGCTGCCGTATACGCGGCCCGCGCGAATTTGAGCCCGACCCTCATTACTGGCCTGGCGCAGGGCGGTCAATTAATGACCACTACTGATGTGGAAAACTGGCCAGCAGACCCAGATGGTGTTCAAGGTCCCGAGCTCATGGATCGCTTCTTAAAGCATGCAGAGCGCTTTAATACCAACATCATCTTTGACCATATTCATACTGCCGCTTTAACTGAAAAGCCTATTCGCCTGGTTGGTGATTCTGGTACTTACACCTGTGATGCCCTCATTATTTCCACAGGTGCTTCCGCTCAATACATTGGCCTTCCTAGCGAGGAAGCATTTATGGGTCGCGGCGTTTCTGGTTGCGCGACATGCGATGGCTTCTTCTACCGTAATCAAGATGTTTGCGTAGTGGGTGGCGGTAACACTGCTGTTGAAGAGGCCCTCTATCTCACAGGCATTGCGAAGAAAGTGACCGTAATTCATCGTCGCGACAAATTCCGCGCAGAACCCATCCTCAATGACCGCCTAATGGCAAAAGTTGCTGAAGGCAAAGTTGAACTCAAACTAAATTCGACTCTTGATGAAGTTCTGGGTGATGAAAAAGGCGTTACTGGTGTACGCATTAAGAAAGCGGATGGCAGCACAGAAGATATTGCTGTCACTGGCGCCTTTATTGCGATTGGCCACAAACCCAATACCGAATTGTTCGTGGGTCAGCTCGATATGAACAATGGCTACATCAAGACGCATTCTGGTTTAGAGGGTAATGCAACCGCCACCAATATCCCTGGCGTGTTTGCAGCCGGAGATGTACAGGATCATATTTATCGTCAAGCAATTACCAGCGCAGGTACTGGCTGTATGGCTGCTTTAGATGCCCAGCGTTACTTGGAGACTTTGGATTAAAGACCACTTAATAAGCGCAAGATAACGCCCAGCCTCGCTGGGCGTTTCTCATTCCAATAGAGGTTTACCCCACATATTGAGATGTTGCAGTGCCTTAAAGCACGCTGGAAAGCTTTAAAATAAGCGCCATGACACCTCTTTGCTAATATCGAGGTATCCATTAATCACTAACCGGAGTATTTATGAGTTACGACAAGGTCAGCCCAGGGAAGAAAATCCCAGAATCATTCAACGTCATTATTGAGATCCCAATGAATGCGGATCCAGTGAAGTATGAAGTGGACAAAGAAACTGGTTGCCTCTTCGTAGATCGTTTCATGGGTACAGCAATGCACTACCCATGCAACTACGGCTATATCCCTAAGACAGTTGCTGGTGACGGCGATCCTGTTGACGTTCTCGTGATCACTCCATTTGCATTAGTTCCAGGTTCAGTAGTGAGCTGCCGTGCTATCGGCATGTTAGAGATGGAAGACGAAGGCGGCCAAGACGCGAAGTTGTTGGCTGTTCCAGAAGACAAGATTTTGCCAATCTACAAGCATCTGCAAAAACCTGAAGATGTAAACGAATTACTCCTCGCTCAAATCCAACACTTCTTCGAGCACTACAAAGATCTCGAAAAAGGTAAGTGGGTAAAAGTTAAAGGTTGGACTGGTGTTGCTGGTGCCCATAAAGAAATTTTGGATGGCATCGAAGGTTACGCTAAGTCACAGAAGTAATTTCGTAGTCATTGGGAGTGAGCTCGCAAAAAATCGCCTTAGCGCAAATCAACCCTCTTTTGGGTGATTTGCCTGGCAACGCGCAGCTCATCTCTCAAGCCGCCGCAGATGCTTATGCACAAGGCGCCACAGTAGTTCTTACGCCAGAGCTCTCGCTGACTGGCTACCCCCCAGAAGATTTACTCTTGCGTCCTGCCTTTATTGAGGCCGCCGATCGTGAGCTCAGTTGTTTAGTGCTGGAGCTCCAGAAATTTCCAGGACTCACTGTCACTGTTGGTCACCCCAAAAAAACCACCGCTGGCCTACAAAACTATGCTTCCGTCATTCGTGATGGCAAAGTTATTGCCGGTTATGCCAAACAAGAATTACCCAATCATGAAGTATTTGATGAGGTGCGTTATTTCACACCAGGTCATGAGGCCTGCGTCTTTGAAAATACCGGTATCAAATACGGGCTCATTCTGTGTGAAGATGCTTGGCATGAAGGTCCTGCTAAGCAGGCTCATGCTGCTGGCGCCCAAGTACTTCTAGTACTCAATGCATCGCCTTATCACCTCCAAAAAGAATCTTTACGCATTGAGGTGCTACGCAAGCAGATTGCCTTAAGTAAGATGCCTTTGGTCTATGTCAACGCAGTAGGCGGGCAAGATGAATTGGTTTTTGATGGCGGATCTTTTGCCTT
>Ga0209134_10000414_pt1 | contig 11274 bp, 9 predicted proteins | sample LauGreSp1BDMLBSN_2_FD_187566 | JGI IMG/M metagenome (GOLD analysis project Ga0209134, IMG submission 187566) | Freshwater lake microbial communities from Lake Michigan, USA - Sp13.BD.MLB.SN (SPAdes) (version 2) | ecosystem: Environmental > Aquatic > Freshwater > Lake | place: Lake Michigan, USA... | reverse complement strand
AATTCCCTGACCACAACCCCAAATATCTTTCCATGCTTTTTTGGCATCGCCACCGAAGTTCATGGCAGAGGGGTCTGACACTGGCAAGTTGGCGGGATCGAGTCCAGCCGCTTTGATGGAAGGCGCCAAGTAGTTGCCATGAACACCTGTGAACAAATTGCTGTAAACAATGTCGTCTGAATTGCAGTCGACGATGGCCTGCTTGTAGGCATCGGCAGCACGCGCCTCATGGGTGGCAATGAATGCCGAGCCAATGTAGGCAAAGTCTGCACCCATGGCTTGGGCGGCCAAAACAGCATCACCGCTGGCAATCGAGCCAGACAATGCCACTGGCCCATCAAACCATTGGCGAATTTCTTGGATCAAAGCAAAGGGGCTCTTTTCGCCCGCATGTCCGCCAGCGCCTGCTGCCACTGCAATCAAGCCATCGGCGCCTTTTTCAATGGCCTTGTGTGCAAATTTGTTGTTGATGATGTCGTGCAGCACCACGCCACCATAACTGTGGGCTGCTTGGTTGATGTCTTCGCGCGCACCCAATGATGTAATGATGATGGGCACCTTGTATTTCACACACATGGCCATGTCGTGCTCAAGCCGGTCGTTGCTTTTGTGCACAATTTGATTGATGGCGAAGGGTGCGGCAGGCTTGTCGGGATTGGCTTTGTTGTATGCAGCCAAGGTTTCGGTAATTTCAATCAACCACTCTTCCAATTGCGCAGCAGGTCGCGCATTGAGAGCTGGCATGGACCCCACAACGCCCGCCTTGCATTGCTCAATCACCAACTTGGGATTGCTGATGATGAACAAAGGTGAAGCAATGACCGGAAACGGCAAGTTGGCCAATGCAGCGGGAAGTTTTGACATGAGGTCTCCTGTTATTTTGAAATAGGTTTGATTGCGGCAATCGCTGCTTATTTTAGAAAGCTTCTAAAGAAAGCTCTGTCACGCACTTTGCACCGTCGACGATGCTGTCACGCACGCCAGGCGCACGGCTTAGCAAATGATCGGCATAAAACCGCGCCGTGATCACTTTGGCATCCATAAAAGCTTTGTCATTGCCCAGTGCGCTTTGCGTCAAAGCCACCAACAAGGCTCGGCCCATCTGCCAGCCAGCCATCAAATTGCCTGTCAACATGAGATACGGCACACTGCCCGCATACACGTCATTGGGATTGGTTTTTGCTTGACCTGCCACAAAATGCACCACATCCAAAAATGCCAAACGTGCCGCTTTCAATCTGCGGCCAACTGCTTTGGCATCTTCATGCGTGTGGGCTAACAATTCATTTTCAGTGAACTCGACTTGACCCGCCAAGGCCTTGGCTGTTTGGCCGCCGTCACGGCTTGTTTTGCGCCCTACCAAGTCATTGGCTTGAATGGCCGTCGTGCCTTCATAGATGGTCAGAATTTTGGCGTCGCGGTAGTACTGCGCAGCTCCTGTTTCTTCAATGAAACCCATGCCGCCGTGAACTTGGACGCCCAAAGAGGTCACTTCCAAACTCATCTCAGTGCTGTAGCCCTTGACCAGTGGCACCATGAATTCGTAGAACAAGGCATTTTGCTTGCGCACTTCTGCATCAGGATGGTGGTGTGCCGCATCGTAGGCCGCAGCAGCAACTGTGGCCAAGGCACGGCAGCCTTCTGTGCTGGCGCGCATGGTCATGAGCATGCGTTTGACATCGGGGTGATGAATGATGGGCGCAGAGGTGTTCATGCTGCCATCGACCGGACGGCTTTGCACACGGTCTTTGGCGTACTGAACGGCTTTTTGATAGGCACGTTCTGCAATCGCAACGCCCTGAACGCCAACGGCATAACGCGCTGCGTTCATCATGATGAACATGTATTCAAGGCCCCGGTTTTCCTCGCCCACCAAATAGCCGATGGCGCCGCCATGGTCACCGTACTGCAACACGGCAGTGGGACTGGCTTTGATGCCCATCTTGTGTTCAATGCTCACACAATGAACATCGTTGCGAGCACCGAGGCTGCCGTCTGGATTGACCATGAACTTGGGCACGACAAACAAGCTGATGCCCTTCACGCCTTCAGGCGCGCCTTGCACTCGGGCCAACACCAAGTGCACGATGTTATCAGCCATGTCGTGCTCACCATAGGTGATGTAAATTTTGGTGCCAAACACTTTGAAGCTGCCGTCAGGCAAGGACTCAGCGCGGGTGCGCACCAAAGCCAAATCGGAACCTGCTTGAGGCTCCGTCAAATTCATGGTGCCCGTCCACTCACCTGAAATTAACTTTTCCAAGTAAATGTTTTTCAATTCGTCGGAACCTGCCGTGAGCAAAGCTTCAATGGCACCATCTGTGAGCAAGGGACACAATGCAAAACTCATGTTGGCCGAGTTGAGCATTTCGCCGCAAGCTGCGCCGATGGTTTTGGGCAAACCTTGGCCGCCAAATTCTGTGGGATGCTGCAAACCCTGCCAGCCACCTTCACCATATTGCTTGAATGCTTCTTTAAAACCTGGCGTGGTTTTGACTTGACCGTTCGCAAAGGCAGATGGATTTTTATCGCCTTCCCAATTCAAGGGTGCCAGCACATCTTGGTTCAACTTGGCGCACTCTTGCAACACAGCTTGTGCAGTTTCTAAACCTGCATCTTCAAAACCAGGCATTTGCGCCACTTGCTCAATCAGGGCCAAGTGTTCCATGTTGAAAAGCATGTCTTTGATAGGGGCAACGTAACTCATCTGTATCTCCAAGCAAAAGAAAGGCACCTCACAGGATGCCTTTCAAACTCACATTCCAATTCAATCAAGCGCTTCAAAGAGCGTTGACCAATTCAGGCACTGCCACAAACAAATCGGCTTCCAAACCGTAATCCGCCACGCTGAAAATAGGTGCTTCAGGATCTTTGTTGATGGCCACAATGACCTTGCTGTCCTTCATGCCGGCCAAGTGTTGAATGGCTCCGGAGATACCGCAAGCCACATACAACTGGGGCGCCACAATTTTGCCGGTCTGGCCCACTTGCCAATCGTTGGGCGCGTAACCTGCATCCACGGCAGCGCGACTGGCACCCATGGCCGCTCCCAATTTGTCAGCCAAGGGGGTAATGACTTCGGCAAATTTCTCTGCACTGCCCAACGCACGGCCGCCCGACACAATGATCTTGGCCGCTGTGAGTTCAGGCCGATCGTTTCTGGCAATTTCGCTGCCCTTGAAGGCGCTCTTGCCGCTGTCAGCAATGACTGCAATGCTTTCAATGCTGGCCGAACCACCTGTCTTAGCTGCTGCATCAAAACCAGTCGTACGAACTGTCAGCACCTTGATGGCATCTTTGCTTTGGACTGTTGCGATGGCATTGCCTGCGTAAATGGGACGCTCAAATGTGTCTGCAGACAGCACCAGCGTCACATCGCTTAACTGAGCGACATCCAACTTGGCTGCCACGCGAGGCGATACGTTTTTACCGCCAGCAGTGGCTGGAAACAAGATGTGGGTGTAGTTGGCAGCGATGGCCAGAACTTGAGCGGCCACATTTTCTGCCAAGGCATGCGCGAAAACTTCTGAGTCAGCGTGGATCACCTTGGACACACCTGCAATTTGCGATGCTTCTTGAGCCGCCGCACTGGCGTTGTGACCTGCCACCAAAACGTGGACATCACCACCGCAAGCCACAGCGGCTGTGATGGTGTTCAGGGTTGCACCTTTGATCGATGCGTTGTCGTGTTCAGCAATGACTAAAGCGCTCATGAAATAACCTTCGAAACATTTTTCAATTTATCAACCAAAGTCGCGACGTCAGGCACCTTGATACCCGCAGAGCGCTTTGGAGGCTCGGACACTTTCAAGGTGGTGATGCGAGGTGACACGTCAACACCCAAATCTTCAGGCTTGAAGGTATCGAGTTGTTTCTTCTTGGCCTTCATGATGTTGGGCAAGGTGACGTAGCGCGGTTCATTCAAGCGCAAGTCAGTGGTGATCACAGCAGGCATGTTGATTGACAATATTTCCAGACCGCCATCGATCTCGCGCGTGACCTGAGCTTTGCCATCCACCACTTCGACTTTGGATGCGAAGGTAGCTTGCGGCAAGTCAGCCAGTGCAGCCAGCATTTGGCCCGTTTGGTTGCAATCGTCGTCAATGGCTTGTTTGCCTAAAATGATCAGGCCAGGTTGTTCTTTGTCGACCAAGGCTTTGAGCAATTTGGCCACTGCCAAAGGCTGCAACTCTTCGGTGGTTTCAACCAAGATGGCGCGATCGGCACCAATGGCCATGGCGGTGCGCAAAGTTTCTTGACACTGCGTCACACCACATGAAACTGCGATCACTTCAGTGGCAAAGCCCTTCTCTTTCAAGCGAACTGCTTCTTCCACAGCAATCTCGTCAAAGGGGTTCATGCTCATTTTGACGTTGGCGATATCTACGCCAGTGCCGTCAGATTTGACGCGCACCTTCACGTTGTAGTCAACAACCCGCTTCACGGGCACAAGAATTTTCATTGCCAAATCTCCAAGAAAAATACAGGCTGATGGTTGTCTGATACGTTCGTTTTCACGGATGTCCAATTTGATTGACGTTAACGTAAACGTCAATTGTGCACCAACATCCGATTTTCTCAAGCTTCAAGGCCAAAAAAGCACGATCGTTCGTATTTTATATGACCTTGATTGATCCACAATCGAGAAAAACCTCGGGAATTCACCGACCAATCGGTTGGCTAATTCGCATTACCATGTAAGACGCAGGGTTTATTCATTTCCCTTCTGCAATGGCTAGCCCCATCTGCATTTTTCATTCACTGACCGGAGCACCTCCATGAATAAGTCACTTTTATCAGCGGCCCTACTGGCAAGCCTCGCTTGGACAAGCGCAGCACAAGCCCAGACAGTTCTCACAGTGTCCAGCTGGTTGCCACCCACGCATACCGCCTCCATGGCCCAAAAAGAATGGTGTGACTTGTTAGAGAACAACACCAAAGCTCGCATCAAATGCAACATCTTGCCGCGTGGCGTCACCCCCGCTCCGGGAACCTACGACGCCGTTAAAAATGGTCTGGCCGATTTGTCATACACCGTGCATGGCTACACCCCAGGTCGTTTTGTGCACACTCAAATGACCGAACTGCCATTTTTGGGCAACAGCGCAGAGACCATTTCAGTGGCACTCAGCCGCGTTGCAAGCAAATACCCAGAATTTGCCGCCGAGCACCAAGGCGTGAAAGTCATTTCATTGTTCTCGCACGGGCCTGGCATGGTTTTCAATGTCAAGCGCCCCATCACCAAAGTCGACGATCTGGCTGGCCTGAAGTTTCGCGTCGGTGGCGGCATGGTGAATGAAATGTCCAAAGCTTTGAACATGAATGTCACTTTAAAGCCAGCGCCTGACTCCTACGAGCTGCTTTCTTCTGGCGTCATGGACGGCACACTCTTCCCCGCCGAGTCAACCGAATCATTCAGGATCGACAAGATCATCAAGCACGCCACCACCTTCCCAGGCGGCATGTACAACACCAGCTTTGTGTTCATGATGAACCAAGCCAAATACGAAAAACTCTCTGCAGAAGATAAAAAAGCCGTTGATGCAATCTCTGGTGAAACGGCTGCGCGCATTTTTGGCCGTGGGTGGGACAAAGTCGACCGCCGTGCTTTTGCTTTGATGCAAGTGAACAATGTTTTGGTGACCAAAGCAGATGCCAGCTTTGTGGCTGATGTGAAAACCAAAACTTCGTCTTTAGAGCAAAACTGGATTGCTGCCTCAAAAGCAAAAGGCTTGAAAGATCCTGCCAAAGTTTTGGCTGAGTTCCGCGGTGAAATCGCTAAACTCGAAAAATAATTGAAGTCAAACGCTTCAACGCGTTTGTCATTCAGCTGAAAGCGGTACCTGTCAAAATGAGAGGTACCGTTTTTTATGACGCATTGGAATCCTTCTCGTGAACAAATTTCTTGACAGACTTTGCAGCCTGATATCTGGCTTGGCTCTTTTTGCCATCATGGTGCTGACTTTTTTGGATGTCAGTGGTCGCAAATTTTTGTCACACTCCATCCCTGGATCTTTGGAGTTAACGGAATTGCTGATGGTGGTTGTCATTTTTGGCGCGCTGCCCTTGGTGTCTCGCAAAGCCGAGCATGTGGTGTTTGATTCACTCGATAGTTTTTGGCCGGCCGGCTTCGTCAAGTTCCAAAAAAGTTTGGTCAATTTTTTATGCGCCATGGCTTTGCTTGCATTGGGCTGGCTCATGATTTCCACTGGTATTGACTTCGCTTCGTTTGGAGAAACCACGGCGCAGCTCAAAATCTCAAAAGCCCCCTTCATCATGGGCATGGGCTGCATGTGCGCCTTAGCAGGTATCGTGCATTTGATTTTGGTCTTCCAGCCACTTGCCCCTCATGAGGAATCAGAAGGAGGTGCTCTGTGACCGAAGCACTCATTGGCTTCATTGCCATATTTGGCTTAGCCCTGTTGCGCATGCCCCTGGCTTTTTCCATGGGCATTGTGGGCATCGTGGGCATTGGCCTGACACGCGGTTGGATGCCGGCTCTGGCAAGCACTGCACAAGTGGTGCAAGAAACAGGATTTGCCTACACACTGTCTGTCATTCCCTTGTTCATTTTGATGGGCAACTTTGTGGCCCGCGCAGGTTTGGCGCATGAGCTGTTTCATGCCGCCTACACCTTCATTGGCCACCGCCGCGGCGGCCTGGCACATGCCACCATTGCCGCTTGCGCAGGCTTTGGCGCCATTTGTGGTTCTTCCATTGCCACTGCAGCCACCATGAGCAAGGTGGCTTATCCCTCCATGAAAAAATTGGGTTACAGCGATGCCTTGTCGACAGGTGTGATTGCCGCAGGGGGCACCTTGGGGATCATGATTCCGCCCTCCACCATCATGGTGATTTACGGTATCGTGACCGAAACACACATCGGTAAATTGTTTGCAGCGGGTGTGATTCCCGGCATCTTGACCGCCATCTTGCTCATGGTGGCGGTGGTCATCATGACCTCACGCGACCCCGAACACGCACCCGCTGGTGAAAAATTCACCTGGACGCAACGCATGGAAGCATTGCGCGGCATCTGGGGGGTTTTGCTGCTGGTGTTAGTGGTTTTAGGTGGCATCTACGGTGGTTTTTTCACCGCCACTGAAGGTGCTGGCATGGGGGCCGCGGGTGCCTTCTTGTTTGCTTGGGCGCGCAAAGCCCTCACTTGGAACAGCCTGATGAGCATTTTGGTCGAGTCTGCTCGCACCACAGGCATGCTCTTTACCTTGTTGATTGCAGCCACGGTGTTTGCCAACTTTGTGAACTTCACCACCATGCCCGGCGACTTGAAGGAATGGATTACCCATTTGGGACTTTCGCCTGTCATGGTGGTCGGCGCCATGATGGTGATTTACATCATATTGGGCACCGTCATGGAAGAACTCACCATGGTTTTGTTGACCATCCCCCTGTTCTTCCCCATTGTGATGCAGCTGGGTTTTGACCCCGTATGGTTTGGTGTCTTGATCGTGATGGTCATTCAGATCGGGCTTATCTCCCCTCCTGTGGGCATGAACTTGTTTGTCTTGAACACCTTGTTGCCCAAGGTGGGGCTTGGCACCATCTTTCGCGGTTGCTGGCCTTTTGTGGCCATGCAAGTGATCACCTTGGCCATCTTGCTGTTCTTTCCTTCGCTCAGCTTGTACCTGCCCTCCTTGATGAACTCTTAACAACACTTTGATTTGAAAGAACGTGCCATGTTAGACCCACAAGCTCAAGCCTTGATGCAACTCATGATCGACAAAGGTGTTCCGCCTGTGAACAGCATGACACCTGTTGAAGCACGAAGCTCTTACAGGTCCAGGCGCACTTTCACACAACCCGATGCTCCCGAGGTGTTCAAAGTAGAAGACAAAGTAGTGTCTTACGAGGGTGTGAATGTGCCCGTGCGGGTTTACCACCCGCATGCCGCTCAATCACAAGCGGCGCTGCCTGGCTTGGTGTACCTGCACGGCGGGGGCTGGACCGTGGGCGACCTGGACACCCATGACGTGCTGTGCAGAAGTCTTTGCCTTCAAGCCGACATCGTGGTGGTCTCTGTGGACTATCGCATGGGGCCTGAGCACAAATTCCCCGCAGCCTACGATGACACTGTGGCGGCGTTCAACTGGACTGTTGCGCATGCGGCCAGCTTGGGCATTGATGCTTCGAGCATCGCCATTGGGGGCGACAGTGCGGGGGGGAACTTGTCGGCAGCCGCCTGTTTGGGTTTGCGGGGTCAAGCCGTTCAACCTGCATTTCAATTGCTCATCTACCCGGCCACCATCATGTGGCAAGACACAGCGTCCTATCATGCCAACGGCAAAGGCTACATGCTCACCCAAGAGTCCATTGCCTACTACACGGAAAATTATTTGCGCAATCGCGAAGACGCCAAAGATTGGCGCGCTTCACCTCAGCTCGCCGAAAGTCATGCAGGTCTTGCGCCCGCCTTTGTCATGACTGCGGGCTTCGATCCTTTGCGCGATGAAGGTTTGATGTATGCAAACGCACTGTCTAAAGCCGGCGTCTCTGCGCAATACATTTGTTTTGAACGCCAAATTCATGGCTTCATCACCATGGGCCGCGTCATGCAAGAGGCCAACACAGCAGTCAGTTTGTGCGCATCGGTCCTGAGGGCCAACTTGCATCGGAAAAGCTGAGTACGTCTTCAATGCTTTGCCTCAGTGCTTACACCCAGCGCAGTATCAGGGCAAGCTGCGGGTATGAACCACACGTTGTGGGTATGGAATTTCAATGCCCTTGGCTTGCAGCAGCTGCAATATTCGAATGTTAATTTCTGACTTCAAAGTCAGCAAACCAGCCTGTTGTTCATCGACCCAGTAATGGGCGCCAAACTCCAAGCCATCAGCGCCAAAATTGGTGAGTGTGACAAATGGCAAAGGATCTTTCAAGACTTTGTTTTGTGCCTCGCAAGCCTGCATCAAAAGTTGCATCACCTCATCGACATCCGTGCCGTAGGCGACCGTGACTTGGGTGGACTGCAAGATGCGTGAATCGGCCAAAGACAAATTTTCAACGCGGCTGTTGATCAGCATTTCATTGGGCACGATGGATTCGCGCCCAGTGAGTGACCGAATGACGGTGTAACGTGCTTTGATATCAGAGATGCGTCCTTCAAAACCATCCACTTTGACACTGTCACCAATGCGCATGCTGCGCTCGGCCAAAATCACAAACCCACTGACGTAATTGGCAGCTAATTTTTGCAAACCAAAACCAATGCCAACACCTACCGCACCCCCCAAAACAGAAAGCGCCGTGAGGTCAATGCCGACTGCTGACAAAGACAACATCAAGCCCACAAACAACAGCAAAGATGTGACCGCATTGCTCACAGCTTTGCGAAGCGACAGTTCACTGCCCGTGGAAGATTTGAGCAATTTGGATTCGATGGCCGATGACACCCAGAGGGTGAGCAACATGACCAAGCCGGCGGTTAAGCCCCCTTCAATGAGCGTTCTAACGGAAAGATGTGAAGCGCCAATCTTCCACTTAATTTGGTCTAACTCTTCTAGTACCAATGGCAACAGGCCAGTCAACCAAAGAACAACGGCTGCCCAAGCCAGCCATGAAAGACTTCTTTCAATGGGCCTCACCCATTCAGCAGATTTGAAGGTCACTTGGAGAACCTTCACACCCAATCGGATGACTGCCAAGGAAAAACAAACGGGCACAAGGAAATCGAAAATCCAAAGGGGATGCGATTTTGCCCAAACTGCCCGTGTGATGAACACCAAGCCTAACAAAAGTGTAGGGAACAGCACGCCGTCTAAAAGACGCCGACCCAAAAGAACCGACAAATCCCATTGCGGTGTCGCACGGCGCACACCCCAAACGAGCAACCAAGTCACGGCAATGCAAGCCAAGAAGAGCAAGAGTTCTTGAGTGGCTTGTTGAGGGTTCATGTGTGACCACCAAAAAACGGGGTCGTTCATCATGCTAGGCGCAGTGGTCAAAATGGGTGTCCTTGCAAAGTGTCAAACGTCGGCTAAGACGCGAAGGTGCGCTTCAACACTGCGGGACAAGGCACTCAGGTTATAGCCACCTTCTAAGCAACTCACGATGCGGCCTTTGGCATATTTGTGAGCCATGTCTTTGATGCGCTGAGTCATCCACACATAGTCTTGTTCAACCAAGCCCAACTGTCCCAAATCGTCTTCACGATGAGCGTCAAACCCAGCACTGATGAAAATGAGCTCGGGTCGATGGGCTTCTAATCGAGGTATCCACATCATCTCGATCAATTCCCGAATGTCCATGCCCTTGGTGTACGCAGGGACAGGCAAATTGACCAAGTTGGCGTCGTGCTTAAGTGCACCCCCTTCAGGGTAAAACGGATGCTGAAAGAAGCTGACCATCAAAATACGCTCATCCCCCGCCACAATGTCTTCGGTGCCATTGCCATGGTGCACATCAAAATCAACAATGGCCACACGTTTAAGGCCATGCCGCTCTAGGGCGTATTTGGCCGCAATGGCGACATTGTTGAAAAAACAAAAACCCATGGCTTTGTCGCGACAGGCATGGTGACCCGGCGGGCGAATGGCGCAGAAAGCGTTTTCCAATTCACCCGCAATGACTGCATCGGTGGCATCCAAAGCCGCGCCAGCCGAGCGCAATGCGGCTTTCCATGTATGTGCATTCATGGTGGTGTCTGGGTCAAGCGCAGTATGCGAAGGCCCACCCGCCTGTATGTCCTCAATCAGGGCGTCACTCAAGCCTCTAAGCGAGGCCACATACATGCGGCCATGGGCCAATTCAATGTCTGCCAAAGCGGCTGGCGCAGGCTCTCTGCGATCTAAGGCGTGATCAAGCCCCGTGATGAGCAAACGATCTTCAATGGCATCAAGGCGCTCCGGACACTCAGGATGACCTTCACCCATTTCGTGCAGGCGACAATCCGAGTGAGTGAAATAGCCAGTAGCGCCCATGGGTTTCTTTGAAAAAATAGGAGGGACAAGGTGTGAGGTTTCCAGCTTATCACGACACCTGCACGCATTTCAAAGGCTAAACTCAAGGGATGCGAATTTTGTCTTTGATCTTGATCAGTTTAGGGCTGTGTGTTTCAGCAGGCACACAAGCCGCCGAAAGTACCAAAAAATCAAAGTCAAAAAACAAATCCTCCGTGCCTGCTTCGGGGGCAAACTATGCCAAAAGGCCGGATGCCATGGCTTGGGCTGAGCGGACGGCTCAGGAACATCAGCTAGACCCCAAGTGGGTCAAAGCACAACTGGCACAAGCCAAGCTGATTCCCAGTATTCCCAAGCTGAT
>Ga0209134_10000413_pt1 | contig 11274 bp, 11 predicted proteins | sample LauGreSp1BDMLBSN_2_FD_187566 | JGI IMG/M metagenome (GOLD analysis project Ga0209134, IMG submission 187566) | Freshwater lake microbial communities from Lake Michigan, USA - Sp13.BD.MLB.SN (SPAdes) (version 2) | ecosystem: Environmental > Aquatic > Freshwater > Lake | place: Lake Michigan, USA... | reverse complement strand
AGCTTAACTTGTGCGCGCGAAGGGATTCGAACCCCTAACCTTCTGATCCGTAGTCAGATGCTCTATCCGTTGAGCTACGCACGCTTATTTAGTTGTGAAACGCAATACTACCTGCTTTTTTGGCAGCACCCAAATGCTCTAAAACCCTTATAAATCAAGGTTTTTACGCACAACAAAGGGCGCCCGATTGCTCGGGCGCCCTTTGAGTGCTTACTTAACTATTAGCCAACTTTCTTGATTCGGCCATCTGCTGCAGGAACTTGAGTTACCTTTCCTGCGGCCATGTCTGCCTTAATTGCATCTGTGAATACATCCAACAGTGCACCTTGAACCTTTGCCTTTGATGGTGAGAATACGTTGAGGTATCCATCGCCACCATAGATTAGGAAGTCAAGAGTTGTAAGTGTGTACTCCTTTGAATCTTTAGCAATTGGAGTTCCGTCTAGTTTTGTAACTTCGACGATTCGTGAACCAATTGGCTTTGAGGCATCAAATGAGAACTTGAATCCGGAAATCTGTGGGAAGCGACCATCACCTGGATAGTTACCACCGACACCGTTTTCAAGTGCCTTCCAAAGATTTTCACCTGTAACAACTGTTGTTGCGATCTGGTTACCGAATGGGAACACAGTGAGTGCATCACCAAGTGTTACATCGAGCGGACCAGTACCTGTGCGAACAAGTGCTGTGTTTGCTGGGATGTAGGTCTTTGCAGGGAATGTGTCGCGGATTCCGCCACCATTCTGAATTGCAAAGTCAGTCTTGTACTTCGCGCGCATTAGATCGGCGATGTAACTACCCATTGGGGTTTCACCTGAACGCTCAACAGCTGGCGTGCCACCACGTGGGAATACGCCAGAAACTTGACCAATTTTGATATCAAGTCTTACAGTCAATTGATCCTTGTACTTCTTGACTAATGCAGCTGCTGCAACATCTTGTGTTGTAACAGTACTGAGAACACCTGTGTTGATTGTCGTTGATGCAGACTTTAGAACGTGTTCAATTGACTGACCGACAACCTTTCCATTCTTCATACAAATCTGAGTACGTGTGTACTCAACACCTGCGTTACGAGTTTGTCCAATAACTACAGGAGCGACGCGAGGGCTACCAGGGATTACCGTTGCAAAAGTCTGGTGGCTGTGGCCACCATAGATTGCTGCAGCACCCTTGATTTGCGCTGCCATTGTGTTCAAAACACCCTTGGCAACTCCATCGGCATTCTCTTGCCAGCCTTGGTGAACAAGAGCAATAACAATGTCTGCACCAGCTGCTTTTGCATCCACAATCGCTTGATTGATGCCGTCTACGCCTGGGTTAATTGTGATCGTCTTCTTAGCACCTTTTGCATCTGTGTAGTCAAGGTTTCCTGGGAACACCTGTTCGATTGTCTCTGGTGTGTTTGCACCAACGACACCGATCTTTACACCGCCGCGTTCAATAATTGTGAAGTTCTTTGCCTGCTTTGTGCCGGACTTTAGAACATCTAGCGAATCTGGGTTGTAGTTTGAAACTACCCATTGGAAATCTGAAGCTCCGATAACCTTTTGAACGTGTGCAAGATTTCTATCATGCTCATGGTTACCAAATGCACCAGCATCTACCTTCATTGCATTAAGAGTCTCAATTGTTGGAAGCTCTTCAAACTCTGTTGAGATAGGAGGTGCTGCACCAATGTTGTCACCTGATGTGAATGCAACTGTTGCAACGTTAGCTTTGCGATCTGCATCCCAGTTGCTTACAAGAAGGGGTGCACCGAATGAGTTTCCAACTTCAATTGCTCCATGAAGGTCGCTGAGTTGAAGAACTTGGACAGCTTTGTTGTTTGGGTTAGCAACTGTTGCGAGTTGTTCTGCTGTATAGCTCTTGCTAGATGCAGTTGGCTTTGAAAAACCATAAGCATTAACGGCGCGGACCACTGGAGTTCCAGCTGGTTGACCAGTAACAACTGGCATTGTTACAACATTATTGTTTCTTGCAGGAACAAAGATTGGGCATGAGCCCGGACCAGCTGAAACAACATAACCTGTAATTCCTGGATTTACATCTGCGCCGGGTGTCCATCTCACAACAACGCCGCTTGCGCCAATGTAAGAGGTGACACTTAGCGGTGCGTTAGGAAGTGAGTATGTGTTTGCTTGCGCAGTGGGGACTAGTAATGAAACTAGTAGCGATGTAGCAAGGGCTAATATGCCCCAACTAAAGTGTTTGCGTGATGAGAGGGTTTTGTTCATACTCGAATCTAATCAGAGGCAATTTTGAATCTGACATCCAAATGGTTACGACATGGTTTCGGGAAGGTAAAGAGTTAGAACCCTGCCTGCTTCAGCAACTCTGTGCGCTCCACACTCTTAACCCGAGGTTTACCCTTTACTTCACCTGCAGCAACTTCTGCTTCATTGATCTTTTGCCAGTCGCCCTGGGAAACAACAACTTGGTGGGTTATTAACTCTGAGATATCTCCAGCGGTCTTTGGGGTTTTTAACCCAGAAACCAACAACTCCATAACTGCGGCAGCATCTGACTTATTTGTGCCAATTACCCCTGATGGACCGCGCTTTGCCCAGCCAACCACATAGAGATTGTCTTTAACATGGCCCTCATTATTAACTACCTTGCCGTTCTCATAAGGAACGCCCTCAATACCGTGGGCTTGATACCCAATAGCTGAAATAACAAGACCGCACTTAATTGTTACATCACCACTTGGGGTTGAATACACAACTCCCTCAACGCGATCTGTGCCAAGAATCTCTTTTGGAGTATGTTGGAACAAGAACTCCATGGTTCGCTCGTGTTCAGTCTTTGGATTTTCGGCAATCAATAACATTGCATCCAAATTACTTTTCACATCTTTTTCGGGCTCATCTCCTGCGCGCATAATCGCGGCTTCAATATCACTTTTATTCATCACAACATTTGTGTGTTCTAGCTTTGGTAGTTCGCGCAATTCAGGAGAGGTAAAGGCTGCATGCTCTGGACCACGACGAGCACTTATGTAAACCTTGCGAATATTGCTCTTTTTAAAGGCATCAATTGCGTGATCTGCTGTATCTGTTGGATCTAACTCATTTGGCTCTAGAGCTAACATGCGCGCAACATCCATGGCCACGTTTCCTGCACCAATTACTACCGCCGTGTCAGCATCTAGTGGTGTATCCACTCCTACAAAATCAGGGTGAGCGTTATACCAAGGAACAAAGACAGCTGCCGATAGGGATCCACGCAGATTTTCACCAGGAATTCCTAAACTTTTACCTAGAGAAGATCCTGTGGCAATGATGACAGCGTCATACTTTTCTTGCAGCTGAGCAATAGAAATCTCACTTCCGATTTCTACATTGGCAAACAATCTAAATGTTTCGTGTGATGCGATCTTTTCAAAAACTTTTGCCACAGTTTTAATCTTTGGATGATCAGGTGCGACACCGCTACGAACTAAGCCCCATGGTGTTGGCAGGCGCTCAATCATGTCTATCTCAAAGGAACGATTCTCGTCTGCAAGGTTTTGTAGGGCTTGCGCAGCAAAGTACCCAGCTGGGCCAGCGCCAACAATTGCAACCTTGAACTTCAACAAAACTGCTCCTCTAGTCATTCGTACTAATGCGACAACTCTACCCCTTGATTTCAGACAAGAGTGTTATCGTCTATTTATGAAAAAGATCGCTCTGCTTATAGCTTCATTATTACTACTCACTGGCTGTGGGCAAAGCGCAACCGAGAACTCTACTGACAATGTTTCAGTCGAGTTGTATTTTGTTGCCGATACTCCCCGTGGATTAAAGCTTTTTTCTGAAATACACCAGTTCAGCCCAGCAGATGATTTAAAGCTGCAGGTGATTTCAGATTTAGTGTCCGGGAAGATAGCCCCGTTAGATCCTGATTACACAAATCTTTGGGGTGGTAGCAACTCTGTGATCTCCATAAGTATCACTGACTCTGTTGCATCTATTGATTTAGGTGCGATTTCCTTGAACGTTGGGGCTGAAGCAGAGCAACGAGCCATTGATCAGATTGTGTGGACTCTTACAGAGCTAGTTCCTTCAGTTACATCAGTTGCCTTCACTGTTAATGGGGAAAGTGTTGAATCTTTTGCAGGCCATGTTGATACAACTGCTCAGTTCGAAAGAGCTGTTGATTACGAGGTTTTGAATCCAATTCAGATCTCATCCTTTAAAGAAGGCGCGGAGTTAACCGCTCCGTTTACTGTCTCTGGAGAGGCTTGTACCTTTGAAGCGAATGTTATTTGGAAGCTCTCGCAAAATGGTGTCGTTGTTAAAGAGGGTTTCACAACCGCTACTTCTGGTTGCCCAGATCGCGGAGACTGGAGTATCTCTTTTGAAGATCTAGAGCCAGGTGAGTACACGATTGAAGCACTTGAGTATTCTGCTGAGGATGGCTCATTGTTTGCTTTCGACGATAAAACATTTACGATTAACTGATTGTCGAGAGAGGGATAGTAATGACAAAGTTTTTCAAGGTAGCGGTTGCGCTATTCTTATCGTTGACTTTAACTAGTTGTGGTTCATCAATTTCTGCAAAAGATTTAGCAGCTTGTGATGGTGCATGGGACAGCGTTTCCACCGCTATCTCCTCTGCCCCCCGCGCCACATACAGTGACTCTGCTCCTGATCCAACTTTTGAAGAAAAAATGGATCACTTTATGGTGCTAGTAGATTCACAAAGCGAGATTAGAAGTTTGGCAAGTACGCTCGACCTCGGTGAGTTTCAACTTGCTCTTATGGAGTTATCTCTGGGTATTGGGGCTATGTCGCTTGATTTTCTTGATAACCCTCGCGGGCGAGGAACTCCGGGTATTACTAGATTTAACGATGCTTTTGAAGTGGTAATCGAATTGTGTAAAAAATCGGGCTGGGAAAATTAGTTACTTTTAATTACTAGAGTTACAACTTGCGGAGACGAGGAGATTTGAACTCCTGGAAGCTTTAACACCTTACCTCGTTAGCAGTAAGATTTAGTTTTCTAGACTGAGTAGTTTCTCTAGTTTCGCTTTGGTTTCGGGCCAGTCTTCAATGATCACTGAATGATATGCAGCTGTACGCCATGTACCATCACGCTCTTGGCGTTGGTTTCTTAATAGCCCTTCGAGTTTTGCGCCCGTTTTTTCAATTGCTTTGAGTGATCGTGAGTTCGCAGCATTTGCTTTGATTGTAATTCGCACAGCTCCCCGATTTTCAAACGCTTCTGTCAACATCAAATATTTCGCTTCGATATTTCTATTGCCACCGCGAAAAGTTGGTGCGATGAAAGTACTGCCGATTTCGAAATGACAATCTTCTTCACGAATATCCAGATAAGCGGTGGAGCCGATAACTGTGCCCGTCACTTTGTCGATGATGGCAAAATATTCAGAATCCGGACGGTTGATCTTTCGTAAGAATTCATTATGTAGATCGTTAGCGGAGGCAGGAAAAGGGGCACCGCTACCAACCCATTTCCATGTATCTGAGTCATCGCCGATAAGATCCCATAATGTTTGCGCGTCGGATGCTTCAAGTGGTCTTAAAGAAACGATATTTCCGTGCATGGCCTAAGAATACCTACTTAAATTTTCTAAACATTAAAACAATGTGAAGTTCTGTGTAAACACATATACTGGAAATAAAATGGGGAAAGTGGGAAAAATACTTTCAACGGAAAAACATAGGAAGCCCATATATTTTTAAAATGACTGTATTAAGCGTAAATCTGGCGGAGACGAGGAGATTTGAACTCCTGAAGGCTTTAACACCTTACCTCGTTAGCAGTGAGGCGCACTCGACCGGGCTATGCGACGTCTCCTTGTACGGGTGAAGTTTACCGCAATCGATTGGCTGTCACAGCCCCTCCTTGTAGGCTAGATAAATGGAAAATTCCGATAAGCCGCTGGTTAAAGCAATGAGGGGGCATGACGTTGCCCCATCTGAGATGTTTGCTGAATTCATGAAAAATGGCTGGTCTCCAACACCTTTATCGGGCATCGAACAAGCCGAAGTTATTTCACATTGCCATGACCGTCGACAGAAGTTATCTGCTGCATTCACAAAGTTACGCTTAGTTATCCCAAGTGGCACAGCAAAACAGCGGAGCAATGACACTGATTATTTGTATCGTCCACATACAGCTTTTGCATATTACACAGGCGTTCAAGGCGTGGAAGCTAATCCAGACGCGGTATTTGTAATGGAGCCAAACGGAACTGGCCACACACCTATCCTTTTTATCAATCCTCGTTCAACACGAGACACAGCAGCTTTCTACACAGATGCAAAATATGGAGAATTGTGGGTTGGTCGTCGTTTTACAACCGATGAAGCAGCTGAGCGTTACGGTATTGAGGTGCGCGAACTTTCTGAACTTAAAAAGTTTTTAAAGGGCAAGAAAGCTGCAGCCTTACATGGTTTCGATGAGTTTGTTGATTCTTTAGTTAATGAGCATGCACGAGATGCTGAATTAGTTGAGTTTATTTCTGTTGCGCGCATTATTAAAGATCAATTTGAAATCAATGAGATGCAAAAGGCTGTTGATGTAACACATCGTGGATTTAATGATGTGATCCGTGCATTGCCCGCCGCGATTGCAACTGTTCGTGGTGAGCGTGTTGTTGAAGCAGCGTTCTTTGGTCGTGCGCGTACTGAAGGAAATGATCTTGGATATAACACAATTGCAGCCTCTGGTTCCCATGCATGTGTGTTGCACTGGAACCGTAATGATGGAGCGGTCAGAAATGGAGACTTGCTCCTACTAGATGCTGGTGTTGAAGTAGATTCGTATTACACGGCAGATATCACCAGAACTTTGCCAATTAACGGCAAATTTACTCCCGCGCAACGCGCTTTATACATGCTTGTTTATGAGGCCCAAAAAGCTGGTATTGCTGCGGTAAAACCAGGTGAAAAATTCTTAAGCATTAACAAGGCTAGCCACACAGTTTTAGCACAAGGTTTAATTGATATGGGCATTATCAAGATGAGCCTTGAAGAGGTTATGGATCCTGCTGTTGGATTGCATAAGCGTTGGACTTTGCATGGTGTTAGCCACATGCTTGGGATGGATGTTCACGATTGCGCACAAGCACGTGCTGACCAATATCGCGAAGGAATCTTGGAAGTTGGAATGTGTCTAACAGTTGAACCTGGTCTATATATTCAACCTGATGATGAGCTTTTCCCTGCTGAATACCGCGGAATTGGTATACGTATTGAAGATGATGTTGTTGTTACGGAAGATGGTTGCGTTAATTTAAGTGAGCATATTCCTCATCACCCAGATGAGATAGAAGCCTGGATGGCTTCACTTCGTTAAATTAAGCTAGTTGTAATCCACACCAGGCTGCCAGTAAACCTATGCCTAATGACATTACAAGATTAATGACAGCCTCTTTATGGCGCTTCAATTCATAAGCTAAGTAGATATCGAGCATAAAGGTTGACCAGGTCGTAAAAGCTCCTGCAAAACCAATTGCAAAAAGGTCAAAGCCTTCTTCGACTCTTCCATAGGTTAAACCCAGAAGAAATGACCCAATAATGTTTACTGCAAAGATTCCATAAGGCTTTTTTGTGTAGGTTCGAATTTTTTGGTCAACAACAAAGCGCATTGGACCGCCAATTGCAGCTCCAAGAACAATAAGTGCCATCCTCATGAGCGCACCGGAATCACTTTACGGGCCAAGGGAAGAACAGAAATTACAGCGATCAATGAGAAGAAGATATTTTGTGCCAGAAAAAGCATTCCGCCTTCGATTGGTTCAAGAGCATGGGCGGTAACTGCTGAAAAAGTAGTAAAGCCTGCACAGAAACCAGGCAGTAAAAGTAGGCGTAATTGGCTGATTCCACGGCGTTCCATTAAGACCAATAGGGCTGAAGCTAAAGCAACACCTGCAACATTTGCGATCAATGTTCCTTGACGATCGTCGGGAAAAATCGCACCGATTCCATAACGCGCAAGAGTTCCAGCAACCCCGCCAACTGAAACTAATGCCAAGGATTTCAGAGCGGTAATGCCTTCTTGCCGACACTCGAAACAACACGAGTGATCACACTAATGATCAACGCTGCAAAAATAGCAGTCCAGAAAGTATCAACATCTAGTTTGTCGCTCCATCTAGCAACCAACATCAACATAGATGCATTAACTACTACTAGAAAAAGGCCTAAAGTTAAAAGAACTGCAGGGAGAGTTAGTAGTTTGAGTAGTGATCCAAGTGTTGCATTAAGCAAACCAAACAGCAATGCAACCCATAGGTAAGTAGTAAACCCACCCTTGACATCAATTCCTGGAATGAGTGCGGTTGCTACCCAAAAAGACAACGCGAGTGCAGCCCAGCGAAGCAATAATTTCATAAAGAAATTATAGACCTTCGCGCTTGCGAATCTTTGTTCCTAGCCAGCGAACTGGGTCGTATTTGATATCTGCAACGCGCTCCTTCATAGGGATAATCGCGTTATCGGTGATCTTGATGTGCTCTGGGCACACCTCAGTACAGCACTTAGTGATGTTACACATTCCAAGCCCATGCTCTTCTTGTGCTGTCTTTTTACGATTTTTCAAGATATCAAGTGGGTGCATATCAAGCTCTGCGATGCGAATAAAAAAGCGTGGTCCAGCAAAGGACTTCTTGTTTTCTTCATGGTCGCGCACAACGTGACACACATCTTGGCAAAGGAAACATTCGATGCACTTGCGGAACTCTTGTGAGCGCTCAACATCGATTTGCTCCATACGGGCTTCACCTGGTGCTAGATCCTTAGGATGCTCATAAGCAGGGATTTCCATAGCTTTTTTGTAGTTAAAGGACACATCTGTCACTAGATCTTTAATAATAGGGAATGCACGAAGTGGAGTGACTGTGATTGTTTCTTCTTCTCCAAATGATGCCACCTGTGTCATGCAGGCAAGACGAGGCTTTCCATTGATCTCCATTGAACAAGATCCACACTTGCCAGCCTTGCAGTTCCAACGAACTGCCAAGTCACCCATTTGTGTTGCTTGAACACGGTGAATTACATCCAGGACTACTTCACCTTCGTTAGCCTCAACGACAACATCTTTGAGGCCACCATCAGTTGAATCTCCACGCCAAATGCGAAGTTTAATATTGCGCGCCATTAGTTGGAACCGCCTTTCGAAACTTCTTCCGATGTCATGTATTTCTCCAGCTCGTGAATGTCAAAGAGATCAAATAGCTCTTTTGGCATTGGAGGTAATGATTGCTTACGAATATTTACCTTCTCGCCATCAAATGATGAAATGTGGTTGACCTGACGCCATTCATTGCTCATGCCTGGGAAGTCATCGCGTGTGTGTCCACCACGTGATTCTTCACGTGAATCGGCAGACTTTGCCGTCGATTCGGCAACCAACAACATGTTGTCTAGATCAAATGCCAAGTGGAAACCTGGGTTGAACTTACGTCCACCAGAAACTGCAACATTTGCACTGCGCTTTCTAATATCTGCAATCTTTTCGATTGCATCCTTTAGTTCTGCTCCTGTGCGAATAATTCCAACAAGATTGTGAGTGACTTCTTGAAGCTCAGCGTGTAGAGAGTAAGAGTTTTCTCCACCTTGGCGATCAAACGGTGCTTGAATCTTCGCCGCGGCTGCCTGAATAGTTTGATCACTTACTGGATTTGAACTATTGCTCTTTAGATACTCAACTGCGCCCATTCCTGCGCGTCGGCCAAACACCAAGAGATCTGAAAGCGAGTTTCCACCAAGACGATTTGAACCATGCATTCCGCCAGCAACCTCACCTGCGGCAAATAAGCCTGGCACGCCTACTGCAGCTGCAGTATCTGGCTCTACTTCAACGCCACCCATTACATAGTGACAAGTAGGTCCAACCTCCATTGGCTCTTTAGTGATGTCTACGCCAGCAAGTTCATAGAACTGGTGCCACATAGAAGGAAGACGCTTCTTGATTAATTCGGCAGGTAAACGCTTTGAAACATCAAGGAAAACACCACCGTGTTCTGTTCCGCGTCCTGCTTTGACCTCGCTATTGATTGCGCGTGCAACTTCATCGCGTGGCAGTAGTTCTGGTGGGCGGCGGTTGTTGTCCTGATCTTCATACCAACGATCTGCTTCTGCTTCGTTGTCTGCATACTTATCTTTGAAAACATCTGGGATGTATTTGAACATAAAACGTTCGCCAAGGTTGTTGGTAAGAACTCCACCTTCACCGCGAACAGATTCAGTTACTAAAATTCCACGAACAGATGGTGGCCACACCATTCCTGTTGGGTGGAACTGTAAAAACTCCATGTCAACTAGGTTTGCACCAGCTTTTAAGGCAAGTGCATGTCCATCGCCAGTACCTTCCCATGAGTTAGAAGTAATTTTGAAAGTTTTTCCAACTCCACCAGTTGCAATTACAACTGCAGGTGCTTCAAACAAAACTTCTTCGCCACTTTCGCGCCAGTAACCATATGCACCAGCAACCTTGCCACCCTCTTTGAGAATATCTGTGATTGTTAGCTCTGCGAAAACTTTAATGCCGCTTTCCATATCGCCAGTTTCGCGACCATCCTTTTGCTGCAATGCAACAATCTTCTGTTGCATTGTGCGAATGAGTTCTAGTCCTGTGCGGTCACCAACGTGTGCAAGTCGTGGGTATTCGTGTCCACCAAAGTTACGTTGTGAAATTGTTCCTTCTTTAGTGCGATCAAAAAGAGCACCCCATACTTCAAGTTCCCAGATGCGATCTGGTGATTCTTTGGCGTGAAGCTCTGCCATCCGATAGTGGTTAAGGAATTTTCCTCCACGCATTGTGTCGCGGAAGTGAACCATCCAATTATCTTTATCGTTGACATTTCCCATTGATGCCGCAGCGCCACCTTCAGCCATAACTGTGTGGGCCTTGCCAAATAGGGATTTACAGATGATTGCTACGCGCAGTCCTGCCTCACGTGCTTCTACAGCCGCACGTAATCCAGCGCCACCGGCACCAATTACCAGGACATCGTATTTATGGCGTTCTAGTGTCATAGTCGATTTTCCTTTTTAGAAGATTGGGTAGTTGGTCCATGCGCCAGATGAAACTTGGCGAACATAGATATCGGCGAATGCAACTGCTGCAAGTGAGAACCAGGCAAAACGTTGGTGCGAGTGGTTTAGAACTGAAACCCATGTCCACATCTTGTAACGCACAGGGTGCTTTGAGAAATTCTTTAAACGTCCACCAATTGTGTGGCGGCATGTGTGGCATGACATCGAATACAGCCACAACATCGCAGCACTAAGAGTCAAAACAAGTGAACCAACAGTCATG
>Ga0209134_10000411_pt1 | contig 11296 bp, 14 predicted proteins | sample LauGreSp1BDMLBSN_2_FD_187566 | JGI IMG/M metagenome (GOLD analysis project Ga0209134, IMG submission 187566) | Freshwater lake microbial communities from Lake Michigan, USA - Sp13.BD.MLB.SN (SPAdes) (version 2) | ecosystem: Environmental > Aquatic > Freshwater > Lake | place: Lake Michigan, USA... | reverse complement strand
ATTTCAAACGCAATAGGTTCCACATTGTGGTTCTTTTTGCAGTAATCATAAATTTCTTGGATAGATACAGTTTCACCATCATAGATCAGCGTCAAGGTATTATCCGAATAGTTTTTGCTACCGTCAGTAATCATTCTTCACCCTCATCATATTCGTCATCCCCTCTACGCTCACGCTCAGCCTTCAGGGTAGCCTCCGCGACCAGTTCAGCAAACTTTCTCATTAGGGCGTCAGCATCTTGACCATTCACAATAATGTTTGTGTACTGCTTTGAGCCATAAAGTTCTGCACCAGCCTGTACCGCAAGTTCGTTGATTAGGTCATCCATACTATTCTCCTTAGGCAGTTAACATGTAGGTAGCCAGATCACGCCAGTCATCGTTAGAGGCGCGGATCTTAGAAACGGCGATCAAGGTACGCAACGAGATATCGTTAGCCTCATCCTTCAACTCACGGATCAGCGCGAGCGCGTCACGCTTTACCGTCATTTCGTACTCAGGCATAAACTCTTCTTCCTTAGCGATAAACTCCATACGGTCAATCTTCTGTTCCGTAGTCATCGAAAGGTCGATCATCATGCTACGTGAGCGGATGGCTTGGTCAATACGGTTTTGATCCATGTTGGAGATAAAGATAACGCGCCCTTCAAAGTTGAAACTACGTGGGAGGTCATCGTCCTTCATGTCAGCGTTCCAGCTAATGATACGCTTACCGTATGAATCCAGCGCACCCTTAAGAATGTTCAGGGCGACTGGGTCTTTCAAAACAGCGTCACAGTCATCGAACACGATAACCGATTTGTTGTTTTCGAAGAGGGTACGATACAAACCCTTGGCGGTAGAATAACCCTTAACCGACAAAAAGCACTTAGCTGAGTTCAGGGCAGCGCCAACTTGGAAGTCAGCCAGATCGCTGATATCACGGTATCCAGCGTCAACCAAAGTCTTCACTACCGTGTAGGTCTTACCCAAACCACCGGAACCCGTAATAACCGCAGAAGCCTGAACACCCGAGGCAACCATGTTAACCAACTTAGTAACGAACGAGAAACGCTCATTAATCGAAAACTTATCAGCTACCGTAGGGGCTTGCTCGGTAGACTCGAGCGAGGCGGTAGAACCTTCTTTAACTAACTTAGCCAAGTGCTTCTCCAGCCAGACTTTATTGACGGTACGCTTAACCAACTTACCGTTGAAGAAACCTTCGTATTTTCCGGTTTCTTTATCCAAACGAATCGATGTAGTCATTTTTACTTCCTTCACAGTGTTTCTCATTTCCATAACTAAGTATAGGTCTTTACCTATTTAAAGGCAAGCGAAAACGTTGTATTTTGACTAATATTTGATATATTTTGATTCTTTTTGACTGATTTAAAGGTTATTTTAGCCCTAAAATGACTAAACCCTACATTAAGTAGGGTTATGGTCGAAATACTTGATTCTGGCACCTAGATTGTGTTCAAATCAGGTATAGGGTCACTCTAGGCGTTTTAGGCACCTGCAATCACCAAACCGGAGCCGAACCGTACATTATACTCATTTTCCAGCTGGATATCGGGGTCGCCGAACGAAACGATCGCTGTTTTGTATAGCACTAGGTTCTTTTCGATCATAGGTGCGTATGGAGCGATGGCCACGGAAACGCCCTTTTCGGTATTCTGAAGCATGATAACTGCGGGTGCTTTCAACGTGAAACTATCGGCACTTTCAGTTGCTCCACCGATAAGGTCTTCACCTGTAACTAATTTAAAAATTTTCACTGTCATGGTTAATCCTCTAAAATGAGAGCCTCGATAAAATCTGCAGCTTCTCCTTGTCCTGCGAATTGTCTCAATCCAAATTTATCATCGTCATAGTAATGTTTGTATAGAACTAGAACGAATTGATCTTTAAAAATTGAGACTCTTATAACCCAATTACCCCTTCTTACTGAAGGGAAGGATACGAGATTAGGGATGAGGTTTGAATTTTCCATGCTGCTAAGTTTCGACCATCATCCCTTAATCTTACGAACCTTCTTGAAGCAATTCTTTTGGTTGAGCCGATTCGTTCATTGATTGAACTTGTGGAACACCTTGTTGCTGAATTTTATTGATTACAGCAGACACTGCTTCGTAGGGTTGTTTGCTCAGTGAGCCGAGGACAACGTTAACTTCATCAACGCTCAAAGTCAGTTCAATAGATTTTGTAGTCATTTAATACTCCGTTCATTTAAAATTATAAGGGTTTTGGTTTTCGGGTTCCGATGCTATATTTAGCTACGAGTTCCCACTCTTGTTTCTCTTTATAAGAAACAACTTTTATCTGCGACAACGATGCTGTATGTTCGATCATTGTTGGCACAGAAATCTTTAACAATTGCCAATCTTGTAAAAGTTTAGCAATAGCATTTCTTCGTTCAATATCATTAACAGAAATATTGGCTTCCTTACCGTCAAGGGCAAATAGTTCTTTGAAGTGTACAATGAAATATCTACCTTGCTTGTGAAGGATATGGCAAGACTGATAAAGAGTTTTATCTTTCTTAGATGCCACACCAATACGGGTAAGGGTTTCACGAACCTTTAAAAAATTGTCAGGTTCAGAAAGAATTACTTCAAGCATTGATTCTGGTACCCAATCATAATACACTAAGTCAGTTGTCATTTTCCACTACCTCTAAATAGTTTTTCTTCTATACAACTCAACTGTTCAGGGGTCAGAAGATTTAAAACTATCTTAGCCTTATCATTTGAATAATTATAGTACTCCTTGATTAACGCAAGGGATTTTGATTCAGCATCTTTTTTATGCCACTTACTAAATCTCTTACGCTTGGACACACTATTTAGTAGATAAAGGAATTGGAATTTCTTAGGTATAGCCTGATTGAGATTCATCTGATTAGCATACATCACGGTATCGGGGAAATAACTTAGTCCTCGATTTATCATGTATGGTAAGTAATCCTTTTCTGCCTGAGGTTCCTGGAAAATATCTTCCTTGGTCTCGTTGATTACTTTTAGAATATCAAAGGGTGACATATCAAACGCCCAGCTTTTTTGCGTCAGCCTGATCAATCACAATCATCTTATTGGGATAACGTTCTTTCACGGCAGTAAGCAATTCTTCTTTCGTAGAACCCTGTGCCATAAAATGCCCATCAGAATCGCTAAGATAAAAACCATTATCAATTACTGATAACTTAGCCTTGATTTGCATTTCTGCCGCTTCGGTTTCTTCTGCTAGTTGTAAACCCTTCATTAACTTATTCACACGCATAACAGCAGCCTGCTCCCGAAGGTACCAACCTAATGCCACTCCACCTAATGTGAATAAAAATGTTACAATCACTGATTCCATAATATCCTCACTTAAATTCACATGATGTCATTAACTCAGTCAAAGCTGCCATGATATTTAATTCTTGGTCAGCAACGAATGCCGCTTTGTATTGATAGTCCGCAAGGATTACTACCATCTGTGGAATACTTGCGTTGACTAAAAAGTCAGTTGAGCTATCATAAAGGTTTCTGAATAACTGAGAAGCATCTGAATCTGAATTCTTTGCGACCCACTTACGGACTCCCGTAAAATCTTTACCCTTCATTGAAACCATTAATTCTTTAAAAGAATCTTCTGATAGGTTTACAAGTAACCCAGCATCAATTTTACCTGATACTGAGTATCTCTGCAACTCATTTAAAATTCTACGGTAGTCAGGAAAATGCTTTGTGATTAACTCGGCAACAACTTTCTTATCAAACTCGATACCTTCTTTATTTAGAATTTGAACAACCCGTTTGTAGAATGCTCCAGCGATAGCTGGCTTATCGGCAGTTTCAATTTTAAAATCAATAACGGCACATCGACTATGGAGAGGTTCAATGATACGGTTCTTAAAATTACAAGTAAAGATAAATCGACAGTTGTTACTAAACTCTTCAATGAACCCACGGAGAGCAGGTTGAATTGAAGAAGCGTTCATGTAATCTGCTTCATCAATGATAATAATTTTTGGAGAATCCGTCATTGATACCGTTGACGCAAATCCCTTCACTAAGCCTCGCAATACATCAATGGATCGACCTTCATCTGATCCATTGATGAACACGTACTCAGCACCGATCTCATTACAGAGGGCGCGAGCCACTGTAGTTTTACCTACACCAGCACCACCCGAGAATAAGAACGTTGGTAGTTCACCTGAAGCAATAAACTCTCTGAATGTTTTCTTGATAGATTCAGGAAGGATACACTCATCAATAGTCTGTGGGCGGTATTTCTCAACCCACAGGAACTGTTCTTCACGACTTTCAATCATAATATAATCCTATAAATTAAGCGAACGTACTATCAGCCTCAACTGCTACGAAGTAAACTAGATCACCAACGGGTGATTGGAATCGAGAAATCTTCTTGCTACTAATACTCACAACGTAATCACCAGGAATGAATTTAAGGTTTTCAACTTTAAGATTCACGTTGAATACTGATTCAGTTTTACCCACGGTGACTTCATATGAGTTAGCCGTTGGATTCTTCTTATCAGTTACCAATAGGCTCAGCGTACCTTCTTCTCCGATGAACGAAACGTCTGGAGCACGCAATACTGAAGATGACTTCATGATGCTGGCAAGCAAATCCGTTGACAGATTAAATGTCACATCTGACTCGGGAAAAGTAATTGCTTTCTTAGGCGTGCTGAGCACTTCCGGTGAGGAGGCATAGTAACGGGTAACTGAGTTACCTTCTGACATTTTAACAAACTTGTCAGAGAAAGTCAATTCAGCATCATTGAACATGCTATACGAACTGAGGAAGTCATTCAGATCATAGATACCGAAGTCCTGAGGGAAAACTTCTTCAACGGTAACTGAGGCAACGATAGCCTTCATTCCCGAGATAGTCTGTAGTGAACTTCCAGCTTTCAGCAAAATATTACTATTGATCGTGGCGAAGTTTTTTAACAGCGCAACGGTTGGTTTACTTAATTTCATTTAGATCTCCTATGTATAATAAATTATACCTTATCAAAAATGGTACGTCAAATTTATTCTACAGAATACTTGACATCATGTTCATAAAGAAAAGCGAGGCAACACATTGCATGCGCCAAGTGATTCTTACCTGATTCTGGATCGTTCTGTTCGCCCTCTTTCCAATCCCAAAGGTGGCGCATCATTGCGTCAAAATAACGACGCTTTGAATCGGGAACATGTTTCCAATTATCCGGTTCGTATTTCTCTGCACCAAAGGTTAAGATTTCAACCATTGCTTTTTGTGCCAGTGGAGGAATCAAACCGTATTGTAATTTACCACCATCAAATTTTCGACCACCAGTGGTAGCTGTTTCTGACGCCTTGATTCTCGCAGCGTACTCAGCCATATCGTCGTTATTTTGACGCATCGAATCATTAATCCTTTTTTGCGTTTCATTGTCGAATGGAGGAGAAAAAAATTGCTTTGATTGAGGATCAGGGCGAAGTTCAAGGGTGCTAATATTTTGAGCGGCTAATCTTTCATTGTGACGGATTGTTTCGTCAACCTCTTCATCAATTACATCATTGCGCTCTTTAATGTTGGCGTCAATTTTTTTAGCGGTTGATCGTAGCCAAGTCCATCCTTGTCCGTTAGATTCTGGAATGCTTAGATCCATACCGTTGTATTTCTTTTCCATGTATTCTCCATAACAAATTGAGGACTTATTGACGTTGCCTCATTTTCAATTAGATACGACGACCCTGAAAGAGTTCTGAACCGAAAATTTCAGCAACCAAAGCAACCATGCGCTTACTAGGTGCACGTACACGATACTTAGTTGTTTCTGTACCGTCTTTCAACTTCGATGGATTTGAATAGATACAATTACCCTGTTGACGCAATTGATAGATCGCATCATGCGGATTTGAAAGGCCAAACCGACTTGTGATTTGCTTGGCGGTTACAGTCGCACCAGTATTAAGATATGCTTCAAGTTTAGAGATTTTAGTCATAGAGTTCCTTTTGTCGCCTTCAATGGAAAGTAAAGATATCGGCGACGTAACATCTTTACCTTATACTGTAATTCCGTTCGCGAGCAATTCTGCCTCGAAAGCGTCATCGGTCACTAACACACGAACGTCATTAAAGATATTATTGAGGCGTTGGCGTGCCTCGGTTGTGGCTGGAGTATTCACAACACTCTGTCGTTTTACCTTAACATTTGGATTCTTCAATTCATATTCTAAGTCAGCCTCAGTAGGGGCTGGCCAGAGATATAATCCTCTTGGACTATTTGGTGAACGCTCCAGCCACTGCGGAATACCGTAGATTGGTTCTCCTGGCTTTCGACTATTGAGAAGTTCAATAGCGATAGCACGGAACTGCGCACGTGAAATTTCAGTGGCAGTTGCTAGGGTTGGATCAACGCGAATGAACGCCTTGATGACTTCTTTTTTGATACGGGATAGGTTTGCGTATTCCATTATGCTACCACCTCTGAGATTGCCACCATAGGAGTGCCGTCAACCGAAACTTCAGGATCGGGCTGCGTAGAAATCTTTTCGAACAGGTCGATGAACGCAGTGCGTGTCATGTTATCGAAACGGTTACAGCAAAGCTCAACCGACTTCTTAGCATCTTTCCAGATCGCATAGGCGCGCACGATATGAACCAAACGGCGAGTGGTGATCAACTCATCAACGCCACCATCTTCAAAGGTACGACGGATGGCCTCAGCCCATTTTACTAGGCTATCAGCGAATTGCTCATTGAAGCAATCAAGGGATTCCATGAGGTTCTTGACGATCTTTGCCTCAACTCGCGCTGGTGGATATTCTTGGTTGAACGTAACTGCGAAACGCTCAAGAAACGCCTCATTCAGAATGTTAGTACCGATGTAGCGACCGTCATCCGAACCCTTACCCTTGGTGTTCGCGGTGGCGAAAATATTGAAACCCTTGGCTGGGGTGATCATCTCATTCTTCAATTTGAAGTAATAAGGCTTTCCCTCGAGAATAGGTTGGAGGCAAAGTAAGGTATTTGCTGAACCGGCATCAAGTTCATCCAGCAGCATGGTGGCGCCAGTACGCATGGCAATAAGAATTGGTCCTTCAACAATCTCAACGTTACCGTCAACAAGAGTCTTTGAACCGATCAACTGATCTTCATCAGTCATGGCGTTAAGGTTGACACGCACTAATTCTTTTTTATGTGCCGCGCAAACCTGCTCAACCATTGTTGACTTACCGTTACCCGTTGGTCCTGAGATGTAGCAAGGGTAGAACATACCAGACTTGACAATTGTATCAACGTCTTTGTGATTACCGAACTGAACGTAATTTGGATCTTTAGCTGGAACCAGAGAATCTGATTTAGTCATTGGTGCTTGTACCTTAGTTTGATGATCGCTGATAGGGCTAACTGATGCGAGGTGGTCAACTGCGTACACGCCATGACCAGCTTTAGTCTTCATCAACCATGAAGGCCAACTCGAATCTAACTCCGCTTGGGTTGCGGATAACTGCTTCCGTGTTACTAAACCCGTTGTAGTAATATCAGGGAACATCTCAACTAACTTTGCTTCAAAAAGGGCTTTTGCGCTCATTTTCACTTCCTTCATAATGTAGATATATTTAATTATACTTGATTTTTTAATTAAAGTCAAGCGATATAGTCAATAAATTTGTCCAAGAAAACCCTTGAATTCTTCTTTGAATTCAACATCTTACCGAATTTCTTGGAGATAGCATTGGCCGACATGTCACCGTCAACCGCAATTCCATCATCAACAACCTCTGTGGATTTATCAATGATCAAAAACAGATCGGTGTGACCCGTATCTTTGAATGATCCATACCCGTTCGCCTTAATTTGCGCACGCAATTCATCAACCCGCTGAGAATCATTTCGAAGATAGCCGTAATGATTCTTCAGTGCAGTTTTAAGATCAGACATCTTACTTGAAGTAATATAAAATCCAATTACAGATACACCGGACTCTCTGATAGAAGTCAGTAGAACCTTTTGATGGCTATATGATTCAGCAGTAAACGGGTAAACTGAATCACCATCACGCATGAAACTGTTTATCTTAACTGTTTTACCTTGCTCATATAGGTAATTATTCATACCTACAGAAGTCAATACCGAGCCACCACCATCAGATAAAACTAACAATGACAATTTCTCGATGAGGTTCTTGTGTTTGAATTCAGGCAGATACTTCTTCATGTACAATAATGCCTCATTCAATGGAGTACCGTTAAGTTTGTACTTAATACAAGTGCGCGGCAACCTTTGCGTAAATCGGCGAGCCATTGTATTGAACTCATTTGAAGACATCTTACTTGAGAACAACTGTAACAAGTTGAACATGTGTCCGGCATAAACCTCTTGCTTTTTATTGAGGTTTTTATCTTCTCTCCATAGGTTGAATTTTTCTTTCTTTGATGACCGTTCTTGATAATTATTATAGTAACCATCAGTGAACGCAAATACCTCAAAGGGGATATTGATGCGGCGGCAGAACATGGCAAGGTTGATAACCTGTTTGATCGTAGGCAGAATAACTTTATCCATTGAACCCGACCAGTCAAGCAGGAACACCATGCCATGGTTCTTACCGTTCGGAACAACGGTGATGGTCTTAAATAAATTCTCAGTCAATTTATAGGCATGTAATTTGTTTACATTAAGTGAACCAGATTTAGATACATGTGACCGTTGATATTGATCAGCAGCTTTACGCATCTCAAACTCTTTCACTAGATAACTAACAACACGGTTTGATTCTTGCATGAACGAATCAAACGAATTTCGGTTACGTTCAATGTCACACTCATTTGTATCTTCCAATACTTGTTTGTATGGAATGATAGGGTCATAGATAAATTCAGCGTTGAGGTCGAAGTACCGATGCTCTACCGTTACGTCAGCCATGTCTTCAAGGGCTTCGGTCAGTGCTTCATCAGTTACAGATTCCAGTTCTTCGGGATCAACCTCTTCAGCTGCATCCTCTTCAGTTTCCGGTAGAGATAAATCTTTACCTACACTTGAACCATCTGAAGACTCACCCTCAAGAGTGGCATCGTCATCCTCATCCTCTGACGCATCATCATAATAATCATCCTGATCGTCATCCTCTCCACCTGCCCCAGCTTTGCCGCCGTGTATAGGTAAAATAAGTGGATCATTTTCTTCATCACTGACTATAGGTACACGGATTGAACGCTTGCTGAATTCATAGATATCTTTCGACAACTGAATTACTTCATCAAAGGTTTCGACACTCTCAACGCGATGAACCAATTCCATTTCATCATTGGTGAATTCAACACCAAACGAAAACCCTAATTTGAAGTGGATATTGATACGATCAATTAACAGTAGTGATGATACAACTTTATCTTTAAGTTTAAAGATATCTTTCTCAGCGAATTCTTTATACCCGTTGAAGAACACTTTCCGAAGCCCAGGAAACTTGCGCTTCATCAACTTCTCGATACGTGCGTCTTCAACGATGTTAATGTAAGACTTGAGACTTAGATCTTCACTAACTACCTCACCATAAGTCTCAGGGGTTTCAAGAGCGTGACCAACTTCATGGGCGCGAAGTAACTCTTCCATCAAGGGCGACATGTTCGTCCAGTTAGGTAGATTTAAAACCCGAGCCTTAACATCGAACCATGCGGTCTTTGAACGTACACGGACAACCGTGATGTTCTCAGAGGCCAAGAGGCGGGTCGCGAGGTCGGTATTACCGTTATTTTCAATCATATAGTTTTCCAAAAGTCAATCTCATAACTAATTTTAACTGATTTTTGAATTAAAGTAAAGCGATATTTTGAAAATACCCCTTGAATTCAAAAATTAAGGGGTATTTTAGGTAAAAATTACTTTAGTATCAGGGTTTTTGGGCTATGACGCTAAAGTCGTTTTTCTTCTCGAATCGAATCAATGAATGGAATTTATCAATAAGAACGTCACCCTTATGCGAGATTACAAAAATGTTCGTACCCTCGCTGAACTGATCCAACAGTGCCATGAACGAATCAGTTCCGGCGGTATCTAAGGATGAATCCATTATCTCGTCAAATATCAATAGGTTTGTATTGGCTGAATTTTTCATCTTAGCAATTTGACGCCAAGTGAATAGTAACGCCAGATCAATCTTTTGCTTCTCACCCTCGCTGAACGATGAATAAGTAAACTCATCTCGGAACCTTGACTTGATGACTTCATTGAATGATTCATCTAACTCAAACTTAACATATGAGTCCATGACGTTAAGGTACTTGTTGATCAGCTTGTTCATTATCGGAAGGTACTCACGGATGATCGCAGTTTTGATTCCGCTATCTTTTAATAGTAAAGATGAAATATCCTGAAGAGCCTTTTCCTCCAACAACTCAGTCTTACTATTGATCATGGTTATTGCGTCAGTGGCCAGAGTTTTTAGAATTTGCTTTTCAGCATTTACATCACCAACATCTAGACGATGACTTTCAATTTCTTTATTCAGATCTTGAATTTGCTTTACTAAAATACTCTCGGTATTGTTAAGAGCCGAGTATTCAATATTCTTTGTAGTCAACTCAGAGACGATAGAATTTAAAGTTTCCAATTTACTCAAGAGTTTATTCAGGCATGTATCCAATGAAAGAATCTTACCCTTACTTTCTTCAAGAGATACTTGAAGTTCCGAGATCTTAATATGTTTATGATCATGAGCAATACCCTGATCACAACTTGGACACTCATCATTGTTCTCAAAGAATGATTTCGTTTCTTCAGCCATTGAAACCTGTTCTTCAAGTTTAGACTTTAACGTATCAGCCTTTTTAAAATCAGCTTTTATAGTTTCAAGTCCCTTCGATTCTTCTGTAAGTTTTTCAATATTACCTTGAAGGATGCCTTTGTCCTCCAGGGTTTTTTGTAAGTCTGAAGTAACCTGATCAACCTTATACTCCAAGTTTTTGATAGTATCTTCTTTTGCAGAGGAGAGCGTTTTGATAAGTTTGTTTTGCGCACTTGCTTTCTCTTTTAATAAATTGATTGCGATTTCAATCCTTCCTATCTCCGCCTTCGTTTCTCCAATGCGATCCTTTAACATTGAATTCATTGTTGAGAAAATACGGATGTCCAGAATTTCTTCCACAACCTCGCGCCTATCATTTGATTTCATTTGCATGAAGGGTACAAAGGAAGCTGAACCTAGGATAACCACTTGCGTGAAGGTTTTATAGTTTAGATGAAGGATTTGTTGCTCAAGAACTTTTTGATAGTCTTTGCCGGCAGCATCCTGAGGCATCATTACATCATCAATATAGATTTCA
>Ga0209134_10000410_pt1 | contig 11296 bp, 9 predicted proteins | sample LauGreSp1BDMLBSN_2_FD_187566 | JGI IMG/M metagenome (GOLD analysis project Ga0209134, IMG submission 187566) | Freshwater lake microbial communities from Lake Michigan, USA - Sp13.BD.MLB.SN (SPAdes) (version 2) | ecosystem: Environmental > Aquatic > Freshwater > Lake | place: Lake Michigan, USA... | reverse complement strand
AATTTTTATTTCGTTTCCAAATTAACATAATAATGATACCCACTACTAATCCACCTAAATGGGCAAAATGTGCTACATTATCATTTGCAAAAAAGCCATTGTATAATTCAAACAAGCTATAACCTATTACTAAATATTTTGCTTTTACCGGAATAACAAAATACAGTTGGAGTTCTGTATTTGGAAATATCATAGCAAAGGCAACCAATAAACCAAAAACGGAACCTGATGCACCTAATAAAATGGTGAATTCATTATTAAATGCACTAATGCCTAATTGCAGAGCAGCTGCGCCTAAACCACATAATAGATAAAAATTTAAAAAGCGTTTTGCTCCCCAAATATTTTCTAAGATTGAACCAAACATATACACACCCAACATATTTAAAAAAATATGAGATAAATCAGCATGCATAAACATGTATGTAATAAATTGATGAGGCTTAAAATAGGGTGTTCCTATTGGAAAGAGATCAAGGTAACGATCTAAGTCTATTGTATTACTCAATAAAAATTTAGCAGCAAACAAAACAATATTAATGATTAAAATATTTTTAACCACCATTGGTATTTGCTGAAACTGTCGAGGTTTAAACTCTTGATAACTCATGACTATAAATTATTTTTTAAAAAATGCATCCAATTCTAATTTACTCATTTCCATAATCACAGGTTTGCCATTTGGACTATACATTGGGTTTTCGCAGGTAAATAAATGTTCAAGCATTAGCATAATTTCTTGGTCATCTAATTGTTTACCATATTTGATGCCGGCACTTTTAGCCATACTTTTACACATGTTTTCAAATGGATCAATTTTAACATCAAAGGTATTTAATTTATAGGTTTCAAGTATGCCTTCTACCATTTCTTGAGTGTTAAATTCTCCTAATTCTGCAGGTGTTCCTTGCACAACAATGGTATTTTTTCCAAAAGGCTCAATCTCAAAGCCTAATAATTTAAAATGTGGCATTAAGGTTTCTAACAAAACAAAATCATTTGGTGTTAATTCTATGGTAACTGGAAATAAAACCTGTTGGGATGCTGCTGCAATGTTTCGGTCTTTAGTAGCAATATAATGTTCGTATAAAATTCTCTCATGAGCGCGCTGCTGGTCTATAACTAGTAAGCCGTTTTCGTGAGCTGAAATAATGTATTTACAATATATTTGAAATCCTTTTTGTGTGAAAGTTTGATGATTTATTTTAGTTTGTTCGGCTTGTTGCTCTAATTGTAAATTTTCTAATTCTGCTTTATAATCTGTTTGGTTATAATTTTGATAGAGGCTTTCCCAATTTTGTTTGTTGTTTTTTTGTAGGTCGCTTTCTGGAGGCATTTTATAACCTGACGATGAATTTGCTGATTTAGAAGAGTTATTATTAAATGGGTTATAATCTCTGTTAACATTTACTGTTGGTTGCGAAACCGATTTTGTATAATCAATTTCAAAACTCATTTCACTATTAAAATCAAGGCTAGGAGCAAGATTAGCTTTTCCTAAAGCACGTTTAACAGAGCTATGCAGTATGGCATATATAATTTTCTCATCCTGAAATTTAATTTCTGTTTTTGTTGGATGAATGTTGATGTCGATAAATTCAGGATTTACCTCTAAAAATAAATAATATAAAGGATGAGAATCGTTTGAAATTAATTCGCGATAAGCCTCTGCTATGGAATGGTGTAAATACGGACTTTTAACAAAGCGATCATTCACAAAAAAATATTGATCTCCTCGACGTTTTTTTGCACTTTCTGGTTTCCCGACATAACCTGATATTTTTACAACATCTGTAACTTCATTTATCTGAACTAATTTACCTTGTAGGCTTTTACTAAATAATCCTGAAATACGCTCAATAAGAGATGCTGGGGGTAAATTATAAATTTCGTTACCGTTACTATATAATTGAAAATGTATATCGGCATGAGGCAGACAAACGCGCTCAAATTCATCAATAATATGTTTAAGTTCTACATTATCATCTTTTAAAAAATTACGTCTTGCTGGAATATTGAAAAATAAATTTTTAACACTAAAGGATGAGCCAGTTGGTGCCTGGCATTCTTCTTGTTTAATGAATTTATTTCCCTCAATTATAATTAATTGTCCAACAATATCTTCATCTCGTTTTGTTTTTAATTCAACCTGAGCTACTGCGGCAATACTTGCTAGCGCCTCACCTCTAAAACCTTTTGTATGAAGTTGAAATAAATCTTCTGCTTTTTTTATCTTAGAGGTTGCATGACGCTCAAAAGCCATTCGCGCATCCACAGGATTCATTCCTAAGCCATTATCAATAACTTGAACCAATGTTTTTCCGGCATCTTTTACAATTAATTTTATAAAAGTGGCTTTTGCATCAATGGCATTTTCGAGCAATTCTTTTACTATTGACGCAGGTCTTTGAACAACCTCGCCAGCAGCTATTTGATTTGCTACACTATCCGGTAAAAGCGTAATAACATTTTGCATGGCTGCAAAGGTAATTTATTACTTGATTTACCCTAAAAAAGAGTGGCGATTTAAAAATTAGTAAAAAAAAGTGATAATATATTTTTTGTACAAGATATTTTTTTATATATTTCCAAAAAATTAATAGATTATGTCGACAAAAATAAAGGCTTCGTCAAAAAATAAAAAAGGAACATCTAAAAATGTAACTAAAAAAGTGGTTACTAAAAAATTAGTTGTTAAGAAAAAAATAGCGACTAAGCCGTCGGCTAAAATTAAGAAAGCTGTTGCTCCTGTTAAGAAAGCAGTTGCTAAAAAGATTGTAAAAGTGGTTGCTAAAAAAGTTGCTAAGCCTGTTAAAAAGGTAATTGCTAAAAAAGTAGCTACAAAAAAAATAAGTAAACCTGTTAAAAAGTTTCTTGCAAAAAAGGTAATTGCTAAAAAAGTTGCTAAGCCAGTTAAAAAAGTTGTTGCAAAAAAAACAAGTATACCTGTTAAAAAAGTTGCTACCAAAAAAGTTTCTAGTCTTGTTAAAAAAACTGTAGTAAAAACTACTTTACCTAAACAGCCTGTTGTTAAACTAAAACCAGCAGTAGTAAAGGTTGAAAAACCAATTATTATTAAAGAACCAAAAGTAAAAGCTGAAAAACTAGTTAAAGAAAAAAAGGTAAAAGCACCTGTAGTTAAAAAACCATTGGTTGCACCAACTACATTTAGAAAAACAGAGTCTTCTGCTCCATCTAAATTTGTTAAAGAACCTGCCGGTAAATTTGAAATGGAGTTTGTAATTAGAGCTTCAGAAGATATGGTTTTTGAATTTGTAAGTACGGAAAGTGGTTTATCAGAATGGTTTTGTGATGATGTAAATATCAGAGATGGAATTTTCACATTTAACTGGGATGGACAAATACAACAAGCTAAATTGATTAAGGAATTACCTCCTATTTCAATAAGATACCAATGGTTAGATAAAAATGACGGTAGTTATTTTGAGTTTAAAACACAAAAAGATGAATTAACAAATGATATTTCCTTAATAATAACTGATTTTGCTGTTGATAAAGCCGACGAGATTTCTGCAAAATTATTATGGCATAGTCAAATAGATAAATTACTTCACGTACTAGGATCTTTCTTTTAATAATTAAAACTATAGTTTCACCCAAATTAACAATTTGGATGAAACGAATTTTAGTATATTTATCAAATCATTAACCAAAAAAAATAAAACCATAGCATAAACATCTACTTAAATTTTTATTGTACTAAATAATTTAATTGTAGTCATATGTCTATGCAACTTCTTAATGATAATGAGCTTGTTAAGCTCTACATGAATGGTAATGAAGAATCCCTTTCTGTTCTTGTAAAACGTCACAAACGCCGTATATTTTCATATATTTATTTGATAACTCGTAATAAAGCGTTAACAGATGATGTTTTTCAAGAAACTTTTTTTAAAGTTATTCAAACTCTAAAAAAGCAACAATATAACGAAGAGGGTAAATTTTTACCTTGGATATTGCGTATTGCTAAAAACTTAATTATTGATCATTTTAGAAAAAATAAAAAAATGCCATCAATTTCATCTGTCATTAATGATGAAGGAGAAGAAACCAGCATTTTTGATATAATACCTGATAATAGTGAGAGTTCAAAAGACACACAAGAAACTCGACAATTTAAAAAAAGAATTAGGTCGATAGTTAATAATTTGCCGCAAGACCAAAAAGAAGTGGTTATCATGAGAACTTATTATGATATGAGTTTTAAAGAGATTGCTGAAATTACAAATGTCTCTATAAATACCTCTTTAGGAAGAATGCGTTACGCATTAATTAATTTGAAAAAATTATTAGAAGAAAAAAATGTTGAAATTTCCATTTAAGGCTTTGGATTGATATTGATTTTTGTTAAGAAGCTGACCAAAAAGGTTAGCTTCTTTTTTGTGCTAATGGTGCAAAAAATAGTTGGTGTTTGAATTGTTTATTTCAAATTCCCATTACTTACTGTATTCTCTCTCACCAAAAATGCTACTTCCTACTCTTATCATTGTTGAGCCTTCTTCAATAGCAAGTTTATAATCACTACTCATTCCAAAACTTAATATTTTGAATTCTGGGTATTGTAAACTGAAGTTTTTTAAAGTTGCAAATTCGTTTTTGATTTGGCCTTTGTTATCAGTATTTGAAGCCATTGCCATAAAGCCTTTTATGTTAATATTTTTTAAAACCTTAAATTCGGTTGAGTTTAAAATATCGGAAGCTTCCTTAAAATCTAAACCAAATTTAGTTTCTTCATTTGCAATATAGATTTGTAATAAACAATCAATTATGCGATTATTTTTTTGTGCTTGTTTATTTATTTCTTTCAATAAATTAAAACTATCAACACCATGAATTAAATAAACAAATGGTGCAAGGTATTTCACTTTATTACTTTGTAAGTGACCAATAAAATGCCAATTAATATCTTTAGGTAATTGCGTTTCTTTATCAACTAATTCTTGAACGTAATTCTCACCAAAATGCCTGTGTCCTGCATTATATGCTTCTAAAAGCATATCGTTAGGCTTTGTTTTTGAAACTGCGATTAAAGTTATGGTCTCAGGAATTTGAGATTTGATGTGTTTTATGTTTTCAGAAATAGACATATTTATTTTAGTTCAAGTTTCATCATAATATCTAACTGCACATCATCACCTAATTGAAAAGAATGTTTATCAAACTCTACAAAGCTATGTTTTTTATAAAATGCAATGGCATTTAAATTGAGTTCCCAAACTGCTAGCCAAATATATTGGTAATCATGTTCTTTAGCTATTTCAATTGCTTTGTTAAGTAAAAGTTGTCCGAAATGTTGCCTATGTAATTCCTGTTTCACATATATGCGTTCTATTTCAATAGACATGGTATTTTTTAATTCGGTTTGAGCTTCCCCAGTATTTAATTTTAGGTAACCAATAATATGTGAGTTTAATTTTAAGAAATAAAATGAGGAGTCTTTGGAATTTAATTCTTCACTTAATTGTTTAGTGCTTAAGTTTTCAGATACATATTTACTAATATCACTTTCTGAATTTTGATTAGCAAATGTTTCAGTAAATGTTTGGGTGCTTATCGTTCTTAATAAATCAACTTCATTAATGCTTACTTTTGATATTTCAATGGTTAATTTGTTCATTTTAAATAGATTTCTTTACTAATTTCACAATCTCTATTCTTCCAAACTATAAATAACCAAACCACTTCGCATTTTTGGCTCAACCCAGGTAGATTTTGGCGGCATAATATTATCTGTATCAGCTATCCATTTTAATTGATCCATAGTTACTGGATATAATCCAAATGAAATTGCTGCTTTTCCTTCATCAACCTGTTTTTTCAGTTCTTTACTTCCTCTAACTCCAGGAATAAATCCAATACGTTTGTCGGTTTTTAAGTCATGAATATCAAAAAATGGAGATAAAATATATTTAGTTAATATGGCAGCATCCAAACTATCAATAGGGTCTTGAGGATTGTAAATTGTATCCTTTACTTTTAAGGAGTACCATTTTTTATCAACATACATCGAAATTTCATGTTTTTGAGTTGGCTTAAAATCGTTTGAATTTACTTCTGTAATTGTAAAATTTGTTTTAAGATTGTAAATGATTTCGTTAACGGATAAATTATTTAAATCTTTAACAACACGATTGTAGTCGTAAATTTTTAATTGAGATTCAGGAAAGAATACGCCTAAATAATAATTAAAAGCTTCATCTCCCGTAAATGATTTCCGGGTACTGCGTCTTAATTTCCCTAATAATGTTGCTGAAGCAGATCGATGGTGACCATCAGCAATATAAATATTAGGAATTGAAGCAAAACGTTCAGCAATTTGTTTTACTGTTTTTTTTGATTCAACTACCCAAACAGTATGCCTTACTTTGTCAGTTGTCGTAAAATCATAATCAGCACGTGTGGATGATATTTCTTTAGACAAATCATCTATTACTTTATCATTAGGGTAACAAAATAAAACTGGTTCCGCATTAAATTCGCATACATCTAAATAATCTTTTAATTTTTCTTCTCTAGTAGTTAATGTTTGCTCATGTATTTTAATAACGCCATTCATGTAGTCATCTATACTGGTGCAAGCAATGATTCCTAAAAATTCATTTCCTTCTTTTACTTGTCTGTATAGATAATAGCAAGGGCTTTCGTCTCTTAAAAATATTTTTTCTCGCACAAATTTTTTGAAATGATTCTTAACCTTTGCTAATCTTTCTTTAGAGCCAGGCTTTGTTTTAATACCATCTTCAAAATCAGGATTTATAACATGTAAAAAAGAGTAGGGGTTGCCTGTAAGCTTTTCTCGCAACTCGATTGGATTGTAGCCGTCTACCGAGCGAGATGCTACCAAATGCACTTTATCGCCTTCTGGACGTATTGCTTTAAACGGAATAACTTTAGCCATATTTTTTGATGTTTAAATTAGTTAACTAACATCTATTTACGAATTTAAATATAATTGATTTTAGCTTTACAAGCTAAAATTTTGTCCATAAAAAAAGCTCAACCATTTGATTGAGCTTTTTTAGTTTATAATGTTATGATTAGTTAGCTAATGCTTTAAAATCAGCATTTTCACGTAATTTAATAAATTCTGCATCATCTTTAGCAGCAGCTTTTAAAGAGCCATCTTTTTCGATAGCTGTTTTTAAGTTATTTATTACTTCAGCTGCATTATTGTTACGAGCTGCAGCAACTGCTTTTATATAAGCAGATAAAGCCATTTCTTTTTCGTTACTTGCATCAATAGTTGCTACAACTGCACCAGCATTGCCATTTAATAATTCAGCTAATGCTTTGTTAAATCCTTTGTTATCAGCAAAGTTTGAAACTGCATCTGCATATTTACCATCACGTACATTCATTATACCTTTGTTATAATTTACTTCAGAACCAGCGCCATTAGCTTTGTCATAATATTCCATTGCTTTTTTACGGTCACCTGCTTTAGCAGCAATTATCCCTAAATGATTCATTACAATTGGGTTTCCATTAGCTGTAGCTTCAGCACGTTTAAATGCCTCACCTGCTTCAGCAACTTTATTATTCATTAATAATGCTACCCCTAAGTTGTTGGATGTTCTCCAATCGCTTGCATATTTTTTCTCAGCAGCAGTATAAATAGCAATTTTAGTATTTACATCATTTGTTAAGGTTGCACCGTATAACATTTCTTCTACTGATAAAGAATCAGGAAAAGTAGTTGTTAATTTAGTGATTTGCTCATCTGTACGAGATTTTTTATTAATGTTTACAGTTAAAACAGAACGACGTAATTTTGGTAAAATTTTATCAGCTACTTCAGTATAAGTTTTAGATAAATTTTTAATTTCTTTTTCACGTTGGTCACCATCAGTATACATAGTTAAAACGCGTAAAATTAAATCTTTATCAGCAATTGCAGAACCTTCCATTAAAGATTTGAAACCAGCCCAATCTTCAGCTGTAGTTTGTGTTACATAGTTAGCTTCTTCTTTACCGAATTTTTGATCTTTATTTTTGTTCTTTTTAAACTCATTCATTAAAGCTTTAGATCCTGACTTAGCACGATCTTTAGCTAAATTTTCATTTAATGATAACTCACCATCCGGAGATGCGTACGCTGATACATTAATATCTTTAAATTCATACCAAGGATTATTAATGTTTTCAGTAATAAATTTATCTAAATTTTTAACTTCATCACTTTTTAATTCGCTGCTGCGAACATCAGATTTATTTACTAAGTAGTAAACATTTGCTGTTTGATTGACTGGAGTTGATTTAACAAAAGCATCTTTTGCATAAATTCCTTTTTCATCATTGCGAACTAATAATGGAGTGATAATTGTTCCATCAGCTAATTTTACTGCAGTAAAATCTTTTGTTTTTTTCTTTACAGCACCTTGAGCACGTAACTCAAGAGTTGCAACTTTCATTCCTGGTTCGTATGCAAATTTTTCGGATGTGTAACTAAAAGCTCCACCTTTTTCATAACTAATTTTTTGACCTGGATTTGTAGCTTTTTCTCCAACTAAAACAATTGGTTTCATTGCTTTTTCTCCACCAGCATATTTTACTACCGGGGTTAATGTAACTGTTGCTTTTTTAGCAAAAATCTTAGCGGGGTATTTTCCTGTTACCGAAAATCCAACGCTATCTCCATGCATTTCTAATGGGTTAGGTTTTGCATCGTAAGAAAAAGTAGCTTGTTTTTTTACCATTTTCCCTAAACCATTGCATCCAACTAAAAAAGCAGTTGTTCCAACAGCAAGACTTAAGTTTCGTAAAGTTTTAGTATTCATCATTATATTTGTTATTTTTTTATTTCCGACAAAATTATAAAATAATTAGGGAAAGCCTAATAATTTTAGTTATTAAATAAAAAAAAATCCCACAATTAATGCAGGATTTTGGTTTATTTCTGAAGTTACAATTTATTTAGCAATTGCATTAACTCTTTTTGTCAATTTTGACTTTAAATTAGATGCTTTATTTTTATGAATAACGCTTTTCTTAGCTAATTTATCTAATAACGCAACTACTTTTGGTAATAACTCTGCTGCTTCTTTTTGAGAAGTAGTACCACGTAATTTTTTTACAGCATTACGAGTTGTTTTTGCATAATAACGATTTTGTAAACGTTTAGCGTTATTTGATCTGATTCTTTTTATTGCCGACTTATGATTTGCCATTCTATTTAGGTATTAATTCTGTTTTTTAAATTGGATTGCAAATATACACTATTTTTTATAATAACAAATGTTCATAACAAAAATTTTTGGAATATAGTCTAAAACTTAAATTTACGACCCAGAATGAATTTAAAAAAAGCCTACATATTTTTCCTTTATTTTGCTTCAGGGCTTGTTTTTTCTCAACAAAGTGTTGAAATCATTAAAAATTTAGTGCCTAATGGCAGTTTTGAAAATTATAGAAAAAAGTCCAGTAATATTAAACAAGCTATTCCCTGGCAACAAATTGCCAGTGTCGATTTTTACCAGGAGCCTATTAGTAATGATACTTCATTTGACAAAGGTGCTAAAACTGGAAATTGCTATGCAGGGTTGCGGTTTCAAAAAAAATATAAGGAATTTATTCAGGTAAAATTTGCCGAACCATTGCATAGAGGAACAACTTATGAATATGAAATGCACGTTCGTTTGGCCTTTTGGAGTAATGCAATCTTAAAATCTTTCGGAGCATTATTTTCTAAAATTGGGTATAAAAGTAATAATGATGCTATTAAATCAGCTATAATTGATTCGGTTTGTATAAAAGGAGGATTTATCAATGGTTATAAATGGTTTAAGATTTCAGGCAAGTATTTAGCTGATGGTGGCGAAAAATATTTAACCATAGGTAATTTTTCGCCAAATGTTAAAAAGGATATGATTCGGCTTAATAAATTTAAATTAGGATTTAAGGAAGCTTATTATTTTATTGATGATATTTCATTGGTAAAAGCAAAAGAAGTTTTAGAAAAGGTAAAAGTTGAAATTGTTGGGTCGTTTAATATTGAGCCTCAAGATTCTGTTTTAGAAGTAAAAAAAGACGTGAAAGTGGGCGAGAAAATTGCTTTAAAAAATATCTTTTTTGAAAATGACAGGTATTATTTATTACCAGAATCTTATGCTGAATTAAATAAGTTAGCACAATATTTATTAAGAAATCCCCTTATGGAAGTTCAAATAAATGGACATTCTGATAACAAAGGATCTAAAAGTAAAAATCAAAAAATATCAGAACAACGTGCCCGCGAAGTGTTTGAGTATTTAATAAAAAAAGGTGTTCAAAATAAAATGTATTTTAAAGGATATGGAAGTTCATTCCCTATAGCTAGTAATGATAACGATATGGATAGAGCTAAAAACAGAAGGGTGGAATTTGAGATTATTAAAAATTAGTTCATTTATAAATGATACATTTATTTAAAATAAAATATTAACTTTCCTAACCTTTTTACTTTTCAATTTTAAAACTTATTTTCATGAATTTAATAGAAAAAGACAACGCTAAAACAATTAAAGCTTGGACATTTTACGATTGGGCAAATTCTGTTTTTCCTTTAGTAATTACATCAGCTATTTTTCCAAATTTTTATGATTATGTAACAACTCATGACGCAGATAAAAACTTTATAGGACATACTATTTCGTTTTTAGGTTTTGAAGCCGAAAATCAAAATATTTATTCTTTTATATATGCTTTTGCTTTATCTATTGTTGTAATTATTACACCTATACTTAGTGGTGTGGCCGATTACTTAGGAAACAAAAAACGATTTCTGCAATTTTTTTGTTATTTGGGATCTATTTCTTGTATGGGATTATTTTTTTTTAATAGGTTAAATTTAGAACTTAGTTTTATTCCGTTTATAACGGCAACTATAGGTTTTTGGGGTAGTTTAGTATATTATAATTCCTATTTGCCAGAAATAGCCTCTGTTGATAATCAGGATAAAGTAAGCGCTAGAGGTTTTGCCTTAGGTTACTTTGGAAGTTCGTTATTATTAATTATTTGTTTGGTAAACATTATGGTTTTTAAAGTGCCGGCAAAGTATAGTTTTTTATTGGTTGGCATTTGGTGGATTGGTTTTGCACAATACACATTTAAAAATTTGCCCAATCAATCTCATATGCCACATGGTTCTACTAAAAAAGGTTTATTGTCAAAAGGATTTAAAGAATTAAGAAGTGTATGGAAACAAATAACAGCATTACCCCAATTAAAACAATTTTTGGGAGGATATTTTTTTTATAATATGGGTGTACAAACAATTATGGTTGTGGCGGTTTTATTT
>Ga0209134_10000408_pt1 | contig 11334 bp, 3 predicted proteins | sample LauGreSp1BDMLBSN_2_FD_187566 | JGI IMG/M metagenome (GOLD analysis project Ga0209134, IMG submission 187566) | Freshwater lake microbial communities from Lake Michigan, USA - Sp13.BD.MLB.SN (SPAdes) (version 2) | ecosystem: Environmental > Aquatic > Freshwater > Lake | place: Lake Michigan, USA... | reverse complement strand
ATTGACTGTTGATAAGGCTGCCACGTTGAGCAGCACATTGACTGTTACTGAGGCAGCTACGTTGAGTAGCTCTCTTGAAGTTATGCTTGATGCATCTTTGAATAGCACATTGTCTGTTGGTAAGGCGGCTACGTTGAGTGATACATTGACTGTTGCTAAGGCTGCCACGTTGAGTAGCACATTGACTGTTGCCAAGGCTGCCACGTTGAGTAGCTCTCTTGAAGTTATGCTTGATGCATCTTTGAATAGCACGTTGTCTGTTGGTAAGGCTGCCACATTGAGTAGCACTCTTACAGTTATGCTTGATGCATCGTTGAATAGTAGATTATCTGTTGGCGGAGACGCATCATTCAATGGCGACATTGACCTAGATGGAGATCTGGTTATAAGAGGTAACTTATCAGTATATCAACAGCAAAATACTATGGTCATTAACACTACTATCAATAATTTTGAGATTGTAATTACGACGGATATTTCATTAAACGGTGACTTGCTCGTTGGTAATGACGCATCAATGAATGGCAAATTATTTGTTCACGGTGAAGTTTCAATGAACGATGTGCTTGTTGTGGGTGATGATGTTACATTCAATTCCAAGTTAACCGTTATGTCTGACGTGTCATTTGAAACAAGCTTGTCGGTTGGACATAACATTGAACTAATGAGTACGGCCAATAACCAAGGTTTCATATACCAATATTAATTATACCAGCGTCATTTCAAACCGTTACTGGTATCTGGCCATTGAAGAATTATAATGGGACTTTTTAAATATTCAATGGTTCAAAATAAGCATAATTAACACTATATTGTGTAGATGCAACTATTGGGATGTTTGATTTCAAATCAATTTGTAAATGGCAATTTATTTGAAGAATTATATCCAAACAGCAGTTCCATTATTCAAGGGTGTAAAGTCTTGTATATAAGGTTTAGGGACGGTGCTATTAACGATATATTTACAAAACAATGTGTTTTATAAATATATAACAAGTTATAATGTCCGAGTGGTTGTCTGATCTAACCGCAAATCGCTATAATAAAACCTATCTGAAAGGGTTTTTAGATGTTAGCGGCGGAGACTTCATTATGCGTAATCATAACATATATGTTCAATCGGGTGATATTTCTTTAAATGGATACTTACTAGTTGCGGATGATGTATCACTTAATTCCAAGCTGTTTGTCCATGACAATGTATCTCTGAATAGTCGGTTAATGGTGATGAATGATGTGTCTTTTAACAGTAATCTTAATATTGGAGGTGATATAGTTGTTCGCGGAAATTTGTCTGTTTATCAACAAACCACCAACACCATTATCACGACAGTTAATAATTATAATGTAGTGGAAACCGTAGATATTAATATTAATGGTAAGTTATTTGCTACGTCCGATGTATCCTTTAATAGTAAACTTTTTATTCAATCGGACGTTTCTTTCAATAGTAAACTTTTTGTTCAACTAGACGCGTCCCTTAATTCTAAACTAACGGTTGCTAATGACACAAGAATTAATAGTAAACTTTTTGTTCATTCGGATGTTTCTTTCAATAGTAAATTTTTTGTTGCCAATGATGCTTATTTTAATAGTAATTTATACTTACCTACTAGTAATCTTCATATTAATGGTACCAGTGTAACTGCTAATGCAACGGAATTAAACTATCTTTACGGAACGACGCCCGGGTCATCATCACCGAATAAAGCACTTGTAATGAGTGTGTCTAATGATATCAATGGAATTAGGATAATTCAGGCGGAGCAATTTGTTGGTACTACAATTGTAGTTGACACTTTAATTGGTAGTTTGGTTGGTGCAGCAACCCAATACAAGATTTCCGATGTTTCTGATGGTGAGCAGAATTATCCACATTATCTTGCTCTTTCTAATTCATCTATAATTGGTTCTGCTAGTAATGCAATTGTAGATAATTCAATACATTTTACTCCAAATAATTATACATTAACCGTTGGCAACAACGCAGGTACAATTAGTGGAACGATTATCACAAAAGACCTTTCATTGTCTGGTAATATAGTTGTCAATAATGTTGATATTAGCGGAGTTCTTGACGTTCATACACATTTAAGAGTTCCGCGAGGACCAACTTCCGCTCAACCTACGACTACTACTGAGGCTGATAGTGCCGGGTATGTTCGCTATAATACAGATACCCATCAGTTTGAAGGATTTGGACCTGGAAATTCTTGGGGGTCACTAGGAGGCGTCGTCAATGTTGCACAAAATACGAAAGTAATTGCGTCTTCTCCCAATGCCGACTCCACTAATAACGAATTAATCTTTTATACTGCTCCCACAGGAGATACATCTGCGAATAATGCAGTTGAGCGAATGCGAATAAAGGCTGATGGTGAGGTTGACGTTCAAAAACATTTAAGAATTCCACGAGGACCAACTTCCGCTCAACCTACGACTACTACTGAGACTGATAGTGCCGGGTATATCCGCTATAATACAGATACCCATCAATTTGAAGGTTTTGGACCTGGAAATGCTTGGGGGTCGCTAGGAGGCGTCGTCAATGTTGCGCAAAATACGAAAGTAATTGCGTCCTATCCCAATGCCGACTCCACTAATAACGAATTAATCTTTTATACTGCTCCCACTGGAAATACATCTGCTAGTGGTGCAGTTGAGCGAATGCGAATAAAGGCGAACGGCACGATTGATATTTGCGGAAATCTTTTTGCACAGTATTCAGATAACGCTATACCGTATAGGGCCGTTGACCTAAGAACAGATATTAGTGTAAATTCTCTTACCATTGGTAGGGGTGGAGGGAATATAACTACTAACATTGCACTCGGGTATCAGACGTTACGCAATAGTACTAATACCGGTGGTAACAATAATGCGATTGGTTATCAGACGTTACTCAATAACACTACCGGAAGTAACAATAATGCGATTGGTTATATGGTTCTAAAAATGAACACTACCGGATCTAACAATAATGCTGTTGGCCACTCTGCACTAACATCAAATACCGACGGTAGTTTTAATGGTGCATTCGGGGGTCAATCACTAAATATGAATAATACAGGTAGCTTTAATAATGCGTTTGGTTACAGGGCACTAGCAGAGAATACTACTGGCAATAGTAACAGTGCGTTTGGATATTATTCACAATGGTTAACTAAATCTGGTGTTAATAACAGTTCGTTTGGTGCCGATACACTAGAAAATAACACGACTGGCAATAGTAACAGTGCCATTGGATATCGGGCGTTATTTGATAACAGTAGTGGTAGTTTTAATAGTGTCATTGGTTATAATGCACTAGAAAATAACACGACTGGCAATAACAACACTGCGCTTGGTGCTACGACAGGGAATGCAATTACTACCGGTTCAAACAATACCTTCTTGGGTTATGGGACAGGTTCTACTGTTAATAGTGTTAGCAATTCAACTGCTATCGGTTATCTTGCACAAGTAACCGGTGATAACCAAATCGTCATTGGCACAACGGCTCAACGTACATATGTAGAGACACTTTATCCTAATTATCTTTATGCTACTAATGATATAAGTGTGAACTCGTTAACAATTGGTAAAGGTAGCGGGAATATAGCAAATAATAGTGCTGTTGGATACTTTGCGTTAAAAAATAATACCACTGGGGGTAATAATAGTGCTTTTGGTACTAGTTCACTACTAAATAATGTTGACGGTAGTTTCAATAGTGCTTTTGGTAGTTCTTCGCTACCTACTAATACTACCGGTGATTTTAATAGTGCTTTTGGTAGTTCTTCACTATTAGCTAACTGGACCGGCAATTATAACAGTGCGTTTGGATACAGTGCAGGATCTACAAATAGCACCGGTTCAAACAATACCTACGTGGGTTATGGGGCAGATGCAAATGGAGGCGCTTGGTCAAACTCTACTGCTATCGGTGCAAATGCTCGTATTACCGCTAGTAATCAAATCGTCTTAGGAACTTCCACTGAAACCATTTCTATACCAGGTTCACTTAGTGTTTCCAAGGATATCACGGTCAACGGTATAACTGTTGGTAGGGGGGGCGGCAGTTTAGGTAATAACACCGCTTTTGGATCAGGTGCGCTATATTCTAACACGAGCGGCGATAGTAACACTGCGATTGGTTACGCTGCGTTGAATACTAACCTGGCTGGCGTCAATAATACTGGTGTTGGTTATTATTCATTATTAAATACTAGGGCAAACAACAACACTGCAATAGGATTTTATACGGGAGATACAAATAACACCGGTGGAAACAATACCTACTTGGGTTATGGGGCAGATGCAAATGCATCCAATTATAGTAACTCTACTGCTATCGGTACAAATTCTATCATTACCGCTAGTAATCAAATTGTCCTAGGAAGGTCTTCTGAAACCGTTTCTGTACCAGGTACAATTACTGTTTCCAAGGATATCACGGTCAACGGTATACCTATTGGTAAGGGGGGAAATAGTGTCGCCGATAACACCGCTATTGGAGTTAGTACTCTATTATATAATATAGCTGGTGCCGTTAGTAACACTGCAATTGGATCTAATGCGTTATTAAATACCAATAACGGACAATATAATACTGCGGTAGGATCTAATGCTGGCCGTATAAATGCAACCGGTTCATACAATACCTACTTGGGATATTATACCAATGCAACTGCCAACAATTTTTCAAATTCTACTGCTATCGGTGCAAGTGCTAGCATTACCGCTAGTAATCAAATCGCCTTAGGGACTGCAAATGAAACGGTGAAGGTCTTAGGTACAATTACTGTTTCCAAGAATATCACGGTCAACGGTGTAACTATTGGTATTGGGCCTGACAGCACAGCCGTGGGTTGCACCGCTATTGGAACAAGTGCACTAGCAAATAATAACACTTACACCCTGCCTTCAAATTATGGCTATAAGAACACTGCAATTGGACAGCTTGCTTTAACGAGTAACACTTGGGGGGGTAATAATACTGCGGTAGGATACAGTGCTGGCAATACAAATCAATCCGGTTATAATAATACCTACTTGGGATATAATGCTAATGCAAATGGTTTCGAATATAGTAGCTCTACTGCGATCGGAGCCCATTCCATAATTACCGCTAGTAATCAAATTGTCCTAGGAAGGTCTTCTGAAACCGTTTATGTACCAGGTACAATTACTGTTTCCAAGGATATCACGGTCAACGGGTTAACTGTTGGTAAGGGGGGAAATAGTGTATCTACTAACACTGCGACTGGAAATCTCGCGCTAGCGGCCAACTTGACTGACGTTAGCTATAACAGTGCATTTGGAAACGAAGCTCTACGAACCAACACTACCGGTAGCAATAACAGTGCGTTTGGTTATTTTTCATTGCAAGCTAACGGTACTGGAACTAAAAACAGTGCGTTTGGAAGTAATGCACTCAAATCGAACACCACCTCGCATTGTACTGCAATTGGGCATTTGGCACTAGGAGCCAACACTACTGGCGCTCAAAATACTGCGCTAGGATCTTCTGCCGGGGCTGCAAATATTACCGGTGCAAACAATACATTCTTGGGATATAATGCAAATACAAATGCAAACAATCACGGAAATTCTACTGCGATCGGAGCCTTTTCCGTAATTAGTGCTAGTAATCAAATTGTCCTAGGAACTTCCACGGAAACCGTTTATGTGCCAGGAAAAGTGGGTATTGGAACGACTAATCCCAATGCCCAACTAGATGTTAGTGGTAATATCCATATTTATGGCGACTTATCGTTAAATGGTAATCTTACTGTATATCGGCAAACTACCTCCATTTTTACAACAGTTAATAATTATAATATTACTGTTACAAACGATTTGTCGTTAAATGGTAGCTTGACTTGTTCGGGAAATGTCAATGGTATCACGGTTGGCAAAGGTACTTCAAATGTAGGAAATTCTACTGCGGTTGGATACCAGGCACTATTAGCCAATAATGCTACCGGCTTTTCTAACAGTGCGTTTGGTTATCAGGCTCTATTAGCGAACACCACTGGCATCAATAATACTGCTATCGGTTCTCTGGCCGGTGATGTTATTACTACAGGTTCAAACAATACCTTCTTGGGTTATGGAGCAGATACAAATAGTGGCTCTTATGGTAACTCTACCGCTATCGGTGCAAATGCTATCATTACTGCTAGTAATCAAATTGTCTTGGGTACTTCCATGGAAACGGTTTACATACCTGGTGGGCTTGTTGTTCCGAATAACAATGCTGGCACTGTTCCAGGATCTATCCGATACAATACAACTACTTCCAAGTTTGAAGGATATACAACCACATGGACCTCATTAGGTGGAGGGGGGGTGATTAGTGACAATGAAAAAGTATCAATAGATGCTTCCAATGGTCCAGGTCTTCGGTTTTATACAGGCGAGACGACTTCAAGAGAAGTTATGCGCATTGATAATAGCGGAAATGTAGGTGTTGGAATAACAAATGCTGAAACTAACTCTGGTGGATTAATCCTTCCAGCGGCGGCATTCACCATATCACGTCCAGCACCTACGGTTGGAACTGGCGATAGTACTGCTACAACAAACTTTACACCAACCGAATTACTACGATTACAACTTACTGATAATGCGTCTGGAAGTCCAAACCAGGCTATTGGTAGCGGCGCCAAAATATCTTTTTATAACAATAGTGACAATGCATATGGATCAGTTGATTCAATGTACGAAATGGCTTCTATATCCGGTATAAAATTAGATAACATAGATTATAATTATGCTGGCGGTCTAGTATTTTGTACCCATTCAAATGTCACCAGTGCATCTGCATCACCCGTTGCCACTGAACGTATGAGAATTACTGCAAATGGAACGGTCGGTATAGGGACAATAGCTCCTGCCGCTGCATTAGATGTCAGCGGGGTCATAATCTGTAAGGGCGTAATTTCAAGTGGCTGGCTCGGCATTGGAACTGCTCCTGGCGCTTCAATACATACTACTGGCGATATATGGGCCGCTGGTGTGAGTGTAAATGGCACCGTAACAGCAATCTCTTTCAATGCAACATCCGATTATCGTATTAAAGATAATGTCCGTCCCCTGACTGATTGCTCATTTACAGTTGATCATTTGAGACCAGTAACATATAATAATAATCAATCAAATAATAAACAAGATATTGGTCTCATCGCCCACGAACTTCAAGAACATTATCCATTTTTAGTCAACGGGGAAAAAGATGGTGAACATAATCAAAGTGTCAATTATACTGGTTTAATTGGTCTTCTGATACACGAAATCCAACAATTGAAACAACGTGTCTCTGTATTAGAACAAAACGCCAATAAATAACCTTTTATGAAAACATAACTAAGTAATATTCAAAATATTACTTGGTTCTTAATCGTCTAACGCACTAACGCACTATCCCCCACCGCCCTCTCTTACACGCACACGCATAGCTATCCGTATTTCGGCTACCTAATTTACATTTACATTCATTTTTTAAATTTGCCGGTTCGGGTATGCTATCCCAGTATGTGCGGATGTTTACTAGACTACTTCTCGTCGCATAATCTTCTTTTTGTGGATCAAACCATACTCCATCTGACAATACACGGTTGGCGCGATCATCTGTATCCTTACATACTATAAACGTGGGGCAATTTCCTACCACTTTATCCATATCATATACGCGTTGCTTTGCATTTAGTGTTAATCTATTCAAAGTAGGTTTGGTATTTACAATGGTATTTGCCAATGAATACTGTTTATAGTGTATCAAGTCCTGGGAATTAAACACCGCTGATTGGTTCGTTACTACCATTCCAGCGTCTTTCTGATTGTCTATACGTAGTTGATTAGATATCCGTTTATATTTTAAGTAATCACTTTGGGACATTTGGTTCTATACACTACTGGCCGATTTTATTGGCCGGTTATTCCCATGGTTATTAAGGTATAACCAATATATGCTACTAATATTCCTACTACTGCACCTATTCCAAGCTGCTCTATACTATGTCTCTTATACTTCCATCTCTGATATAATGTTAAACTAATTATAAACATTCCACCAATCATGTTCATTGTAGACTGTTTTACTAAATATGAATATGTGACTAAACCAAATGCCAGTTGGGAATGTCCAGACGGCATTCCGTATTCTTGTATACCGGTATAATATTCATATGTCGTCATACTACGCCCTCCTGCTGGACGAGGCCCTTTTATCCACTCTTTTAATACATCATTTATATTCATATTTATAAACAATAATATTATGTTCCCTATCCAGTATATACTATTTCCCCATAATTGCCATAAGCTTGCTGCAAAAATGATTAATGGACCAAATAGGCCGTTCAGATCCAGTAAGTATATTATAGACGATGGCATATTATGATTTATTTTTAAAGGGGAGGATATAATTGTTTCCATTGTTATACATATTATATCATATTTTTTATTTCGTTAATTATTTTGTTCTTGTGGTCTATACAACTGTTCACATATCAATGAGAATGACCAATTCGCCCCATTCAGGTCAACTACATTACCTCGGTCACTTAATAATTTTACTGACATGCGATGTATATTTACTGGGCCAAAATAAATTCGTTCCTGGTTCTGTAATGTTCCACCAAATTCCACGAACGATTGCCCGTTTTGTAATCCCGCCAATTTCATTGGAATTATTCCAAACACGTCCTTTGCGAATGGTCCGGACCCGTAATTTTTACTAGATACTTCTCCCGCTATGGTTTGTGTTGTACCCTTGTTTAAATTTGCGGTGCTTGCCAATGCATATAATTGATTTGCGGTCAAGTTGTTGTTATTTGTTCTTTCTTCGGCATTGTATGTTAGGTTTTTTGTTACTGGATCGCATATAAATTTAGTACGATTTGCATATGACGGTAATGGTATATCAGTATCCGTTGCCGTGATTGTTACTAATCCATCATTCAAGTGGTTCTGATTATAATCGTCTAATGTTAATAAAAAATAATTAAATAGGTTTGTACTTATGGTAGTATCTCCTACTATGGTGGCAGATCGTGATGAAGTATAATCAGATAAATAATAGACAGTTGCCAATCGGTATCCTAATATCCACCCCAATGTAGTGTCCCACGTGACATTTCTTACACTACTTACACCCGAAAAACATTTTACAAAACTAAATGGATCATAATAAACCAGCTTAAAATCCTTTGATGTATATTCTTTGTTTATAGTTATGCGGAACTTCGTACGTTCTTCGGCGTCTTTGTTGGTTATGATACTTACAATAGATCCTTCCGCAACAGTTCCAATGAATAACTTGTTCATCTCTTCCAATAGTCTAGACCGAGTATATATTATAGTTGTAAGACCATTCTTTAATGGCAATGTAAATGTTATATTATTATTTACAGATATTACACCTTCTTCATATGGTATTAATTTAAAGGTATTATTGTCGGCTGTGGCTATAAATATAGTTTGTGGTATGTCAGTTTCACCTTTTACACCCAATGCAATTGAACCAGAACTGTTTGTTGCACTATATGATAATTGTGTATTATTAGAAGTATCCAATCTATAACTATTATCTATCATATTACGCGACACATTCATAAACGTGGACCATATATTCTGGTTATACCGCTGATTAATTTTTACAGTTAGTACACATAGACGTGTTGCGCCTACTGCATCACCTACATACAATGATGTTCCGGATAAGTCGGGAAAACGGGCAAATTGAGCATTTATCGCATTTTTCAATTGAGTAATTGTACTATATGTACGGATTGACGGGGAAGGTATTAAATACCCATAAGCGCTAGGTGAATTGTATCTTACTGATATTCCATAATTTGGTATTGTTATGCCTGGCTTAACTGCTATAAATGCAATATAATTTGTGCCTATAATATACTCACCTGTTTCGGTTGCACTTATATTCGACGAGAAAGTTGTCGTCGTCGCTAAATCGTCATAAATACCCGTACCGTCCCCAGTTAAGTTAAACATTTGCATTAGTACTCCCAGACCTGTCGGAATAATTGTATCGTTACTATCTACTAATGCAAACGTGTTGTCTTCGTTTGAATAGGTCAAATAGGATCCAGTCAAGTTGTCCACACCACCCGATAAATCCATTCTAAATCCGGCTTCCGTTATATTGTATGAGGTATCTTCAAGAAATTGTATACTATAATTTGTTTCAGTCAATTGTTTGTTTAATGAAATACGTAAAGTTGCATTTACTATATTGCTATTATTTTGGTCTACTAAAAGAGTAATTGATGTACTGATTAATACGTTCACCCCGTCTGTATCTTGAAATCCGGTAAACTGTTGGGCTAAATTTTGTTCTAGTGTACGTACAAGTCCATTTAAGTAAGGCGTTGTACCATCAACTAAATTAGTATTTTGTGGGTGTTTAATGACGTAACGATGGTCGCTTGACATATATTCTCCTGGGGTTATTGCACTAAATACTGCCAAATCTCCGGTCTGTGGTACCGCATAATTCTCCTGTCTAACAAACGAAGATGTAAATATTGTACCACTACTCGCATTCAAGTTATATGAACTGTCAAAATTCATTACAGTGTGTAGAAAACTACTAGATAAATCCATTTTAAACATTGACGTAGTTATATTTTGCGTCAAATCTGCCTGGAATGAAAAAAAGTCATTTATGTCTATTTGTGCATTTGTATTATCTATTGTGAAGTTATTGCTGTTATCTGTATTTGTAATACCGTTATTGATCTCGTCAATGAAAGTACTTAAATTATATGCGGCGTTTGTTGAATTGGATATATTGATTTTATAGCTATTATTACTTATATCATATCCATCACTGTTACACGTTAATAATATATATGGATTTGAATTTACAAATATTTGGTTTGTTGACTGTTCTAATGGAGAACGGTCGGAAACTATATTATTCATTTCCATTATATTTGATGCATTTGGTTCAAATTCAAAACAACATTTCTGGGCATATGTTTGTCTTGTCCAAACTGGATAAGGATTATCAGCCGGTTCAACCGGAAATCTTACTTGTAATTTTGACCCACTTAAATTACTGTTTCTACCTCTATTTAGTTTTAGTTTTAATACAGAATACGTCACAGCAATCTGCGTCACGCTAGTGTCGAATACATTTCTATCTACGCGTTGTATCCCCGATTCTGACGATAGATCTGCAATTGCTGATATAGCTGTATTTAATGCATTATATATTGTTGTGCGAGTATATTGCCCAACTAGACCTGTCGTTATTTTCCATTGTGCTATTCTATTTCTACCCAATTGATTTTCATCATACTCATCTCCGACATAATAATAAGC